>Ga0209414_1000115_pt1 | contig 34628 bp, 30 predicted proteins | sample LakVidmifraction_4_FD_181154 | JGI IMG/M metagenome (GOLD analysis project Ga0209414, IMG submission 181154) | Hypersaline microbial communities from Lake Vida, Antarctica - Brine Hole Two &gt;0.2 micron (SPAdes) (version 2) | ecosystem: Environmental > Aquatic > Non-marine Saline and Alkaline >...
CTCGAGATATTTCTCGGGCTATTACCAGCTTGCGAGAGGAACTCGAAGCGATCGACTGGTACAACCAGCGTGTCAATACTACAACCGACCAAGAACTCAAAGGTATCATGGCCCATAACCGCGACGAGGAAATTGAACATGCCGTCATGGAATTTGAATGGCTGAGAAGAAACCTTGAAGGTTTTGATTCAGACATGAAAACTTATCTTTTCACTGAAGGCTCGTTGCTTGAAGTTGAAGAACAGGCGACAGGAGCTGAAGGCTCAGCAGGCTCTGAAGGCCCTAAACCTGGCATGACCATTGGTAATTTAAAGAATTAGAACATTTATTTACGATACATACCTAGGAGGATTTCTTTATGGATATGTTTAAAAGAGATTTAGCACCACTCACAGCTGAAGGCTGGAGTGAAATTGAAAAAAGAGCAAAAGAAGTACTGCTATCACGCCTTACCGCACGAAAAGTAGTTAACGTACAAGGCCCCAAAGGCCTGGAGTTTGCTGCAGTCAATGAAGGAAGGCTTACCCTCTGTGATGATGGTGATGTGAAAGCAGGTGTCTACACCTTGAAACCTCTCACTGAAGCACGCGTACGTTTCACCCTCAACCGTTGGGAAGTGGACAATCTAGCGCGTGGAGCAAAGGACATTGATTTTGACAGCCTTGATGCTGCAGTTGAGAAGCTTGCTATCTTTGAAGAGAATGCAATCTACAACAGCTATGCAGCTGGTGGCATAAAGGGCTTGAAAGAGACTTCTGCCCACAAGGCTTTACCCCTTGGCAATAACGGCACCGACATTCTTACATCCCTGACCAAAGCAGTGATGGAGCTGGAGAAAAGCCACATCAACGGCCCCTACTCCCTTATTGTAGGATCTGAGGGTTGGATTGCTCTTCACAAGGAAGCACAAGGCATGCCTCTTATCGAGCGGGTAGAGAGATTGCTTGGAAGCAAAGTCGTATTTGCCAGTTCAGTGGATGGAGCCATCCTCGTCCCCTATGACAGTGATGACCTTGAACTGACCATTGGTCAGGACTTCGCTCTTGGCTACGAGTCCCATGACACTAAGGAGCTGACCCTGTTTGCAACAGAGTCCTTTACCTTCCGTGTTCTGGAGCCCAAGGCAATCGTCTGCTTCAAGTAAACATTGCATATAGAACTTAGAATTCAGGGGTCAGGTGCAGAGCACCTGACCCCTTACTATTGGTATCAGTAAAGATGAATAAGGCCCACGATCCGAAGATTGTGGGCCTATTGAGCGCTAGAAGGGAATCGAACCCTCGTCTCATGCTTGGGAAGCACGAGCACTAACCGTTGTGCTACTAGCGCATCAAATAGGATAGTACCAAAGAAAGGCTAACGTGTAAATAACAAACTGTAATTGGTGCACATGATTGTGTGACCCCCCTTTATTGTATAAGTATCTAGGGGATATATAGTACAGTTAGATTTTCGTTACAAAAACCAGAGAAAAGATCATTATTTATATAATATTTATTATTACTTATTTGTTTACATAATATGAATTTGAACAATTTCAAAACTTTTCAATCTGAAAAATAATTTGACATCCGCCACCGACTGGGGTAAAGTAGTTCTTAGATAAAATAAATTTGGAGGCTCTATGGCCACTGTACAACTGAAAAACCTTTGTAAGGTTTATGACGGAAACGTCAAGGCTGTCGACAATGTTAGTGTCGACATCAAAGACCGGGACTTTGTAGTCTTGGTTGGACCTTCGGGTTGTGGTAAGTCCACAACACTTCGCATGATTGCTGGTCTTGAAGACATCACCAGCGGTGAACTCTACATTGACAACAACCTTGTCAACGACGTTCCCCCCAAAGACAGGGACATTGCAATGGTTTTCCAGAACTATGCTCTGTATCCCCACATGACCGTGTATGATAACATGGCATTCGGTCTTAAGATCCGCAAGTTCCCCAAGGAAGAGATTGAACAGCGCGTACGCGAAGCTGCAAAGATTCTCGAAATTGAAGAACTCCTTGAAAGAAAGCCAAAGGCCCTTTCCGGCGGACAGAGACAGCGTGTTGCTGTAGGTCGTGCAATTGTTCGTAAACCTAAGGTGTTCCTGTTTGACGAACCCCTTTCAAACCTTGATGCAAAACTTCGTGTTCAGATGCGTGCTGAGATTTCCTCACTGCACAATCGTCTGAAAGCAACGATGATCTATGTAACCCATGACCAGGTTGAAGCCCTAACCATGGCTAACGTCATTGTCGTTATGAAATTTGGTATCATCCAGCAGACCGGTGGACCTTTAGACCTGTATAACAATCCTGCTAACAAGTTTGTAGCCGGTTTCATCGGCTCCCCACCAATGAACTTCCTCGAAACAGCTATCGAAGCCGATGGTGCTGACGTATATGCTAACGAAGGGACTTTCCGCTTGAAGCTGACTGCTGAGCAGAAGAAATTGCTCATCCCTTATGTTGGCAAGCATGTTACCTTTGGTGTCCGCCCTGAAGATGTTAAGTTCAGCCATGCCGAAAAAGATGGTGAGACTATTAATGGCCGTGTAAGTGTTGTAGAACCCCTCGGTTCTGAAACCCACGTCTACATTGCAACATCCAAGAGCCAGGTCATTGGAAAGATTGATCCGACTGTGATCCCCAAGGTTGACAGCAAGATTTACTTGATTCCTGATATGGCAAAAGTCAAGTTCTTTGACATTGATACCGATATGGTCATCAATGCCGCCAAATAAGTAGTATATATTAGACTATCAAGAACCGGTCCATTTCTGGACCGGTTCTTTTTTATGCTTTAGGTAGCAAACGATAGATTGTATTCCGCTGAATTTCATCAATGAAGTATATTCACTTCAGAAAAGAAATATTCCTATTGTTTAGGATTTACAACTTAGCGCTATCGACAAACTTGATATCCTCTACAACAAGGAAACACTGCTTATCAATTCCCCTTGCTGTCTTGAGTACTTTTTTGGCTTCCCTGCGCCTTACCTGGACAAAGAGAAGGACAACTTCACCGTCACGCCCCTTGCCTGAGAATTCAGTCACGCGAAACCCTTCGCCTCTGAGTATTACAGCTACTTCCCTACCTTTCACACTGAACACTTTCACTACCTGCTCACCAATCTTCAGAAAGCTCTCCATGGTTATGCCTACGAATGTACCAGAGGCGAAACCCAAAGCAAAGGCTAAGGCGGTAAGAGGATCAGTAACATCTGAAATAACCTTAGAAACAGCGAAAACCCAGATGAGGGCTTCGAAGAAAGCTATGCCAAAAGCGAGTCCCCGCTTGGATCTAATGATCATGGCATGGCGAAACGTCCCTAAAGAGACATCAAACACCCTTGCTACAAAAACAAGCAAGGCCAACAAGAGTGATTCTTGAGTAAACACAATACGACCCTCAAATTTATATATTATATACTGTTAAGGGACCACTTCCCGTGGCCCTCATCTGCACAATACGTCATTACCTAAAAACAAACAAGATGGGGGAGTTTTTACTTATCACTACATAAGTACCATTCCTAATTCGGAATATATTTATGCAGTTTTTATTATTTTTCCCTTTCTTGTCTAGAACAAAGTCTTATACAGGCTTATCACTGCATCCTTTGCCTGATCTGCATTCACCCCGATAAGGATGGAAGTATCAGAAGAACCATAGTTGAAGAAATTCAGTGTAATATTGTCCTTGGCCAAGGCTGTAGTACTTTTTGCAATGACAGAACTGTCCTGCATAACACCAGAACCAACAATCCCTACGATAGCATGCCCATGGTCAACACCAACTTCTTCAAGATCGAACTCACCCTTCAGTCTGCTGCACATCGCATTGAGCACACTGTCACTTGCCTGTGTTGTCTCAAAAAACCAGATAATACTGTCAATGCCAAATGAGGAAAATGTAGGACGGACACCAAAGATATGCAGCATGGTAAGAAGAGCATGCCTAATACCTGATCGTTTGAACAGCATGAGCTTTCTCAGTGATAGGCGGCTGAATCCACCCTTGGCTGAGATACCCACCAGAGGATGGTCCCCGATCTCGCGTGTGGGTAGGATCATGGTCCCAGCATCGAGGGGGGCATTGGTATTCTTCACATTGATGGGTATGCATGAGGCAAGGATGGGTGCGATAGCTTCCTCGTGGAATACACCCGCGCCGACACCTGCAAGCTCCCTGACTTCACGATACGTCATTTCTTGTATGACCTTCACATCAGGAGTAAGCCTTGGGTCGATAGAGTACACTCCCGATACATCTGTCCAGTTCTCATAGATCTCTGCCTTGGAAGCACTGGAAAGAATGGCACCAGTTATATCAGAACCGCCACGGCTGAAGGTCTTCACCTTCCCTTCGGGGTCACATCCATAAAAACCAGGAACAACATATTTTACATTAGGTTTGAGAGCTTTCTTGAGATTATCAAACGTCTGGGGGTTCACCGTCCCGTCATGATTGATGACAATAAGGGGATCGGTATCCAGGAATTCCCAACCAAAGAAAGTTGCGACCATCCTGGCAGCAAGGTACTCGCCCCTGCTTGCTGCATATTCAGCGCCATGACCGGCGTCTATCATCTGACGCACTTCTTCTAAAATAGGAAGGAAGGGCTTTGCCTGCATTCCCAGATCAGAGAGAATGGTAGTGTACCTGAGCGCTATCTTCTTGAACAGGTCTTTGCAAGAGAGTCCTTGCTGAACCATCGCATTACATGCATACAGCATGTCGGTGACCTTCTCGTCATCCTTGGTTCGTTTACCAGGAGCCGAGACAATGACTATCTGTCGTCTGGGATCAGAATCGACTATCTGCTTGACCTTTCGTATCTGCTGAGCTTCAGCTACCGAGCTTCCACCGAATTTACACACTATCATGAGGGATACCTCCCATTTATACTTTACTATTTTCCTATTGTATTGAACGCTCACCAGTTGTGCAAGAGAACGGAAACTGATGCTTCTGCTAGGATATTGAGGAAAATCATACATGACAGGCCAACCATTTGCTGGTACTCTATTGCATAGAGGTAGCATAATGCAAGATTCCAAGCGTTCGATCTTCTCCTGGGCCCTGTATGACTGGGCAAACAGTGCTTTTGCAACAACGGTCATGGCAGGGTTCTTCCCTGTCTTCTTCGCCTCCTACTGGGCTGTAGGGACCACTGCCCAACAGGGGACCTTCTATCTTGGATTGGCGAACTCCATTGGATCGCTACTCATCGCCGTCTTTGCTCCCTTCGTAGGTGCCATTGCTGACTATGGCACATACAAGAAAAGCCTGCTTATCTTCTTTGCATACCTAGGAGCGATCCTCACTGCAAGCCTCTGGTTTATCCAGATGGGAAACTGGCAGTTAGCAGTCCTCTTTTATGTAATAGGTAGCCTTGGTTTCAGCGGAGCAAATTCGTTTTATGATTCCCTGCTCCCCTCTGTGGCTTCTGAAAAAAAGGTCGACTTCGTTTCTTCTCTGGGCTTCAGCCTTGGCTACATTGGTGGAGGGCTGCTGTTCCTGGTGAATGTGCTGATGTTCCTCTTTCCAGAAACCTTTGGGTTTGCGAATGAAGCGATGGCTGTAAAGGCCAGCTTTGTCACCGTTGGAATCTGGTGGATAGTCTTCACCATACCCCTCATGCTTTTCGTCAAGGAAGACAAGTGCAAAAATCCTCTTCCTCTCGGAAAAGCCATAAAAAAGGGACTGAAGGAGACCACGAAGACCATTGCCAATATCCGTGAGCTGAGGACCCTCTCGATGTTCCTCATCGCCTACTGGCTCTACATCGATGGGGTGGATACTATCATCAGGATGGCAGTCAACTACGGAACAGCCCTAGGCTTCCCCAGCGAATCGCTAATCGTAGCCCTGCTCATAACCCAGTTTGTGGCCTTTCCCTCTGCCTTGGCCTACAGCTGGTTTGGCAAGAAGATAGGGATAAAGCAAGCCCTGTTGGTAGCAATCTGTGCCTACGCCGTAATTGCATGCATGGGATACTTTATGACTAAGCCCATTCACTTCTACCTGTTGGCCATCTGCATCGGACTTTTCCAGGGAGGCATCCAAGCCCTTTCGCGTTCCTACTACACGCGTCTCATCCCCAAGGAAAAGTCAGCTCAGTTCTTCGGCTTCTATAATATGCTCGGTAAGTTTGCTGCCATCATAGGCCCCCTACTGATGGGAGTAGTCACTATCGTCACCGGAAACAACCGATTCGGTATCCTAAGCCTGATCCTACTCTTTATAGGAGGAGGTTTCCTCCTCTCCAGGGTCAATGAGGAACAAGGCAAGAAGGAGTGCGCGGCCTTCTCAGCCAAACACAACACGCTGGTCTAATATATGCGTAGTAGGTATCAATCTTAGAAGGAAGGGAACACTGTTCCCTTCCTTTACATTACAAGGCGACTATGGTACTACTAGCTATCCGAAACTCTTCGGCATAAGGAATTTTTTTGCACCCAATTCAAGAGAACAAGATGGGCATCAAACCCATACCAACATTAGTACTATCTATGTCTTTTCCCATCATGATCAGCATGATGGTCCAGGCCCTCTACAATATCGTCGACAGCATCTTTCTGGCCCAGTATAGCGAAGCAGCCCTTACTGCAGTCTCCCTAGCCTTCCCTATGCAGAACCTGCTCATCGCAGTGGCTGTGGGAACATCCTTGGGAGTAAACTCCCTTTTGGCAAGAAAGCTTGGAGCCAAAGATTATGTTGGTGCTGAGAAAGCAGCCAACAACGGCCTGACCCTCTCCTTCTTCAGCTGGATACTCTTTGCTGTCATAGGGCTTTTCTTTTCAAAGGCCTTCTTTGGATTCTTCACAGAAGATCCCACCCTCCTACAGATGGGGACCCAGTATGTAACCATCTGCTTCTTCTTCTCGATTGCTATCTTTGTAGACATCACGTGCGAGCGCATCCTGCAGGCCACAGGGGACACCATCCATCCCATGATCATCCAGAGCACAGGTGCCATCGTAAACATCATACTCGACCCCATCCTCATCTTCGGCCTCTTTGGCCTTCCTTCCATGGGTGTGTTAGGAGCAGCCATAGCCACCGTCATCGGTCAGCATGTGGCAGCCTTCCTTGCAATCTACTATGTACGTAAAAATAAGGAAGTGAAGATCAGGGCCAAGTATTTCAAACTTGAAAAACGCACTGTCATTGACATCTATGCAGTCGGCCTGCCTTCAATCATCATGATGGCCATTGGGACCATCATGACAACCAGTCTCAACAAACTGCTTATTTCCTTCAGCACTGCGGCAGTCTCAGTCTTTGGGGTATACTTCAGGTTGCAGTCCTTTGTATTCATGCCTATCTTTGGCTTGAATAGTGGAATGATCCCAATACTGGGATACAACTATGGTGCGAAGAACCCCAAGAGGATGATAGAGACCATCAAGGTGGGCCTGATCGTCTCCCTAATCATCATGACCACAGGCTTTGCGATATTCCTGTTCTTCCCTGGAACGCTTCTTTCCTGGTTCAACGCCTCAGGGGAGATGATGGCCATTGGAAAGATTGCCCTGCCTAGGATCAGCCTCTGCTTCATCAGTGCAGGCATCTGCATAGCCTTAGGGGCCCTCTTCCAGGCTGTAGGGGACGGATATATCAGCATGCTGATCTCCATCACGCGCCAGCTCATATTCCTGCTTCCTGTAGCATACCTGTTAGGTCACTTTATCGGACTCGATGCCATCTGGTATGCCTTCATCATAGCGGAAAGTTCAGCATTGGCCCTTTCACTCTTCTTCTTTGCAAGGGTATACAAGCGGCGGATAAAGCCGCTCTATGCTACAAACAAATGAATTAACACTTTGCCTCAGATTCTTATACTTTGAATCATGTTTGAGTGCAATCATAACTATTACTGGTGTAGCATGAGCATTTACAATTGTAGTCATAGCAATTACAAATGTATGCATGTATAATACAAGTGACTACAAAACACATCTCAAAAAATACAAAGGGGATGTAGAAAAAACCCTATGGAGATGGATATATCCTACAAGAAACTTGAAAATCATCTCTCCTTACGTACAGGATGCAGAGGAAAAACCAAAGAAGTTTTGTATTGCCAAACGGCGATGAGCGTGTACTAATAGTTTTTTATAGGAGTCTTTCGTCATGAAACTATTTGAAAAGATTGATCAGAATAAGAGAGCAATTGATGAGCTTCGTCCCTTCGAGGGTCATCTCCTTCACGAGCTAAAAAGCTATTATCGTATTGGCCTTACTTGGTCGAGTAATGCATTGGAAGGGAATACCCTTACAGAGAGTGAAACAAAGGTACTTTTAGAAGATGGTCTGACTGTAGGGGGTAAGCCTCTTAGTGATACCTTTGAGGCCATTGGGCATGCCAAAGCGTATGATTTTATGTTTACGCTTCTTGGAAATCACCAAATAACTGAGGAAGACGCCCTAACCATGCATCGCTTATTCCTAAAGGATAATAATCTCACATTGGCTGGCAAGTATCGTAACGATCCTGTCCTTATCACCGGTTCAAAATATGCAGTCTGCAAAGTAGAGAATATTGAAACTGAGATACAAGCCCTTTTTCAATGGGTAGCTTCAGAACGCAAGAACTACCATCCGGTAGAATTTGCTGCCCAACTGCATAAGCGCTTTGTCTTCATCCATCCATTCATCGACGGCAATGGAAGAATCTCTCGTCTACTTATGAATACAGTTCTTCTCCAAAATGGCTATATGCTCGCCATAATCCCACCGATTCTAAGGCAGGAATACATCACCGTACTTGAACAGGCACATACGAAAGACCAACCCTTTATAGATTTTATTGCTGAAAGGGTTCTTGAATCAGAGAAAGAGATGATGCGCCTTTTGCATATACCTATGCCATAGAGGAACGTTCCCAAGTAAAGCAATAAAGCTATAAGCAAACCAGAAGGACTTTCAACGAACTTCACTTTCTACCATTTCAATTGCCCACAAAGGAATATTGATTAGCCAATCTTCTCTTTTGTAATCAGTCATTGCAGTCCTTATAGACACTTTTGGACTGAATTTCTCATGATACCATTGCAGACTTTTTGCCTTAAGGTTCACCTCAGCCTTTACTTCAATAGGAACTACCCTCTCTCCTGTATCTACCAAGAAGTCAATTTCTGCACTCCCTCTGTCATTCGTCCAGTAATAGGGCTCGATATGAGGAAGTGTCACTAGCTGTTGCAGGACATACTGCTCAGTGAGTGCACCCTTGAATTCCTTGAACAATTTGTTCCCTTCAAGCAATACAGATTGATGTAATCTTACCATACAAGACAACAGCCCCACATCAATCATAAACAACTTGAATGCCTTGGAGTCATCATACGCCTTAAGAGGCAGATTGAGAGCAGTGACTCGCTGTACCTTATGGACAAGACCACAATCGACAAGCCACAACATAGCCATCTCATACTCTTTGGCCCTTGCTCCCGATTGAATAAGACCATACAAAAACTTCTTATTGTCTTTAGCTAATTGCGATGGGATGCTATGCCATAGCATCCTGATCCTTGAAACTGTCCCCGTGGGAGCATGCTTGGAAAAGTCCTGCTCATATGCGACGAGTATTCGCTCTTGGATCTCTCGCACCACATTGAAATCCTTGGATTCAGAAAACCTGGAGACTACCTCAGGCATACCCCCAACATAATAGTAGTATTTCAACAGTTCGATATATTCCTGCTTGAAGGTCGTTGCCATGGCAAAGTCACCTTTCTGAAGGAGTTCTACAAACTTGCCCTTCCCCATGGCACGCATAAATTCACTAAAAGAAAGCGGATACAGATCCAAAAATTCCACTTTCCCAACAGGAAAAGATGTCCCTGTATGCAGGGCCACCCCCAGTAAGGAGCATGCACAGATAATCTGGTACTCAGGTACGTTTTCATTGAAATACTTTAATGCTGTCAGAGCTTTGGGCACTTCCTGTACCTCATCAAAGACCAACAACATCTCATTAGGGACAATCTTATGCCCAACATACAGCTCTAGGCCTGTGATGATCCTATCGATTTGCAGATTGCTTTCAAACAGTGATTGCATCTGTTTGTTGTTGTCAAAGTTTATGTACACAGTTTTCGCATATGCAGAAGATCCCACTCAATAAATTGTACATTTTGCTAAGCCTATTTGTTTCGCAATCTCTACATGGTTGAGTTATGAATTATCTAGTTATCATTTTTCAGTTTACTTGCTTTCCATCTTGCCATTGGATGCCTACTTATTCTGTCAATTATTTCAGGGTCGTCAAACAGTAACTCAGGACAATATTCTCCATTTCGAAATTTTTTTATAAATGTCAGTTCTTCATCTGTCATAGCCATCAACGCATTAACAAATCCACTAACTACATCTAGTGCAACTTCTAATATGAAAACTGTACCTTTTTTAAGTACAGGTACAAGTTCTCTCAAGATACTGTGTTGACTCAATTTATTCGCTGCAACTAAGTCAAAGTTTCCATTCATTTCATCACTGGTCAAGACATGATAGAAAATCACAGCTTTTCTTAACTGTTCTTTGTAATCCTTTAATATGTCGCTTTCTACTAACTTCCACACATCATATAAATCCCTAACAGCTGCTCGATTATTAAGAGCATTGATCTTACTTCCATAGATTTCTATACTATTCAGGGCATTAACGCGACTTTCTACCGCAAATCCTTCTGCCTTAACCAACTTCCTCTCTGTCGCGTAAATATGTGCCCTCATAACATAATTGATGTCAAACTTAATATTATCTTTATTCCCACCTGTATTCACATACGTAAAATATAGTGAATCTAGAATATAAGATTGCCTATTACTTTTTTTCCTTGTATATCCATGCTGATCCATATACCTAGATATTCTTGTATTGATTTCTTTACGTTCACTTTTCATTTGTTCAACGTCTGCATTCACTGTATAATCTAAATCAATATCAACGGATAAACGCGGTAAATCAAATTCTAAAAGATTTATTGCTGTTCCACCTTTTAGAGCAAGACGTTCATTCAGAAGTTCATCATTATTAATGAATTCAAGTACATCAACTAACCTAAGTACTTTCTCATATGTATCCCGAGTAAATCCACTTTCTACAGCCTTTTTACTTATATAACTTTTATCATATATATTCATCTGGAACCTCCACTTCATCTATCCTTGGTATGTATTCCTCAGGAATAATAAGGTTCCATTTAGCCTGAAACTTTCCGTCTCGCCCTTGTACCAAATACCTTACACTATCACCTGATTTAACACGACATGTTTCAAAAAACTCTGTTCCTAACATTTGTCCAAGATAATAGTTCTCAAGGAAATAGCCCACTTTTTGATAGAGTACCTTTTTATTGTACTGTTCCATATAATTCAACAACTTATCTGTATCTAAATCTTCAATTGTTTTAGTGATATTAATTAACTCTTCAATACCACCAACCCTAGACACAAGGTTAATACTATCTATAAATGTTCTTTCCTTATCTGTTACTCGAATACCTTCAACGTTTTTCACTTGGATAACCCCATCATTAAAAGCAGAACTAATATACTTATAGGTATTTCCCATAAACTCGAATGTATTGAACCGTTTTTCTGATGATACATATACTGTATTATATACTTGATTTACCATACCATAAAACTCAAAGGCAGTATGATGAGACACATATGATTCATCATTAATAGCTGATGCAATTTGATACTTATTCGCAATGATATCTCCAGTAGTCAAATCTATGCATGTATACAAATCCTTGCGAATTCTTTCCACATATCTTTTCTTCAGCCACCTGGTAATTAATGATGTTGATGTACTTTCATTACCAGTAATTGCTATGACGTCACCTAATGAAAATGTTATATATTTAGACAATTGTTTGTATGCTTTCATTGTTACTTCATTTCCTTCTCAATCTTGCTTGTTTTCAACTAAGATTGAGTTATTTTTAAAGTTACTTTAATTATACACCGATTTTGCTTATTTTCAAGCAAAATCGGTGTATAATTAAAGTGATATACAAAAAAAGTCATAGAATATCGCAAAAATTGATTTCTACGATATTCTATGACCATTTTTTTATATGAAAGTATTCACTTGAGCAAAGCGGATACCCCCTTTATGAATAATACAACAACTGGTTAGACATGATAGTGAAATGAAAAATCACTTAAAGGCACATACAATACTTTTGCTATTACTCCCACTCAATCGTCCCGGGAGGCTTGCTGGTAATATCATAGAGCACTCGGTTGACCCCGCTTACCTCGTTGCAGATCCTATTGGCTGCACGCTCAAGCACCTCAGGAGGGAAACGATACCAGTCTGCTGTCATCGCATCCTCGCTGGTTACAGCACGCAGGGAACAGACCTCCTCATAGGTTCGCTGATCGCCTTGCACTCCGACGCTCTTCACAGGGAGCAAGCAGGCCAAAGCCTGCCAGATCTCATCGTAGAGGCCCGCAGAGCGGATCTCTTCGATGAAGATGGCATCCACATCACGCAGGGTATCAAGACGCGTCTTGGTGACCTCTCCCACACAGCGAACCCCAAGGCCAGGACCTGGGAAGGGGTGACGGTTCACCATATCTTCAGGCAAGCCGAGTTCCCTACCAAGCTCACGAACCTCGTCCTTGAAGAGTTCACGCAAGGGCTCAAGCAAGTCCCACTTAAGGTCGGCAGGAAGCCCCCCCACATTGTGGTGGCTCTTGATAGTCGCTGAAGGCCCTCCAGAGGGACTCTTGCTCTCAATGACATCGGGATAGAGCGTGCCTTGTGCCAGGAAGGAGATCTCACCAGCACTACGTGCAGCATCATAGAAGGTATCGATAAATACCTTGCCGATGATCTTGCGCTTTGCCTCTGGCTCGGTAGTCCCGGCCAGTGCATCAAGGAAAGAAGCCTGGGCATCAGCATACTGCAACCTAATCTTATAGGAATCGCGGAATACCTTCTGCACCATCTCAGCTTCACCCTTACGCAGCATGCCATTATTGACAAACACACATACCAGCTGGTCCCCGATGGCCTGATGGATAAGGACTGCAGTGACTGCTGAGTCGACTCCACCTGAAAGACCACAGAGCACCTGCTTGTCCCCAACCTTCTTACGAATGTCCTCGATGGCAGTCGTCACGAACGAACCCATATCCCAATCAGGAGAGGCCTTACTGATCTTCAACACAAAGTTAGAGAGCAACTGTGTTCCTTCGGTGGTGTGGACCACTTCCGGATGGAACTGCACCCCATAGAAATGCTTCTCATCATTTTCCAGGACGGTAAACTCACAGTTTTTAGTCCTGCCTGTCCCCTTGAAGCCTTGGGGAAGCGTTGAAACGGAGTCGCCATGGCTCATCCAAAGTTTGGAATTAAGAGAAAGTCCATCCAGCAAAGCGGAATTACTATCCATGATCTGGAGCTCTGCAATGCCATACTCGCGCTTATCAGGGCGCTGGACACTGCCACCATTTTGAATGCTCATAACCTGTAGGCCATAGCAGATGCCCAAGATGGGAATCCCCAATGAGTAGATCGCCTCATCGGGTTTGGGGGAGTCAGGACCACCTACACTAGAGGGTCCTCCTGAAAAGATGATGCCCTTGGGCTGCATCTTCCTAAGGTCCTCTGCACTGGTCGTATAAGGAACTATCTGGGAGTAAACGTGCATTTCACGCACTCTTCTAGCTATAAGCTGACTGTATTGGGCACCAAAATCGAGTACTACAATGGTGTCGTGAGAGAACTGTTGCATGACATGCTCCTACGTGTTCTGGTTGGATGAGAGTATACTGAAAACTGTTTTCCAATGCTACCAAGCAAGGGAACTTACCGGTGGGTAGGCTCGTTTTACTGCAGCGGACAGGGCAAGACCCAGGACAACGCCAACGCCACTCTGTAAAAGATTCCAAGGGATTTCTGCTGCCGCTACCGATACACCACTGATAAAAATGGCTGAAAGGGCAAAATATCCCAAGGATACTGTAGCCATACAGACTATGCCTGCAAGGATCTTGGTGACAAAAGGAATCGTTATCGAACTCTTTTGTCGCACGATGAGGGCAACCAACAACCCTTCAACCCCATGCACGACAAACGAGATGGGAGCCCACTGGGCATAACCACTGAACAGGTCGGCAAGGGCTGTTCCGAGTCCTGCTGCAATAAAGGCAGACCAAGGCCCGAAGGTGAAGGCGATAAAGCAGATTGCCACATCACAGAGGTTGATATACCCCTTTGCTGTGGGAATACGCACTATCATAGTGAATACGACAACAACTGCTGTAAGAACCGCCACTACAGCGACCTTCAGCGCATTTCGATTTTTATCCATGGGATTATTTCTCCTATCGGGCTCTGAACATGAGCCACAAGACTATGGGTATACTAAAAGAAATGACGAAATCCGTAAAGACATGTCGGTACGAATCCAGGCTGTGGAAGCTACTTCGTTTCTCACTTCTGCCAAAACCACGCTGCTCCAGGCTCATCGCAAGAAACGGGATCGAGCGCAAGGCCACCACCAGGGCACTGGTCAGGGTGGGCAAGAGATCTCTCAGACGTTTGAAAATTGAGCGCTTTTTTTCCAAGGAGCCCCCCTCACGCAGACGATGGCTCTCGGTGATCTGGGTAAAACTGTCCGCTATAAAGGGAATATACGTGAAAGACAGGGTAACCACCAACGACGCCTTGTAGGGCAGGCGATACCAGCGCAGAGCCAGCATCACCTCAGTCATGGCTGTGGTGGCAAACAATAAAGTACAAGCATAGGTAATGCCGATGAACCGCCCCCCTAGCCTTGCGGCTTGCAGGGCTCCTTCCTTGGTAATGAGCGTGAAGGATCCGATGGTGATGAGGCTCTCACCACCTCTCACATTGAAGGGCATGAACAGGACCATGAAGATGAGCATGGGCAGGATGGACAGAAATGTCCTTCCTGTATGGCGCAAGCCGGTGTTTACACTCCCGACAAGGATCAACAGGAGGACCGTCAGATACAGTCCCTCCAAGGAAACGGGGAGGAACAGCCAGATACAGATGAGCAACATGGCCATGATCTTGGCCCTAGGATCCATCTGGTAGAGAAAGCCATGTCCTGCAACAAAGGTGTTTGTAGTCATGCTCGCCCCAGGATACCCGCCTCGATGGCGTAGGTACTCTCACTGACGAGGTGAGCAAACTTGCGGTCATGGGTGATGAGCAGGACCCCAGCACCATTACGTCGCAACAGGGCTATGATGGAGAGGGAAACTGCATAGGTAAGGGCATTGTCCAGTTCGTCCAGGATATAGAAAGGACGGTCAAGCAGATAGTAGACAGCCGCCTGCAAAGCCTTCCTGAGGGGATAGCTCATGGTGGAGGGAGTCTCTTCCAGGTCAAGACCGAAGAGGGAGGCGCACTCACTGACCATGGTATTAACCTGGGCGTCTGTGAGGTCCTTGCGCCTCTTCAACGACCAGGACAACTCCTCCCTGACGGTGGGCAGGAATATCTGCAGGTCAGGATTCTGGAACAGGTAGCCGACACTGCGGTTCAGCTCCCTTTGTCCCATCTTTTTCCCATCAAAGGTAAAGACTCCAGCACTGGGTTCATCAAGGCCGCACAGCAACCGGCTGAAGGTACTTTTTCCACTGCCATTTGGTCCTACTAGGGTAACAAGTTCACCACTGTGGAGCTGAAAAGAGGGTACTGACAATTTGAAGGGTTTTGCCTCAAGGGTGCTGACTCGTGTCCGAACAGTCACAAGATCTGAGCAGGCAAGGGTATGCTCCACTTTTTTTACAAGCTTCTGATCCTTCAGAGGATTGGGTAGCCCATCACCACAGAGAGTGGAAAAGGCTTGGAGGATCTCGCTCTTCTCCCCAAAGCGGACCTTGCCATCTTCCAAGAGGGCATACTGGTCAAAGAGATCTTCAAACTGTTCCAGATAGCGGGAAGCAAGTACCAGTGTGGTCTGCTCCCCCTCTCTGATGAGGGTGGTCAGGTACTCACGCCAAGATTGATCGAGGTCATCAAAAGATTCGTCCAACACCCAAAGATAGGGATTAAGTGCCTGCTGGACAGCAAGAAGGACACGCTTGCGCTCCCCTCCGCTCAACTCCTGCTGGCTTGAGGTGCGCAAAGACTCCAGGCCCCAATTGGCGAGGGCTGTATCGACCTTCTGTATGATCACCTCACGCTTCAGACCCAATGTCTCCAAAGGGAAGGCTATCTCATCTTCAACTGAGAGAGCGACAAACTGTTCCTGGGGATTTTGGGAGACGTAGCCACAATCGAGCAGCAACTCCCAGGGTTCCGTGTGTTCAAGGTCCTTGGCACAGACATGTACACTGCCTTCCATAACACCTGGAAGGTATTTGGGACAAAGACCGCTGATAATGCGTGCAAGGGTGCTTTTCCCTTGATCAAAGGGAGCGAGCAAGAGTGTCTTGCTCGTATGTTCCAGACAGAGGTTCACCCCTGTAAGAACAGGCTTATTCTCTTCTTCCTTCCATGAATGATAGGTAAAACAGAGGTCCCTGACCTCAAGACAGGGTTCCAGCCCTCTCTTAGTTGGGGAGTTCATTGAACCGTTTCTTCACCTCTCCATACACCCCTTCATGCAACACTGCAGCCTCCTCTTTGGTAAGAAGAGCAGTGGGAATAGGCTTTCCAATGGAGAAGTAGGCATGTACATGCCTAAAGTTTGTTATGCCCTCAAGGCCTGATCGCAAGCCTTTTATGGTGATGGGAACGATGATGGCCTTGGAACGGGTGGCCAGTTTGAGGCTGCCATTCTTCAGTTCCCCGATAGTGTCAAATTTGCTGCGCGTCCCCTCGGGGAAGATGAGCATCGGATCCCCTTCCTTAAGCTTCTGCACGCCCTTGAGGATCGCCTTCACCATATCGTGGGGACTGTTCCGTTCGATGAACACACAACCCATGGCATAACACCAGAGGTTGATGAAGGGCATCCTCTTTAGCTCGGCCTTTGCAAAGACACTGGCCCAAAGCTTTGCAGGACCTACGAAAGCCAGGATATCGAGCATACTCTGGTGGTTTGCTATATAGCAGATCGGTGTATCGGAGATCAGATTCTCCCTTCCATCGATATGAACTGTTACACCAAGGGCAAAAAGCGTACCATTGCTGACGAGACGGGCGCAAAGCTCAAGCCAACGGTTTGCCCTCTTCTTTGCCCTGAACAGCAAGAGTATTCCTGCGGGGATAAATGCATAGATTGGTGATAACACAATCAGGGGGACTGCCACTAGGCAAGCCACTGCTATTCGTATCTTTCTCATACCATGCCTCCTCTCAGGAAAAGTCCTGCTTGCTGTACAATTTAGCATACTGACCATTGAAGGCTAACAGTTCGTTATGTTTTCCCTGTTCGATGAGCTTGCCGTCATCAATGACAAATATGCAGTCAGCATTCTTTACCGTCGTCAGGCGGTGTGCAATGACAATTGCAGTCCGCCCGGAGGACAGACGGGCAAAGGCCTCGCTGATGAGCTCTTCACTTTCAGTATCGAGACTGCTGGTAGCCTCATCAAAGATCAGGATGGGAGGGTTCTTCAGGAAGACCCTTGCAATGGAGATGCGCTGTTTCTGCCCACCGGAGAGTAGGGTCCCGCGCTCACCTACCTCAGTGTCGATACCACGGGGAAGACTGCGCACGAAGGTGCCCAGGTTTGCAGCATCGAGGGCTGCCCACATCTCCGATTCGGTTGCATCGACCTTGCCGTAGCGCAAATTCTCCCGAATGGAGTTATCAAAGAGAAAGACGTTCTGCTGGACAAAGCCGATATTTTTCTGTAGCGAGCGCTGTCTCACCTGTGAGATATCTTGGCCATCGATGAGGATACTTCCCTTTTCGGGTTCATAAAAACGGGGAATGAGCGAGGCAAAGGTACTTTTTCCAGCACCTGACTCCCCTACCAAAGCGACCGTGGTACTTCCGTGTATCGAAAGGTTCAGATCCTTGAGGATAGTATCAGTGGATGAATCGTACTGGAAGGTGACATTGTCAAATCGGATATTTCCTTCAGAAATCTTCAGATCCTTGGCATCACGCTTGTCGACAATAGAGGGACTCTCATCCATGACCTGGACAAACCTCTCAAAGCTTGCCATACCCTGCTGCATCTGTTCGGTAAAGTTGATCAGGCGGTCGATGGGAGGAAGGACTACACCGACATAGAGGATAAAGGTTATCAGGTCGTAGGACTGCACCGTACCGCGCATGATCAGAAGCGCTCCACCGGCGATGGTGCAGAAATAATACAGTTCCCTGAAGAGCCCAATGATGGAATGATACCTGCCCATGACCCTGTACTGCTCGGTCTTGCTGTCACGCAGGACGTTGTTCACCACGTTGAACTTCTCCTCCTGGAACGCTTCGCGCCCAAAGCTCTTCACCTCCCTGATTCCCATCAGGGAGTTCTCCACATTACTGTTCACATCAGCAACAGTGGTGCGGACCCTACGGAAGGTAGCGCGCATCTTCAAGCCGTAATACATGCCATATGCAACCATGAACGGCAAGGGGATGAGCGATATCAGAGAGAGAGAGACACTGTAGGAAAACATGACAATGTAGGAACCTATAATGGTAGCAACACTGATGATCAGATCCTCAGGACCATGATGGGCCAGTTCGGTGATTTGAAAGAGGTCATTGGTGATGCGGCTCATCATGTGACCGGTCTTTGTCCTGTCAAAATATCCAAAGGAAAGTTTCTGCAGGTGCGCAAACAGTTCGCTGCGCATGTCAGTCTCCATCTTCACACCCAGGATATGTCCCCACGTCATGCGGATATACTGGCAGATTGCCTGTAACATATAGATGGCGAGCATAACGGCAAAGATGATGAGGATCGCTTGCAAATTCTTATCGGGAATCTCGGTCTTCAGCAGTTGCCGGGTCAGGGATGGGAAGATGATGGACAGGATGGAGGCAAAGATAGCTACCCCCATATCAAGAAAAAACAGTCCTTTGTACGGTCGATAATACGATATGAAACGTTTGAGCATGTTACTTCTTTTTCCTAAGCATTCGTGCAAAGAACCCAGGCTTACTCTCCTCCTTCCTCACCACTGGTTCGGATACGGGAGCTCTTGTTGCCTTGGACGCAGCACTCTTTCTGGGTTCATACTTCTGTGCTGGTCTGCTTTGCTGGTCTTTCCTGGGTTCGTTTTGTCTAGGCTGCCCCTGTCTGGGTTCGTTGTTTCTGGGTTGTTCTTTTCTGGGTTCGTTATTTTTGGGCTGTTCTTTTCTGGGTTCGCCCTGTCTGCTTTGGCCTTGTCTGGGTTCGTTTTTTCTAGGTTGACCTTGTCTGGGTTGGTCTTTCCTGGGTTGGTCTTTCCTGGGTTGGCCCTGTCTAGGTTCACCTTTTCTGCTCTCACCATGCGGCTGCGCAGGACCCCGGCCTTCATCCCTGTTCTGTGCAGCTCTGTTTGGAGCATTCTTGACAAGAGTGGCACTCTCATTGGAAAACTGCTGCTTGTAGTAGGACATTCTCTCTTCCAAGGAAAGCTTCTGGATCTCTGCATAGCTCTTCGAGCCACTTCTGCGTCCTGCATGTTCTGCACCACTGGGTCTTCTCGATTGCTCTCTGCCACCTCTTGGTGCTGGAGCGGGTCTCGACCCCTGAGCTGGACGTGGTGGACGTGGGGAGCTGTCCCTTCTGCCTTGAGGGGCATCACGACGAGGGGCCGGAGCCCTTCTCGCACCGGGTGCTGGTCGCGTACCACCACGGCCTCTTGCTCCGCCTGGGCCTGAAGAGCGGGAATATTCGTCATTGCGCACAAGGTCACGGAAGGAGTACTTGCTACTCTTGTCCTCAACCTCGGGAAGTTCACCCTCAGCAGGCCAGATTACAGGAATCTTCATATTGATGAAGTTTTCGATCGGCTCTAGACCGAATACGTACTCTTCATCAGCGAGAGTAATGGACTTACCACTCTTACCTGCCCTTGCAGTACGCCCGATCCTATGGACATAACTTTCAAAATCATCGGGGATATCGTAGTTGACCACCAGTTCAAGGTCGTCGATCTGCAGACCACGGGCTGCAACATCAGTGGCAACTAGGAACTTGATCGAACCCTCTTTCATGCGGTCGATGGTTTCGAGCCGTTTTGCCTGGGGAAGATCTCCCATAAGGTATTTGGCAGCATACCCGTTGAGGGTGAGGCGTTTGGAGACCTCGATACAACGCGCTTTGGTGTTGGTAAAAACAAGACAGTTCTCAGGATTTTCCCGGCTCAATAGCTGCAGAAGCAGACCAAACTTGTCTTTTTTTGAGATGTGATAGAGCTCCTGAGTGATGGCCTTTACCGTCATCTCCTCAGGCTGGACCTCTATCTCAACAGGGTTGTTCATAAACGACCAGGCAAGGTTCTTCACCTTGGTGCTCAAGGTAGCTGAGAACAGCATGGTCTGCCTCTCAGTGCAGGGACGCAACAGGCTGAACATGTTCTGGATGTCAGGATAAAATCCCATGTCAAACAGACGGTCAGCCTCATCAACGACAAAAACGTCAAAGTTTCTGAAGTCGATCTTGTGCATCTTCTGGTAGTCAAGGATTCTTCCAGGGGTGCAGACAAAGACATCACACCCGTCTTCGATGGCCTTATCCTGCTTGGCATACCCTACGCCACCATAAAAACATCCCACAGAGAGACCGGGGATGTGTTCAGAGAGCTTGAGGGTGTCTTCTTCGATCTGGACTGCTAGCTCCCGGGTAGGAGCGACAATGAGGGCCTTAGGTTTGCTTTTGCCTTCCTTGGCCGCCTTTACATAATTTTCCAGGATTGTCAGCACATAGACTGCAGTCTTTCCACTGCCTGTCTTTGATTGGATCATCACATCTTTTTGGGTAAGGCTTACAGGAAGCACGCGCTCTTGCACTTCCGTACATTCGGTAAAGCCGGCAGATGTGACGCCTTTGAGCACTTGCTCACTTAAGGGTAGTTCGGTAAATTTCATGAATCTATATATCGCCTTTATAAGAATTTGAAAACTCAGGTTTCAGAAGGATCAACCAGTGGGGACCCCACCAAATAAAGATAGAGCAATTATACACAATTGTCCACCTCCCCTAGAGGAGGCAGAGCATGACAAGGGCTCTCTGGTTACAAGTAGACTCTCTCTATGTGCTGAATTTTTTATAGCATCTTCTTTCCTATTCATTTTCACTTTCTGTCTTTGCCTGTGTTCTCAAGCAAAAAGCACTACGGGTATAGGTTCACCAGAACCCTGTACAGAAAAATTCTACGGATGGAAAAGTATGCTAAGCCCTCTGTCAAGACAGATATCATATATTCAGCTTGGGACAATTTGTTGAAAATTATAATTATTGCTGATCTTCAGGTTCTTCATCAGATGTTTTTGTTCTATCAATTTTAATATTGAAATATGCAAACACTATCACAATTATTGGTGTCAGCCAACATAATATAGCATAAGGAGCATACTTTACTACTGGAACTCCAAGGGTTAAAAATACAAACGCACCATTACTGTTCCATGGAATAAGAGGCGCTGAAAGTGTTCCACCCGCCTCCAATGCACTAGTCAGGTTTTTAAGCTTCAATTTATGATTTCTATAAGACTCTTCAAACATTTGACCAGGTATGATAACAGCAAGATATTGATTAGCAGTAATAATATTTACAAAGATTGAAGTTCCTATAACTGTGGCAGTCAAATTTCCTACTGTCTTAAGTAGTCCTAACATTTTTAAAACTATACTATGTAACATACCGGTATAGTTCATAATACCACCTAATGACAGAGACACTACCGCCAATACAAATACACTGTACATGCTCTCAATTCCTCCTCGCGAAAACAGCATATCCAATTCTGAGTTATGCGTTTCCATTTCTACACCAGTATTAATAATGTCAGAAAATTCTCCTAAACTCCCACCTTGGAATAAAATATACACTGCACCCCCTAGAATCACCCCAGCTAGTAAACTTGGAATTGCAGGAATCTTCTTTATAATCATAAAAATTACTACTAATGGCGGTATAAATAACCATGGAGTAATGGTGAAATTCTGTTGAATATATTCTGTATACACAGATATATCTGAAACATCACCATTTCCCGTAACCATAAATCCAATGACTGTAAATGCCACCAGAGATATAATCAAACTTGGCAAAGTTGTATATAGCATATTCTTTATATGGTCAAAAACATTGACACCAAGTACAGAAGGTGTCAAATTAGTTGAATCTGACATGGGAGACATTTTATCTCCAAAAAAAGCACCTGATACCACAGCACCTGCTGTCATAGCCTGTGGTATACCCAACGCTTCTCCTATACCAATTGCTGCTACACCAATTGTGCCTATAGTAGCCCAGGAGCTACCGGTAATTAGAGCCATTGCACTACAAAACAATAAAATCAGTGGTAAGAACCATTGAGCCACTAGAAATTTAAGGCCAAAATACATTATGGCCGGTACAATTCCACTAGCTATCCAGACTCCGATTAGCATGCCTATAATAAGAAGAATAAGCAGCGATGGAATGGTACGAGCAATTGATTTTTTAAATCCTTCTTTGATTTTTTCCCAAGAGACACCATAAAAATAGGCACATAATCCAGCGGTAGCTGCACCTATAAACAGTGAAAAATGAGGCTTGGCATCTAGTACAAAAACTGAATACCCAAGAACTATAGCTGTAACAATTAATGGAATAAGCGATAACCATAATGGTGGTGTAGAAGAACTACTTTTTTTAGGGGAAATCTTTTTTTTTATATAATAATTTTTTTCTTTGATAATAATACATTCTCCTTCTTTAACAGGGAAAATACCAAGAGAAGCTCTTGGTCTCACATATTAGGACAACCACTAAAGCCAGTACAGCAAAAAGCTGGGCAAAAACTTATGGTCTGGACAGTAGAGTCTGAACAGGTTGGTCAATTGGGAGGTCGATGGCATCATAACCAACTTCCCCCCTTCCTGCATCGCCTAGTCCTCAAGCTCCCATGACCGCACTAGGGCTGTGATGGCATTGGTTCGGTCAAAGGGAGCCTTGAAAGCTACGCCATCAAGAGAGGATAGCGGCATGGCAGCCATGCTGGTCGCCGAGACAAACGCCTCATCATACAACCCCTTGAGCAAGTCCTTACCCAAAGGTGCTTCATAGACGACAACGATTTCTAGGATTGCTGCCGCTTGGATGATGCGGTCGCGGGTTATCCCCAAGAGCACCTCATCATCCTTAGCCGTAAAGAGCTTACCATCCCTGAAGGCAAAGAAATTACTTCGAGTCCCTTCCAGGGCCTGACCCTTACGGTCTATGAGCAAGGCTTCAAAGCCACCAGAGCTTCTGGCCTTCTCCAAGGCCATGTAGTTGAGCAGGAGGTTCCCTGTCTTGCAGGAGGGTATCAGACGCTCCCCTTCATAGGTTATGGCCCCAACGCCTAGCGCATAATAATTTGCAGGATAGGTAAGCAGGGCTGAAGAGGTGATAAAGCAGAGGGGCTCTTTCCCCCCTACCAGAAGGATTCTCACCGAAGCCTCATCCAACAGGTCCACCCTGATGAGTTCGTGAACCCAATCTGTCAGTTCCACATGGGTGAACGGGTGTACAAGACCGATCCCCTTACATGAGTTCTCAAGCCTGATAAGGTGGTCCTCAAGATGCACAGGATGAGATTCGACCACCCTGAGGGATTCGTAGGTGGAGAATCCAAACTGAACCTCCCTATTTGTTATGGGAAGACAAGCCTCTTCCTCAAGAATTATAATTCCGTTACGCAGTGCATGTTCTCTTACCATTCAGGTGCCTTCTTTGTCTTTGGTATAGACCAAGTCCAAGATGGTATCTTGGTCTTGGTCTTTTCTTGTACTAGTATTCAATTATTCAATTACCTTCTTACCATCGTTACGGAATCATGAGCAGCTCTCGTGGCTTGCTCCCATTGGGAGGTCCTACATAGCCAAGATCTTCCATCTGTTCAACCAGACGTGCGGCGCGGTTATATCCAATTTTGAGCCTTCTCTGCAGGTAGGAAGCGGAGGCACTCTTGCGTTCGATAACGATCGCAAGAGCCTCTTGCATTAGGGATTCGTCATCATTGTTGTCGCTGCTGTCAAAGCTGCTGCTACTTGCAACAGGTTCGTCATCCTCAAAGAACGACTCGTCGATAAAGTCAGCAACCCCTTGCTTGGAGGCAAACTCGACGACCTGCTCGACTTCATTGTCACTGAGGAAGGCTCCCTGGATACGTTCGGGGATGGGATCACTACTGGCAAGATAGAGCATATCACCCCTACCCAACAGCTTCTCCGCCCCACCCTCATCGATGATGATGCGGCTGTCGGTGGTGCTGGTCACGGCAAAGGCAATCCGGGTGGGGATGTTTGTCTTGATAACACCGGTGATGACATCGACACTCGGCCTCTGGGTTGCAAGTATAAGGTGGATGCCCACAGCACGGCTCATGGCAGCAAGGCGTGATACCTTGTTCTCAAGCTCCTTACCCACTGTGTGCATAAGATCGGCAAACTCGTCAATCACAACCACGATGTACGGAAGCTTCTCTCGCGCCAGGCGATCTTGGGCAACCTTCTGGTTGTATCCCAGTATATTCCTAGCATTGATGCCCTGAAGCAACCTGTACCTTCGGTCCATCTCATAGAGACAGAAGTCAAAGGCCTTCAAAGTCTTCTTTGGATCGTGTATCACTGGGGTAAGCAGATGGGGAATTCCATTGTAGATGCTCAGTTCCACTATCTTCGGATCCACCAGGATGAGACGCACCTCCTTGGGGCTACGTCTGAAGAGGATCGAACAGATCATGGAGTTCACACAGACACTCTTTCCACTGCCGGTAGAACCGGCGATGAGCAAGTGAGGAGAGGAGCTCACATCCATGACGATAGACTCACCCATAAGGTTTTTGCCAAGTACCACAGGAATATGGAACTGCTTGCTCTCCATGGCAGGCAGCATCTCCTTGAATCCGATGACATCGCGCTTGCGGTTTGGTATCTCGATACCAACAGCTGACTTGCCAGGTATCGGGGCAACGATACGTACCTGCTTGGCAGCAAGAGCCATGGCGATGTTATCTGCAAGATTGACAATGGCATTGACCCTAACACCTGGGGCAGGAAGAATCTCAAGCATGGTGACTGTAGGACCCCTTACTATGTTGGTGAGCTCAACATGGACATTGAACTGCTCAAGGGTAGCGACAAGCGTCTTGCCACGCTCCAGCGTCTCCTGGTTTATCTCGTTGCCTATCTTGGGATAGGTGATCAGGATTGACTCAGGGGGGTACTGGTAGGTAATCCTATTCTGATTGATCAGGGCACTGCCACTGCCTTGTGTTGTCACCAGGCCTCCGACTCCACTTGCTACCTCCAGCTTATCCTCTTCATCAGAGATCTCAACTACCACAGGGGCATCATCACTAGAGCCCCCATTGATGGGTCGGGCTGTGCTCTGGGGAGCAAAGGGGCTGATGCCCTGTCCTGGTATTTTTTTCACCTGTTCAGGATGTTCTGGAACATACATTTCCGGTTGGACCTTTTCTGGTTCAGGCTTAGATTGCTCCAGGGCAGGCTCCTTCTCATAGTGAGGGGGCCTAACAGAGAGAATCCTCTCTCTGATGCGCAAAGGTTGGTCCTCTTCTTTCTGTTGGGGCATCCTCACCCCTATGGCGACAGCCTCAAGACCACGGCTCTTCTGTTTGGAGGCAACGGCATCAGCGAGCATTCCCCTGGCCTTTCCTGTAGGTTCGGGCCTTGGCTCAACTGAGGCCGAAGAGCTCTTGCCAACAGCCTCCAAAGCACCTTGCAAGAAGCCTGAGAGTTTCCCCATAGGTTTCTTGACAGGTTCTACAGCTTCTTCTGTCTTTTCTTGTTCTTGCTCTTTGTCTTCAGCCCCTTGCCTCTCCAGCAATTCGCGCTGCTTCATCTCCAGATAGGAGACTCCCTTATTACGTTCACTCTCCACCTTGATGACATCCAAGGCCCCTAAACTTATAATGCCCACATCAGCTACAGGCTGTTCCTCCACATCCAGGATGTGTTCTTTTTTGGGTTTTCTCTCCCTCTTCCTGTGTAGGCTATCCAAGACAGGGACTTCCACTATGGAGGGGAAGGCTACCTGCTCGTCGCTGAGAATGTTGACTTCAGGCTCCACAGGTTTCTTGTGCAGGAGAACACTCTCCTCTTCGTCAGGGGTCCTGTTCTGCTCTTTTTTATAGCGCTTTTGTGCACGCTTGAACTTTCGTCTCTGAGCGTTGGACAAGTCTTGTAGGTCCACAGCCTTCCCGCTTCTAGCCAAGGCAAGCATCTCGTGGAAAGCTTCTTTTTTCTGATGACGCCTATCAAGGCCATCACCGATGAGGGTAAGGACGACAAACAAGGCCATCTCCACAAGAAATGCGATGACTACCCGCAGCGATGCCAAACGCGGTTCGGCATCAAAGGAGTAGAGCAGTTTCTGCAAGAATGCCGGACGGGGGCTCTGCTGCAACATATGGGCGAGCACCAATAAGGTGTAGAACATAAGTGCAGATAGAGGGATAAAGACTAGGGGAAAGGCCCTCTTCTTTCGAAAGGTAAAGCACATGCCGCTCCACACAAAGAGCATGCCGGTAAAGGGCAACAGGCCCAAGATCTCATCACGGGCGGAGAACCCAACCACCCTTGATACGAGTGTGAGAGCCTTACCAACAAAAGGAGGAGGAGTCCCAAATTGGGTATACGCAAGTGCGAAGGCGAGAGCCAACCCTAAGACGAGCAGCACTATTCCCCCAACCAAAATATGTATATTCGTACCTTTTTTCACAACGTTCTCCTCATAGCATACTAACACCACACACGCTCAGAGGTATCAGTTTTTCTTCAGTAAGCAGAGCATCCGCTCTGCATCAAGATAAGGGACCTCGAGAGGAACCTCTGTATGGAACCATTTGCAGGTGCACTGGCTTTCGACTTTCTGAAGCTCCTCAGCCAGGGAAGAAGCCTGGGCCTTGTAGGCACAGACTACCCCGTCATCAGAGAGGATGGGCTTCACAAGATCCAGGATATCATACAATGGCCTGAATGCCCTGAAGGTTATCAGGTCAAAAGTCTGGTCCACCTCCTTCAAGTCCTTATCAAGGACGGACACCCGTCCGGTCAGACGACAAGTGGCCAAGGCGTTGCATAGGAACCCTACCCGCCTCTCCATACGTTCGACTAGGGTAACATTATAATCCTTAAGTGCGATCGCCAAGGGAATTCCGGGCAGTCCTGCCCCCGATCCCAAATCTGCGATCTTGGCATCGGCTCCATAGGTTTGCAACAACTCCAACATCGTCGGGACAGCACTGAGGCTGTCAATGATGTGTTTGGTGATCAGCTCATCGCCCTGGGCACCTACCAGCTTGTAGGTGGGGTTCCATAGCTCCAGTTCAGCTATGTAGGCATTGAGCTGAACCATTTGAGCGCCATCGAAGGTAATGCCAAGGCCCTGTAGCGAAGAGGCCAGAAGAGCGTCATACTTACCCATGTCTTCCCCCCTTGTCCACATGGAGGATAAGGATGGCAATGTCTCCGTTGCGCACCCCGCTTATCCTAGTAGCCTGTCCCACCGAAAGGGGACGTACCTTCTTCAGTTTTTCCCGTGACTCGGTACTGAGCCCGTCAAGGGCATCGTAGTCGAAGTCTGCTGATATCTCCAAGCTCTCAAGCTTCTCAAACCGGGAGACCTGCCGGTCCTGACGGTTGATGTAGCCGGCATACTTCACTTCCAACTCTACCTGATAGCGGATGGGCTCTTCAAACTCTGCGAGCTCAACGATGACCTCCTGGAGGTTCTCCATGGTCACTTCAGGCATCTTCAAGGCCTCAATGGCACTCTTTTGCCCATATCTCTGCTTGGAAAGCAGATCCTTGACCGCTTCGATCTTCTCCAGCTTGGCCTTCAGGCGCAAGAGGCTCTCCTCTTTCTGCAGACCCACATCAAAGCCCTTCTGGGTAAGTCGCTGGTCACAGCTGTCATGACGAAGGTTCAGGCGGTACTCGGCACGGGAAGTAAACATCCTGTAAGGCTCCTTGGTACCCAAGGTGACCAGGTCGTCGATGAGGACTCCGGTATACGCCTCGTTGCGTGAAAGGATCAGGGGCTTTTCACCCTTGAGCTTCTGGGCGGCATTGATGCCGGCCATGAGGCCCTGACATGCAGCCTCCTCATACCCGCTGGTACCGTTGGTCTGACCTGCGATGAAAAGGTTTTTGACATGCATGCTCTCAAGGGAGGGGTAGAGATTCAAGGGATCGATATAGTCGTACTCCACCGCATAGCCGGGTCTCATGATCTGGGCCTCTTCCAGGCCTACAATGCTATGGATGTAGTCCCACTGGACATCCTCAGGCAGGGAGGAAGATATGCCATTGAGGTACATCTCCTCTGTGCCTGTCCCTTCGGGTTCCACAAATATCTGATGACGGTCACGGTCGGGAAAGCGCACAACCTTGTCCTCGATGGACGGGCAGTAGCGAGGCCCGAGCCCTACAATCTTCCCTCCATAGAGGGGGGATCGATGGATGTTCTTCTGTATTATCCTGTGCGTCTCTTCATTGGTCCACGTTATATGACAAGGCATCATGGGACGGTCGACTTTCTCATAGTCAAAGCTGAAGGGCATCAGGACGGGATCCCCATCCTGAAGCTCCATCCTGGAGAAATCGAGGGAGGAGGAGCGTACCCTGGCAGGGGTGCCGGTCTTCATCCTTCCTACAGGGAAGCCCTTCTTGCGCAGGGCCGCTCCCAGCCCGATGGCAGCAGGTTCGTCCAGACGCCCATTGGGGGCGTCATACTCGCCAATGAAAATCCGTCCATCCATAAAGGTTCCTGTGGTCAGGACCACAACCTTTGCAGAAATACTGTGACCACGCTCAGTCTTGACTCCGATGATGGTCTTACCCTCCGTGTCCAGGAGGATATCAACGACGGTGTCCATGAAGAGAGCGAGGTTTGCCTGCGCTTCCAGCGTCTCCTTGGCCAGGCGTGCATAGGTGAACTTGTCAGCCTGGGCACGCGGGGCCTGCACTGCAGGGCCGCGCCTACGGTTGAGGATCCTGTACTGGATCATCGAGTGATCTATCAAGTGGGCCATCTCACCGCCTAGGGCATCTACCTCCCGCACGATATTTCCCTTGGAAAGGCCACCGATGGCAGGATTGCAGGAGAGCCTGCCGATAGAGTCGAGGTTCTGTGTTATCATGAGGGTTTTGTACCCTATTCTTGCCAGTGCAAGGCATGCCTCAATTCCAGCATGGCCTCCACCGACTACTATTGCATCGTAATCCATCTTACTTCCCTACGCAGAAACCGCTGAATATCTTGGTAAGGATATCCGCGGGGGTGACCTCCCCGGTAAGTTCTCCGAGGTTCTGCATCGCCTCCCCTAGTTCCACTGCAACAATGTCCAGCGGAACATCCGCCTCTACAAGTGCCAAGGCACGAACGAGCGCATTGGCCGAACCTTCCAACAACAGGTGTTGGCGTTCACTCTCTATGACCACCTGCTCATCGCCGGTACTGGCAAAGCCTGAAACCAGGCGCTTTCCTATCGCCGCTACCAAGGCCTTGATACCAAGCCCGCTCTGAGCCGAGATGGCAAGCTCCCCCTCAGGGGCCCTGATGAGGTCGCTCTTGCTGTACACGATGAGAGTACGGTCATCTTTGGGTGGGATATGTCCCACCTCGCTGCTGTCGACAAGGAAGACCACCAGGTCTGCCTGGCCGATAAGCTGCTCGGTCTTCTGGATTCCTGCACTCTCAATGCTGTCCAGACTCTCTCGCAAGCCTGCAGTATCATACAGGCGCACAGGTATTCCTTCAATAAGGCAGTCTGCCTCAATGTAGTCGCGTGTGGTGCCCTTGATGTCACTTACTATCGAACGATCCTGCTTGAGCAGGAGGTTGAAGAGGGTGCTTTTGCCGACATTGGTCGCTCCAGCAAGTACGATCCTCGCCCCCTGTCCGTACAGGCGCCCTACAGCATAGGTAGAAGCCAACATCTTGATGCTCTCTATGATCGCTTCAAGCTCATCACGGGGGAAGGTAAAGTCATCAACCTCGTCCTCGGCATAGTCCAGCTGGACCTCCACCCGGGCAAGCAGGGTCAGAAGCCTCTCCTTGGAAGCTTGGATCTCTTGTTTCAGGCTTCCTTCAAGGCGTGAAAGGGCCAGGGCCTGGCTTCGTTCGCTCTGACTGGCTACCAGTTCCTGCACTGCTTCTGCCTGGGTTAGGTCCATCCGCCCATGCAAGAAGGCACGGAAGGTAAACTCACCACCTTCGGCATTTCTCATACCAAGGCGTTTGAAGGAGGAGAGTATCCTCCGTAGGCCCGGCAGTGAACCATGACAGGTAAACTCCAGGGCTTCTTCAGCGGTGTATCCGTGTCCGTGTGTATATACTGCAACGACTACCTCATCAAGGGCAGCCCCACCAGGGCCGTCGGTAAGGTAGCCATGTACAAGCGTTGCATTGTCTGCCTCAAGCAGTGCCTTGGGTCTGGAGAAAGAGGTTGCGAGCAACGCCCTGCACCCCTGTCCGCTCACCCTGATGACAGCCAGGGCACTCTGTGCCCATGCCGTTGCCAAAGCAAATATGATATCATCTCTGTTATAGCTTTCCATGTGGGGTAGTATACTGTAGGGGTAGCTGGCCTTGCAACAAGTGCCCCGGTTTGGATAAGATGGGGCAATGAAAAAAGCAGCGCAATTCAGGAGTCAGCTTAACAGGAACATACGCACCTTCTTCGACCAGAAGGGCTATCTTGAGGTAGAGACCCCCACCCTTTCTCCAGACCTCATCCCTGAACCCACCATTGATATCTTTGCCACACGTTTTGACAATGAGTTTGTAGGATCGAGGGAGCTCTACCTCATACCCTCACCAGAGGTCTACATGAAGAAGCTCATCGCCGAAGGTTTTGGCAGCATCTATCAGATCGGGCACTGCTTCCGCAACAACGAACAGATCGGACGACACCACAACCCTGAGTTCTCGATGCTCGAGTACTACAGCATGGAGATGGATGAGCAGGACTCGATAGCTTTGACCGAGGAGCTGTTCGCCCATCTTGACGGGCCGTCTTTTCTCAAGCCCCCCTTTGACCGCCTTACGGTAGCAGAGGCGATGTGGCAGTTTGCCCAGGTCGACCTGGACAAGAACCAGAGCCAGAAGGCCCTTGCCCAAGAGGCAACTAGACTTGGCCTGTCGGTTCCAGACAAAGCCGAGAGCTGGGAGGACACCTTCAACAGGATATTCCTCACCCTGGTCGAACCGAACCTCCCCCAACAGCGGCCCTTGGTGCTCGATCGGTATCCAGCCCAGATAGACTGCCTTGCAAAACGGGAGAGCAACTATCGCAAAAGATGGGAGATGTATGCAGGGGGTGTTGAACTGGCCAACTGCTATGACGAGGAGACTGACAAGGAAAAGGTAGCTGCTTACTATCGCAAACAATATGCCATCCTAATCCAGGAGAAGGCAGACCGAGGTCTTGTCATCCCTGATGCCGACCCTGATTTCGCAGAGATCTTCACTCATTTTCCCCAATGCTCAGGTGTTGCCCTGGGCCTGGACAGGCTGCAGATGCTGCTCATGGGAAAATCAAGCCTTGAGGGGGTGATTCTTTTTCCTTTTACTGGTACCATAAGTAGCCGTAAATAAGTATAAATCCAATATATGAGGTAATTAGCATGATTAAAGCAGGTCAAATTGACAGGGGTACTGCCCTATTGATCAAGGGACAGCCCTTTATTTGTATCGAGCGTGAATTTGTAAGCCCTGGAAAGGGGTCGGCCTTTGTGCGTCTCAAACTGAAAAGTCCTTCCACCGGACAGACTCTCAGTGAAACCATGAAGACTCAGGACAACGTCGATGACATCATGGTCAGTGACCGTGACTGTCAGTACCTGTACAATGATGGTGAACATTTCCACCTCATGCTGACCGATACCTTCGAGCAACTAGAAGTTCCCATGGCCACCTTTGTTGACTATGAGTTCCTCATGAAAGACGGTGAGACCTATCGTTGCACCTTCTGGGAAGCACAGCTTCTGGATATCCAGCTCCCCCCCAAGGTAATCTTCTTTGTTGCCGAGGCTGAAGAGGCCGTCAAGGGCGACACAGTACAGGGCGCTACCAAGTATGTGACCACCGAGACAGGACTCAAGGTCCGTGTTCCCATTTTCATCAAACAAGGTGAGAAGATCAGGGTCAACACTGAGACTAGGGAGTACCTGGAACGCGTCAATAACTGACGAATAGAGAGATCAAGTGGAGAGCTGGCTAATTGGCCAGCTCTTTTTTGGTTTGTTTCCAGCATCAATATTTTTGTAATTGTTTTTTAGGTAGGCTTTACAAAAACTATGTATCGTAACATCCAAGCGAAGAATAGATGTGTATACCCAGTCGACTTGCTTTCAAGTCAGAGCTTATAATCCTGATAGAGACCGCCTTTGTCAGCATTGATAAAGACACTGATTGTAATGTGCATGGCTTTTACCAGGCAAAACGAGTCCTTCCTCGTATATGATCTTGGATGGATTGACATGAATAGAACTTGACAGTTCCCATAATGTCTATATAATTATATATAGACATATGCAGTGTAGCAATGTTTGAATGGAATGAGAACAAGAGCAGGAAGAATGAAAAGAAACATGGCTTTTCGTTCGATGAAGTCCTGGATGTATTCGATGATCCAAACTTGCTTGATTGGTATGATACAGAACACTCGAATGAGTTTGAAGACCGGTACCACTGTATTGGTTGTCTTGCTGGATTCCTTGTTATTCTTATAGTCATTACTGATACTAATGGAATGATCAGGATCATATCGGCAAGAAAGGCGACCCCTAATGAGGAGGCTACATACTATGAGCATATCAGAAAAACGACGTAAAGAAATTCAAGCATTCAAGGACGATGATATCTCCGATATTCCTGAGATGACAGAAGAGCAGCTCTCGGAGTTAAAGCCGTCGCATCTGCGTAATCCTAACAATTATCGTCCAGTAAAGAAGAAAATCTGCATGTACATCGATGCTGATATTCTTGAATGGTATAAAGGCGATGGCAAAAGAGGGTACCAGACGAGGATAAATCAGGTGCTTCGTCAAAACATGGCACATGAATCATCACCTGCATATGGCAAAGCAAAGGATAACCCTGAAGATAACAAAAAGTGATTACTCTCCAATGATCTTGATCAAAATCCTTTTTTCCTGTTTCCCATCTATTTCATCGTAGAAGATCTGCTACCATGAGCTAAGATCTAAAGCTCCATTTGATATTGCTATGACCACCCCACGTCCCATGATTGATGGTACGTTTCACATGTACATCTCGTTATCCTCATACCTGTTGTGCTTGTATTGGCTGTAGGGTTTCTCAGGGGCAGGCTTCTCAAGCCAGAGCTCATAATCCTGATAGAGACTTTCAGCATTGTAATTGATACAGATCCTTGCTGGTATATGTATGACATTGGTAAAGCTTATTGCAGTACATATTTGTTCCCCTCAGATCACGAAAAACTACAATCCTAAAAAATACTTCATATACCACTTGCCAAGACAGAAGAATAGTTGTAGGTTAGTTATCGTTAACTAAAAGAGAGGAAACCATGTTAAGCCCACGTCAGATAGAAATATTGGAAGCAGCCATACAGCTCACCAGTGAAGCAGGCATACAGAAGCTCACCATACGAAATGTAGCTAGTGCAGTAGGCGTATCAGAGCCAGCTCTCTATCGACATTTTGCAAGCAAACACGAACTCCTAGTAGCAATCCTGGAGTACCTCCAGCAGAAGATCGCCCATAACTTCACTGGCTTTATCCAACCCAAGGGTTCATCCAGCGAGCAATTCCGCTTGTTCCTGGAGAACCTCTTCATAGAACTCGAACAGAACAAGGCATTTGCCCTCCTGCTCTTTGCAGAGGAGACTTTCAATACAGACCCGGAGCTTCGTCCTCAGCTGAATGCCCTCTTGGACAATAACCTCTCGACCCTAACGAACTATTTCACTCATATCATGGGTGAAGGGCTCTGTCGCAATGATATTGATGCAGAGCAACTAGCCCTGATGACCTTTGGTGCCATACGGCTCACCGTCTCAAGGTGGCATCTGAAAGGAGAAGAAGATGGACTTTGTTCCTATGCTCCTCTTCTTCACCAGAGTTTTGTCCGACTTTTCACGTTGACCTAGACTTGAACAATTCTACCTGGAGGGGTTCGTTGTACCCATTCAGTTAGTTAACGTTAACAAACATTGGAGGCAGTATGAGATTTTTCTCTTCTTTCGCAAAAAAGCCAGTACTAATTCTAGTAGTACTAATCGCCCTACTCGCGCTATTCGTCTTTGGTATTGCAACCAATGGCAAGCTGGTAACCGATCTGAACAAGTATATGCCCTCGAGCCATCCGGCCTTTATTGCCAGCGATGCCGCTGAGGAGCTCTTCAATATCCAGGACTCGATCCTGCTGGTTATCGAACACCCCACATCCATCTACAACGCTCAGACGTTGGAGAAGATCAAGAGGATCACCGAAGAGCTTCCCCAGAAGTTTGAGGAGATAGCAGAGGGTAAGGTCACCTCTCT
>Ga0209414_1000116_pt1 | contig 34507 bp, 26 predicted proteins | sample LakVidmifraction_4_FD_181154 | JGI IMG/M metagenome (GOLD analysis project Ga0209414, IMG submission 181154) | Hypersaline microbial communities from Lake Vida, Antarctica - Brine Hole Two &gt;0.2 micron (SPAdes) (version 2) | ecosystem: Environmental > Aquatic > Non-marine Saline and Alkaline >...
ATCAAAATAGCCATCGCCGCCATAAAAGAAATTATTTTGATAACCTTCCTTGCTAAAAACCTCTCCAATGGTGAACAATCCCTGGTTATTTTGGCGTTTTACAATACTTCTTCCGGGAGTAGGAGGGATAGATAGTGTAATAGCTTCCATTCCACGTACCGTCCTAGTTCCGGTAGCATATAAATTAGTGAATAAAATACTTGTATTAGCAAGAGAATCCAAGGTAGGAGTTAAATTTTCGGTATTGCCAAAACTTCCTAAAAATTCGGCACTCAAACTCTCAACACAAATAAAAATTACGTTTGGTTTTTGGGATTCACCTTCATCAGAAATGGAATGCGCGATACTGTTTTCATTAGGTATTGGGGTTGAATTTTGATTTGTGAGTTTGCTGTTCACAATTCCAAAAGCAGTTTTTTGATCAATGGTATTATAAAATTCGGGATAGCTCAGTTCATTATTTCTGAAGGCTGCAAAAAATGAATAAATCCCTGCTTTGGAAAGTTCATTATTGCATTTGTTTTCGGTTAATTCAGCCGATTTACTGGTAATAAAAAAAGAAAAGAACAATACTACAGCAGTTATTAAAAAAGAAGGAACCAGCTTTTTGCTGAAAGGGGTTGTATTCTTAAAAGTAGTTTTAAAAATGCCGTTTCTCTCAAATAAATAAATGGTAAGGCCCACCAATCCACCCATGATTAATAATAAAACTGGTAATGGATAAGACTCATTTATATTTTTAACAACTTCATAAGTGTAGATCAAATAATCTACCGCGATAAAATTGAAACGGATTTGAAATTCGTCCCAAAAAGTAATTTCAGCAAAGAAGGAAAAATAATAAATCAGAATAGCCAGGGTGAACCCAAAATAGGTGAGGATTTTATCGGGAAGTGACCCATAAAACTTCATTGGCCACAAGAGCAGATACAATGCGTAAACTAGGGCAAAAAAGGAAACAGTTCCCAGATCATAGAAAAATCCCAGAGTAAAAATCTGAAGAATATCAAGAAATCCGGTAGTAGTTTGATTAAAATTCCAAATTAAAAATATTAGCCTGACAAAAAACGAAAGACCAAAAAACAATATAATTGAAGCTTTTAGTAAGGAGTACCGCTTTGGAAATATGGTCTGCATGTGAATAGAATAAATTTGAGTTTAAAACTTTGCATAATTAATCAAAAGATCGAGTTAGAGGTGCAACATTGTTAATGCTTTTTGAAAATAAAATTAAAACATCTTTTTTTTAAGTAAAAATCCAACTCTATCAAAAAATAAATGTAATAATTCAAGCGGAATATTCTTCGGGAGCAATAAAAACTGGTCTGAAAGTTTTTAAACAGGTTCAACTCCTCTCTTAAATGGATGGCTATCTTATGGAATATCTGAACTGGATGTTGTAAAATCTGATTTTGAAGAGGCAATTCAAAGGGTAGAAAAAAACACCTTTATCCTTTTGGCTTAAGTAATTTACAATGAATATCAGAATCTGCATTTTAAGCCAAAAAGTTATAATTAGTGCTTTCCCTCTTTAGAGAAATATGATTTATTTAATTTTCAAATTTTGGAAAAAGGAAATATTAGGGACATTTCTAGAAGCTCAATATTGGCTGACTTGTACTTTTCCCCAGCTACTTCAAAGGCTTGAAAGGAGCGGGCAGGTTGTCAAAAATACTTACAGAAAGTCAGGGGAGTACATTCCAATCTAAAATAGCACTAAGAACTTGATTACAAATCCTATAAACATAACTTTTGTAGGAAAAATAAATTAAAAATATTGCTTTTTAACTATTTTTTTAATACATTTAACGAATAAAGCCCCCGGAAAAATGAAAGAAAATTCTTATCTATTCAAAAGTGAAACCTTATTTTTCACAGCTAATACAGATTGGCAATCCAAGGAAAATTTTCAAACCAATAAAGAAAAAAATCTAGTTAATAATAAATTTAGCAGTTTTTCTGATCATTTAAGTCAATTCTGGAATATGTTAATAGCTAGACCTGAAAGCCTTTCTCAAAAGCCGAATAGTTGTATAAGTGAAATCCTGGAAGAAGAAAAGGGAATTACTGCAAACGAATTGATCCTGGAAATACTTTCCGAAAAACTATGTCTGGAACAAGATTCATCAGAAGTATTAAAAGCAGTGGAAAAATCTAATAGGATCTACCATGAAGATTTTCCTGGGGATTTTATTTTGGAATATAACGGCACACGATTAGGCTTGTTTTTAATTGATATATGTTATAATTCTAGTAACGAAGACACTCCTGTTTATAAATTTAGGCCTAATTTGAAAAGTTTTAATGGCCTTTATTAAAGAATACCACCTAGGTTACCATTCTCAGCTTGATTTATAAAATATTTCCTTAAAATATTTATAAATCAAGATTTTAAAAGAAGAAATGCAGATGCCTACTGCTCACTTTCTAACGAAATAACTGTGATCTTTCTAACCTTAAAAACAAAACTGCATCAAGATTTATTTTGATAGTTATTTGATAGCTGTGAAAATTATCTACACCTTGATATAAATATCTACACTTCTTGTTCTAAATTTTAACCAGTAAAACTTAAGATAAATCGGGGATACCCCTATTTTACTTTAGTTTCAACCTCTTAAATTTATATTAAAAAAAAGTTAAATTTTTTGGCATTAAATTGGCAAATGCTGTTATAAATCTTTTAAATTTGCGCCTACCAAATTTAAATAAAAAAATGATTACTAACGTTTTAACCCTCATTTTACAGATTAGATAAGTTTTTCTAGCAAAAATGAATAAATATTTTTGCACCTGATTTTTCAAGTTAAACTTAAAGTTGAGTGGATGCCCCAATATCCAAAATTTTATGAAACAAATCCCCTTAGTACTATTGGTACTAATTCCTTTGATTGCCACAAGTCAAATTATTAAACCCCAAAAACCCCAAAAAACTACCCATGCCACAATAAACACTGCCGGTGGATATGCCTCTGACGACGGAGGGTCTATTTCCTATTCCATCGGACAAGTATTTTTTTCTGCACATCAGGATCCTATCAATCAAATTCTTGAAGGCGTGCAACAATCTCTCGTAATTTTGGAAAGTCCAATAGCCGAAAAAGAAAATATTTTCAAGGTAGTAGCTTATCCAAATCCAGGAACAGACTACTTTATAATAGAAGCCTCCACTCATGTAGACCGTGCATTAAGTTATAATTTCATGGATTTACAAGGGAGATTATTAAAAGCAGAACAATTCGGAAAATCCGGCACTACCAGGGTAAATATTGCCAGTTTACCAGTAGCGATCTATTTATTAAGAATATACGATAATGGCAGATTTATCAAAACAATTAGGATTATTAAAAAGTAGCATAATGAAGTGGATATTTAAAATTTTACTGTTAACGTTGATTCATGTTAACATTTTTGCGCAGACGCCGGAAAAAATGAGTTACCAAGCTGTAATTAGGGATAATTCAGATGTCCTTCTCAAAAATTCAAAGGTAGATTTAAAGATTGTTTTAAGACAAGGCTCTCCTCAGGGTTCCAGCGTATATGAAGAAACGCATCGTGTTCAAACGAATCCTAACGGACTTGTTTCTTTTCAAATTGGAACCGGAGCTACAGAAAAAGGTAGTTTCCATAAGATTAACTGGTCCAAAGGACCATATTTTATCGAAAGCCTTATTGATCCTGAAGGACGTTCAAATTACACTATTAAGGCTGTTAGTCAGATGCTTAGTGTACCTTATGCATTTCATGCCAAAACTGCCGATTCCTTTACAGGAACAATCTCCCATTCCCAGATGCCGGATTATTATACTGCTGATGAAGTTGACAATATTTTAGGAAATATCACTACTTTAGAAGGGGATACGCAATCTTTAAAATTGAAAAAAAATTTACTCGAAATTTCAGGGGGCAATACGGTTTCTTTCGAGAATTGGGATACCAATGTTACTGATGATTTTTCTGGCGTTTACGAGGACCTTCAAAATAAACCGGAACTTTACAACAAAACCGAAATTGACGGTCTAATTGGCGGCATAATAACCACAGGTGGAGTTTCCCAAAACTTAAATCTGGATCAATCTACTTTATCTATTTCTGGAGGGAATTCAATTTCTTTTGGGAATTGGGATACCAATGCCAGCGATGATTTCTCCGGTATATATGATGATCTTCAGAATAAACCGGAACTTTTTAGTGGAGAATATAATGCATTAAAAAACCTACCCAGCTTATATACTTCAAAAGAAGTAGATAAGCTTATTAACGGAATTGAAACCACAGGGGGAGTTTCGCAAAACCTAAATCTGGATCAATCTACTTTATCTATTTCTGGAGGGAATTCAATTTCTTTCGAGAATTGGGACACCAATGCCAGCGATGATTTCTCCGGTATATATGATGACCTTCAGAATAAACCGGAACTTTTTAGTGGAGAATATAATGCATTAAAAAACCTACCCAGCTTATATACTTCAGAAGAAGTAGATAATCTTATTAACGGAATTGAAACCACAGGGGGAGTTTCTCAAAACCTAAATCTGGATCAAAATACTTTATCTATTTCAGGTGGGAATTCAATTTCTTTTGGAAATTGGGATACCAATGCCAGCGATGATTTTTCAGGTGATTATTTTGAACTTCAAAACATTCCGGAGCAATACTCGAAAAACGAAATTGACTATTTGATTAGCAATGTTGAAACAACAGGTGGTCAACCTCAATTATTAACTTTGGAGGGTCAGAAATTATTAATTTCAAACGGAAACAGCATTGCTTTTGAAAACTGGGACAACAACGCTACTGACGATTTTGACGGGGAATATTCCAGTTTAAAAAATGCGCCGTTGGTTTACACACAAAAGCAGGTGGACAGCATAAAAAGTGCTTTGTTGACAAGCGTTGCCAATGATTATGTAAAAAAACCTGAAATTAGGGCTTTTGCCAATTCAAGAAATATTGCTTCCGAAGATGTTGGAAACACATTAGTTTGTTCCAGTTCAGCAACCCTTACTATTACTTCCAATTTCAACAATATGAAAATTGGTGAAACCGTTAATATTGAAATCTTGGGCACTCAATTGACCGTTAAAGGAGCTTCTGGTGTTATAATTAATGGCACTTCTGCCGCGTCAGCCAATGTTGGAAACAATTCCGTATATACTGGTGGAATTTTAAGAAAAATTGATTCAAATAATTATATTATCCTTTAGAATGAGACTATTTATCATATTATTTTTTTTAAGTACAGGGATTAGCAATGCCCAAAATTACCACTATACCTTGGATTCCCATAACCAGGGGGGAAATCCGACAACTCCCCCTGAAAAAGAAGGCGATTTCTATCTGGAAGCTGAGGATGCAAACTATGAAGGTTCTAGATGGGAAATCCTAAGGTCAGTAAATGCGAGTGCTGGAGCTTATGCAGTTGTGCCACACTACAATTTCTCTAGTGGTGATTACGATAATTGGGGACCAGATTCTTATGACACTAAACAAAGACTTGAATTTACTATTCCAAATTGCGAAGCAGGGACCTATACTTTATGGTTAAAAGCGAGAGTAGTAGGAGATTCAAAACAGTGTTGGATTTCTGCGAATAATGCAGATAAATTCTATGAAATTTATGATGAATCCAGTGATATTGGCTTTCATTGGTGGTCCAAGCACGGTGGTAATGGTATTCAAACAAATGATAAAAAAATAAAATTTGAGTTTACTGAGGGAACAAATTTGATCACCATTATAAGAAAAACGAGTGGATATGAAATTGATAAAATATTTCTGACAAAGAATCAAAGTGAGCCGGAAGACAAACCTTTAGATCATACTACTGTAACTTCCAGTGCAGGCATTTATACCCCAGATGGAACCTTAATAAGGACACTTTGGAGTAACGTAGCTAAAAATTCAAAATATTTAAATGAAAAACCAGATTGGGATGGTTTAGATGATCTTGGAAACAAGGCATCAAATGGGAAATATGAAATAAGAGTTACCACAAACAATGTCAAATATGAATGGGAAGGAGTAGTAGGTAACACTAGCAATGACTTTCAAGGTACAAAGTTTAATATAGGGAGTTATGGCAGGATGCTGGATATGGCTATATCAGGAAACTATGGATACATTACTTTGGGTTACAATGAAATGGAAAATAAACCTTCTTCATTAAAAATCGATCTTGAAAATCCATATGAAAGGATTGAGCTTGATGAATTAAATCATTTTAATAGAGGACAGGAATCATATTGTGTAGCTACAGATGGAAAAACAGTTTATTGGGGTGGAGTAGATTCTTATTCAAATAACGCCTCAGAATGGTTTGTTTTTGGCACTAACGTTAATGATGATAAATTCACAATCTTTGATACGGGTACTTCCTATAGGCCTCCATCAGGAACGAAAACTTTTCCCAGTATCATCTCCAGGGTAACAAATTCTTCTGGTACCATTACCGGAATGGCTGTTCAACGAAATGGGAATTTTCTTTTTGTAGCACATAAGGATTTAAACCTGGTGAAGGTGTATGATAAAAAGTCTGGAAAACTTATTCGAGATTTAAACTTCAACAAACCTCTTAAAATTTTTATTGATACTAATGGATTAGGTAAATTATGGGTTAGTCATAGTGGTAGCGTCGAGGGATATACCATTCAAAGCGATGGTAACCTTAAAAGCAATGGAATTGTAATCAACAATTCTAATACCTTGGCAATAAATGGAGAACATTCTGGTAAAACAATCACTTTAGTAGACGGTGAGGATCAACAAATAAAGACTTATAGTACCTCTACTGGGGGATTGCAAAAGACTTTTGGTCAAAAAGGCGGATATGAAAATTCTCCAGAAGTATATGATGACAAATTTTACTTTGGAGATGAGCAAAATAATTTCCAGCCTCATCAAGGTATAACTTTTGCAACCTATGAAGCTGATGGTAGTGTTTGGATAAATGATACCTGGAACCACCGGGTTCAGCATTTTAACGGCAGTGTTCTAGAGCATAGCCTTTATACACAAGACCCCTTAAAACAGGTAGCTATAAATCCTAATGCACCAGAACGATTATTTTATTATTATCACGAATTTGAAATCGACTATTCAAAACCATTCAAAAACTTTAATGGTTCCTGGAAACTAAAAAGGAACTGGAGAGCTAAAATAAAGAGTTTTGAGCGAGATGGAATGGCCGCAGGGTTTCAGAATATTGCCATTTTGTCAAATGGTAAAACATATGCACAACTACTTTCTCCCACTAATTCGAACTCACAATTTTATGAAATTGCAGAATTGGATCCAGAGAAAGGACTGAGATATACGGGGATTACGCAAGATAGATTTGGAGAAATGCTTCAATATGATGGATCATTAAAACCTCGGGGTTCTTATGATGGATCAACCAACTCTGCAATTTGGTACAAAAGAGAGGTTGTAAGTTTCGATGCATCTGCAAATCCCAAATGGGGCGCTAAGAAGATTTTGGCTACCGTAAAAAATTTAGATAAGAATGATGTTTACAACTTTGGCGCATCCAGCATTCCTGCACCACTTCCCAATGTAACTCCAGAAGACATAATTGTAGTGTATAACAGTGATAGGCCAAATAATGGTGGTACCAATTTTCACCTTGGAGGAGTAAAAGTTGGGGGTGATGACTATCTATGGAAAACTTCCCCAAGTACTTCCTTAAATTATACCGGCAATTACCCAACCGATGGAAGTTTTGACATAGGGAATGGCGTGAATGACAATGCAGGTGGTATATGTGTAACCATCGATAATCATGTTTTCTGGAACCACCGTGGGGAATTTTGGAAACAAGGTCAAACCAATTATTGGCAACATTATAATACGAACACCGGTGCAATGTTAGGGAGGTTTGGAACTCATACCTATACTGTGCCGATAAAGGGACAATCAGGGAACAATTTCTCTGGTGGAATAGTAAAAGTTAATGGGAATTACTATTTATACCACAATGGTGAAGCTCATCATTACGGGGTTCACCGTTGGAAGATTTCTAACCTAGATAGCGTGAAGGAATATAAATTCCCTGTTGAGATAAGTAACTAATTCTAAACCAAAAGGTTCTAGTTTAATCTCGCTATTCTATGTATTTTATTTCCATTGAAATCCAGAAACTGAAATAAAAAATTCTCTCACTGCCGGTCTCGGCACCAGACATGTTCTGCCGGGCATAAGAGACGGAATATGCTAAGCCTATTTGGAGCTTATGAGCCAGAAAAGGAGCTTGGACAAGAATAGCGGGGTCCTTGAAATCATCAAGAAGATCGCCTTTGACTGAAGTCTCAAGATACTGGCATCTTTGGAGACAGGCATGGGCGATTTTATAGGGATCACCAAAAGCGATGTGACTTTTTTCTTCATATCTGAATAGGGCATCAATGTGAAGGTGAATTGACCAAAAGAGTAGGGAAGTCCCCTAGGGCGCAATGAGAAAACAGATTTGGAAAACGACATTAGGGGTGCATTAAAAATGGCTCTACTATATTGTGCAGCGATTCCCACCACAGCAAAAAGGGTTTCGCCATGGATACCTAATTGGAATTCCATCCCATAGTCTCCAAGGGGGGAGGGGCAGAGTGGCTTTCCAGAAATAGCATGTTAACTCAACACACAACAGGAAAAAGAAGCGCGATCGACGATACTTTCTAGGGCTTATCGATCAAGTACTTACAGCAGTACTTGATCTGGTATATTTTAAAGGGAAGTATAAAATTAAAAAGCAACAAGGATCAGGCTTTTGTAGAAAAACTATGGTTGTAGGTGCCTAGACCGGTTTGTCCAGATTTAGCATAGGTACGAAAAACTTGTATCAACGCTGTTCTAGACTAGAGTGAACCAAAACTAATTTATATTTTAAACCCTGCAACGTTCCAACGTATGCAGGGTTTAAAATATCCGCTAATATTCAAATCCTTCATTTAGGATTTGACCTCCCCATTATTTAGGTTAGCACTATCTCTTGAAAATCGGTCATTATGCTATCCACGGATAGATTCTTTTCAGCGTATTCCCTGGCGTTCCTGTGAATGTCTGATTTTCTGTCAATTGCCAACGCTTTTTGAATGCCTAAAAGAAAAGCCTTATCATCTTCAGGAGCAATTAAAATTCCCATTTTGTGTTCTGATATCACCTGATACAATGTTGTTTGAGGCTCAGCAGTGACCAATGCTAGCCCGCCAACGCCCAAAATAGTAGTTAATTTAGAAGGCATCACAAGATCACTGGCTTTTGCCTTTTGAATGACCAAATGTATATCTGCCATGTTTAAAAATTCATTAAATTTTTCCATTGGTTGTAAACGGAAAAAATGAACATTTCTTAAGCCTAATGAACTGCTCTGGCTTTCCAGATTTGTTTTATAAGGCCCCGTTCCACAGATTATAAAATGAATTTTTTTTTCTTCTCTCATTTTATTTGCAGCAATTATTATTGTTTCGAGACCTTGTTTTTCCCCAATAGCCCCAGAATATAAAATGATTCTGTCTTCAGCTTTAAATCCAAATTGTTCTTTTAATTTATCAGGCGAAGGAATCGGTCTGAAAAATTTGGTGTCTGTCCAATTCGGGAGCCTATAAGCAGGTTTTCCTGCTTTTTTACTAATTCTCAAATTCATTCCTTCAGAAATGCTACTTACCACATCGGCATTTTTGAAAATATATTTTTCAATCCTGAACATGGTATTGATAGCGAATTCTGAATTGATCATTTTAAAATCCCGGGCAGCTTCAATTTGTAAATCCTGGATATGGTAAATAAGCTTCCCTCCTTCCAACTTTTTATAAAAAACACCCAGCAAGCCCAATTGAAAGGATGGAACGATACACATTATATAATCAAATTTAGAGTATCCCATCAATTTCAGCAATTGGAAAAATGCACTGGTAAAAAAAGAAAAATCTAAAAGTACCCTTTTCAAACCTGATGGCTTTTCTGGGACATACATAGGACATCTATACACCTTGATGCTTCCGCCGGACTCAAATTCTTGTTTCTCCTTGCTATACCAAAATTTATGTTTTTCATAAGGCTGCTGGACTTTCCAGTAGGGATAATATGGATAGGTAGTAATTATAGTACATTCATGACCAGCTTTTGCAAGCCATTCCACCATTTCACCGGTATATTTACCAATGCCCGTAGGTTCGGGTTTGTAATTATAACCTATAAACAGTAGTCTCATCTTCAAAAACAATGATTTTTATGAATTTATTCCTTAATTATTTTTACCAGGTTTTCGCCAGAAATGAGTTTTCTTGCAATGGACGCTATGATCATCAACACATTTACTCCAACATAAATGGTGAAGAGGAGACTAAATTCCCTTAACGGAATTTTATTCAACAAAATATAAGGGAAAACGATAAGGAAAATGAGTAAATAACGTAACCAGGTATATTTCAATTCTTGTATGTTTATATAAGAAATTTGAAGTTTTCTGCTCATATATTCTACACTAAAAAAAACTGTGGTGGCAAAAAGTAACAATACCACTAACATTAATTGTACTTTAATGAGGGTGATAAGTAAAAAGGCATAAGGCAAAAACCCTTTGAGAAATCTCAAAGCGACAAAAAATGGGATTCGCCATCTCTCATTAAGATTTCCGTAAACAAAATAAATCATTAAGAGAGATACATATAGCAATACTATCCAAACATTCAGCCAGCGTTGCATAAAAAACATGAGCACCACCGCTACAAAAAAACGAATAGCCAGTGAGATATAAATATGCAGGGATGGTTGTGGCTCTTTATATATTACCTTTCTAATTTTCACATCTTCCTTCAATACGGATATATTGTCAGTATATATATATCCCATTTCGTATATAATAGAAAACACAATTAAATGTAAAAGTATACCTGCTATTTGGTAATTGTTGGGTCCATTCAGCAAAAGGATAGCATATACAGGTATCCAGACATAATCCCGAAGCAGTGAAGAAAAGAAACCTGTAATACTACTTTTTAAAGAAGTATCATGCCTTATCATATAACGTTTTAAGCTATAATATAATGGCAGGTAGAATTCTGTTTTCATAGTTTGATTAGTTTTCTAACCTTTAACATAAAGTAAGGGCTATTGAAGGGTTGTTTAGACTTCAATTATTTCATCCATCACATCGACTAATGCCCTCTCAGAATGTAAATCATCGGTATAATAAACCTTTCTTTTATGCGAAACTTGAATATAATCAATTTTTAGATTTCCATACGTATCATTTTTTATACCGGTAATCTTGTCATTTTTATAATTGAAGGAGGTAGAGATAATCTTTTTGAAATTAAATAAATCACCTATTAATAGTGCGGGTATTTCTGTACAACCTGTTAAAAGTACATTATGTTCGTTATTTTTAGCCATTATTTCTTTTCCTAGGGGGGTCAGAGATTCAAGGAATTTAGGTTTATACTCCTTTTGGAAATAATCCTCCAAATCTGTTCTTATCAATCCTTTAAAGAAGAACTCTATGATCATAAATCTCGACTTATAGGGATGGTATTTATTTAGATATAATAGGCTTACTAAAAAGCTTTTCACTATACCTAACCTTATTAGCTTTCGCCTGTTTTTTAAATAACCGGTTATAAAATCGAAGGTACTATTCATTGTTGACAAGGTTCCATCGAGATCATAATAATGAATTTCATCAGTTTTAATAACTTTTTTCATCTTGATTTTCAGTGATTTATTATATTTGAAAATAATCTTAATAAAGACTTATATAAGTTATTCCTTTAATAAGTTTTACCCTAAAGGTCTATTTTAATTGCCATTGCAACTCCAGCATTCCTCCAAAATTGTTATAAAGATCCCCAAAATCGTAAGCTAAACTAGTTACTAATTTCAGATTAGGTTTTAGATCATAAGAGATCTCCTGTAGGCTATAAACCTGATTCTTGTCAGGGCTAAAAAATTCTACACTATCACCATTTCCAAAATTTTTTGAAAAAGTCAAAAGTGTTTTGCAATGAAACTTTTTCAAAGGTTTGTAAAGAGCTCCAAAATGGCCAGCTATTACTCTATTTCCAGGCATATTATAATTTAATGGATAGCCATTATTTCCATCCCAGACAGGAGCATTTAAATTTTCGAAATACTTACTTCCCCGTGTTCTGTTAATAATTAGCGGTGTACCAATTACTCGTCCCATATAATCCCAACCAGTTTGATAAACCCCGTTTTCGTAATAATAGTAGGCTTCACGATTCCCTTCGTAGTTGCCCATTTGTTTGGTATAAAGAAATTCAAATAAAAGGCTTTGCCAGAATTTGTCCTGGTCTTTCTGGTCTATGGAAAGCCCTACCAACCTGTCAATATTTTGGAATGTAATACTGGTATGGTTTTCAATTGGCGTTTGGTGATAGAGATTGAAAGTAAAGTCTTTTGAATCATACGTTACCCCAAAATCGACCGAACCTCTTTGGTATCCAGCCCGGTTGGGTCTTATGTCCGGTCCTACACTACCATCATCAGCTTCTTTAAAAAATACTACATCCAAAAATCCCTGAAAAGATCTGTCCAATTGATATTTTGAATTCTGTCCTCCCCATATTGCATAATGTTGGATTCCACCATAGAGTTTCAGTTTTTGTTTTCCTATACGCCCATATAAAGCTTTTTCGTGTAAATATGCCTTTTCCAACAGGCGGTCATTCCCAAGCCAACCATGGCCGAACAAACCTTTAAATTGCAGCCAGCCATTGGTAAAGGGAATATTTACATAATCGCTATTATAAACAGATATTTTGGGAATTGGCAAGGCATTGGGGCTAATTCCACCCAAAGAGCCGCTGGACAGTTCGGGATGCACTTCCCCAATAATATTTTCAAACCTTCCCGCCGATACTTCCCATTTATCGTAAGTGAACTTCACGAAACCTTCCTGAATAAAAGTTTGGTCAAAATGCTCATTATTATAGATATCTAAAGCGTAGCCAATCGTAAAACGTGGCTTTCCTATTTCACCTGAACGTCTAAACTTTTTTCCCAGAACATGTTGGTTGGACAACCTCAACCTTGTGGAAAGATCGGTTTGCCTGTCTGCTATCGTGCCCCACTTATTGGCGCCCAACCAAAGTGGTTGAAAATCTTCAGATGCCGCACTTGCCGTTGTTCCCACTATTATTTCAAGAGAATCAGTAAATTGGCCTTGGGCGGAAAAGCCTATGCACAATATTAATAGGTTAAACAAATATTTTTGGTAGTGCATCATTTTCGGTTTAAGGTTATTTGGACTGAGTATTATCGGACTGCATTTTCAATTCCCGCATTTTAATCTGGATTAAAAATTCGTAATATGCCATATTTGTACAATAAATAAATCCTGGTTTTCCTTCTAAAAATCCCAGACTAAAAATATAAGCCTGCACAAATCGTAAAAAGGGCCAACCTGGCAACTTGCTAAGCAAGGACTTTAATGCTGGATTTCTTTTGCTCGTATTCGATTCAAAAATATCCTTAAAAGGTAATTTATTGTCAAATCTTGCTTTTGCCTCCTGACTTGAATATTTATTGTGCCTTTCCATCCATTGATACCAACCTTTGGAAAAACCATAATGCAAATAGGGTTCTTCTATATATTTTATATCGCCATCAACATCCCCTTCTTTTTGGCCATGGCCAAAATCTGTAAAAGTAGCCCTCTCTTTTCGCAGAACCCGGAATTGCCATTTTGGAAAATTATCGCAATGCTTCAGCCAAGTATCCTCCAAAATCATTTTCCAACAGCAATAATAACCCGCCACATTATTTTCAGCATTTGATGTTTTCTGAAATAACTCTATTTTAAACGCTGGTGTAACCACCTCATCAGCATCTAAAAACAAAATCCAGTCGTATTTTATTTGGAGGTTGGTCAATGAGTGATTTCGTTGCTTTCCAAAGCTAATAAACTCATTGAAACTAACAGAAGCCCCAAAATTTTTCGCAATTAATACGGTTTCGTCTGTGCTGCCAGAATCCAAAACGTGCACATCATCGCACCAGGAAATTGCTTCCAGGCATCGAGGTAAATCTTTTTCTTCATTTTTGGTGAGGATGATAATGGAAACCATAGTTCAATTTATAGATTATTATCCAATTTTCTGTCTTTAACAGGTAGGCATGGAAAACCAGAACAAACCTTCCAAGCCGGCAAATTTTTGCTCACCACAGATCTTGCTCCCACCACCGTACCTTCACCGATGCTTATTCCAGGATGCACAAAAGCCTCGGCAGCGATCCAAACATGATCGCCAATAGTGATTGGTTTCGTGATTAAGGGAAAACCGCTTTTGGTATAATCGTGAGTCCCAGCGACCAAATGTGCCCCCTGGGAAATAACGCTCCTTTTCCCAATATAAATAACATCTTGGGAATATAAAATAGCGTTATTGGCAATCCCGCATTCGTCACCTAGTACCAGGTTCCAGGGGGCCCATATTTTGACTTTAGGATACACATGAACATCCTTCCCGATTTTCGCCCCAAAAATTTTAAGGATCATGATTCGCCAAGAATGAAAGGGGTTGGGACTAAACCTAAAAAATATGAGGTAGCAGATATTCCATATCACACGGCTTATCCGATTTTTCAGACTAAAGGAGGGTCCCGAGAAAGTATCTTCGTTATGCATCTCTAAAATTTTTCTTTAAGATATAATCTGGCGGAAATTAAGATCTTATCCAGAAAAGTTAGTGTATTTTCCTGGGTTGCTTTGATGTGCACCGTGGATGCCTGATTGCAGGATTGTAAATATTCAAGGCTATCTTTAAAAAGATATTTTCCAGGTCCTGCAAAGTGAAAAATTGATCCACCTTCTAAATAAGGATGGAATTCTTCATATTCTTTAATCATCTTATTGCCACCAAAATATTTATATTCGTTTTTGATCATTTCCGCAGGTTTTCGCAATTTCATTGCAGAGGTTACTCGAACAGACTCGCCGCTAAACAACCCCCTTTTACTGGTTCTTCCGGCCAGGCAAGACCAGGCAGACTGTTCAGACCACCATAAATTTTTACAACCCAAAATGTATTTGCTTACCAAAAATTCCAGAAAATCAAAATCAATTAGCTTAGGATTTACAATAACGATCCCGGCATTCAAGGCTGGTACCATGGGATAGTGCCATACAATTTTCCAATTTGCCCTATAAGCAGGAATATCTTCGCGCATATAAACAATATCAAATGTGTTCAAAGGGAGCAACACTTTGTCTCGAATAAAGACATCTGTATCAATAAGCGTGATCGCTTTTGCTTCGGAAAAAATAATAGCGGGATCAATGATTTTTCGCCAGGTGACATCCTTTTCTCTTATTTGTTTGAGCGCTGGATAATTTTTGAGAAATTCATTGACCTTTATATCATCCAAAATTTTAAAATTGAAATCTAAAAAAACCTTATTTTCCTTTTCGTTTAAAGAATTATCAGGAAGGATATAGGTATCTTTTACGGCAATATTTTCAATGTTTTGCCAGCTTCGCATACAGTCTAAGGTCCAATCATTCTCTATATAATTTGCCCCATAAAGGCTAACAAGCGGGAACTCTGTATTTAGGTTATTCATTTATGGAGGGATTGGTTAAGTAAATTTTTCCAATTTTCAATTAATGCCGGCATTGCGTAATTTTCCCGATAACATTTTAAGGCATTTTTGGAATAATTATTTTTCTCCATATCCTCCAGTTCCAACCATGTTTGTAAAGCCTTAAAAGTACCCGCCACAGTATCCTTTTCTACAATGCCCGCCTTGTCTTTCTGAATTTCCCTCCAAATGTTCACCTGATTTGAAATAAGAATAGGTTTTGAACAGGCAAGTGCTTCCACCACAGCAATTCCAAAATTTTCCTGATGGCTGGGAAGTACAAAAGCTTCACACTTATAAAATGCACCCCATTTCGCATCGTTTTTTAGCATCCCAGGAAAAAATATCAACTTATTGATAATTTTTTTTTCATTAATGTCCTTTTGAAGGTGTTTCCCATATTTTGTTTCCAGGCCTGGTCCTGCAATGACCAAAATGGGAATCAATTGCTTAGAAGCCTTATATTTCATAATCAACTTTTCATAAGCCTCCACAAGTTCATCCAATCCTTTCTTTTCATGGATTCTGCTTATAAACAAAAAGTAAGGTTTTTGCTTTGCTTCGGGACAAACGAGATAAAAAGCCTCTTCCATATTTGTGTTATAATTAGGGGGATCTTCAATAGCTAGCCCAACAATTATTTCCGCTTTTGGTTTGTATGGTTTAAAAGAAGTTGCTGCCAACCGTTTTTCTTCTTCACAGGTAAACAATAGGGCTTCTGCATGGTTCACCACTTTTTTTTCAAGGGTTTTCCAATAAAGCCAATTTCGAAAAGCCTTTAACCTTCTGCCTTTTGCCTTCTGAAAATAAGGGTCCAGCATCCCGTGGGGCATGACAAAATATTTCGGTTTATTTTCTTTCATTTTAGAAAGCGCCCTGTACACAGCATATGATGGAAATAGCCATAGACCATGGATGACAATAAAATCATAATCCACCGCCCTTGTTTTTAACCATTTAAGAAGGTTAGGGGAGTAGGACCAAGGATTTTCAGCTTTACCCAAAGCATGTACTATAAATGGATCCTTCTCCAAAAATTCTACGTTGGGATCATCTAAGCTTACCACTTCATTGGATATGCCTGTCTCCATCAATCCCTCCACAATAGTCCTTACTGCCTTGCACACGCCGCCATGCTCCGGATTCATTTCTGCAATTACATGAAGGATTTTCATTAGTATTCGTATTTTTCAAGTACCTGCAGATAAATATCCTCTATTGAATCTAGTGCCGTATCTTTTTTAAAGCGAGCTGCATTTTGCACTTGTTCTTTTATCATTTGCTGTTTTTGTTCGGGAGACATAATTATTAAAGACTCAAGTTTTCTTGCAGATTCTATGGCCCAAATTTCTTGTTCTTCTTTTTCAAAAGGCATTCTGTCTATGGCTATCCCAGTACCATTTGTAACTTCGGTCATTGGCATCCTGTTGGTGGTCATTACGGGCGTCCCAGAAGCCATTGCCTCGGCGATGGGCCAGCCAAAACCTTCGTCCAGAGAAGGAAATATAAAAGCACTCGCCCCAACGTAAGCTTTCTTCAGCATTTCATCTGGCACATCCTTTAAAAAATGGATACTTGACGTAAATTTTGAGCTGAGATACTTAGAAAAGATTATATCGTTGGGCGCTTCACCTATACAAAGCAATGTTAATTTATTGGAACTAATTTCCCGCCAGGCATCATAAATCTTTAATAAACCAATCCTGTTCTTATACCACTGATTTCCGCCAACGTGCAATATAAAACCTTTTGTTAGGTCCATTTTAAAATACTGTGATAACTCTTTGCGTACAGTGGGAATATTCCCGGGTTTAAAGTTTCTGTTAAGTCCGTTGTAAACAACTTCAGAAATTTTTGGTGTCCTATTCAGAAATCGGTGTAGGTCTTGCTGTGTTTTTTGTGATACTGAAATAAAATTGTTCCCTTGGGAATAACCACTTTTAATAAGGTTTTGATATTGCTTACCCGTCCAACTGGTTTTATTTTCTTCAATTTCCTCCTTGGCCGATCGTTGAGCAAGAAAATCATGACAGTGTATAACGTGTGGCCGTTCTGCAACCAATGGCACCCATGGTCCTAAAGCATTATCGGTAAATACAAAAAGGCTATCCTGATGAACGCTTTTGAGCATTTTTTTTACCTGCCTTGGAAACAGGACATACTGATCTACATAACCAAACCATTTTTTAAAAAAACTGGTTTTTACCAATTGTCTAAATTTTGCTCTCGGTGCCCAAATTTGTACATGGTGGCCCCTTTCCTTCATGCCATCGGTCAACATTTTCGCAAAACGGGGCATACTTTGATGATCTGAAAATGACGGATGCGTAAAAAATACAATATTCATATAATGGTAAATATTAGACTTGGGTAGTTTCAGTATCTTTTAAAGAAGCTAATATCAACCCCCCTATCAGTACGCTAAAACCCAGACTGGTAGGTTGGGCCCATTGTCCCTGGGGAATAGTCAATAAAGCAAAACTTAGTAATATCCACGGAAGCAAATCCCCAAGATTGAGTTTTTTATAACTTTTCAAGGTTAAACTAAAACTGAAAAGTAACCGAATTAAAATTGTAATGATTCCCAGAACAATCCCCATTTCTCCAATAAGTCTTCCCCATTCTTCTTCTGCAATTAGGAAACCGCGATCCCCGGTAAGCATAGCACTTCCGGCGTTTGTACCCATCCCAATTCCAAAGCCAAAAAAGGGTAGGTTGTGTGTATCGGTAATGGCTGTAATCATTCCACCCAAATAACGATCCATTATGGATCCTGCCACCCCACCTTCAATTTTTCCCGCACTTTCAAATCGGTGCGTAAAAGCTTTTATGGCAGTCCCCACAGATTCTGTTTCACTTAAACCTACAATTAATATGATTAAGAAAAAGGTCGCCAATAATAATCTGGAAAAGTATCTTGGTTTCTTAGAAACGGCCATCAATGTAAAAAATAAACTTACAAGAATGGAGAAAAATAAGGTCCTGCTTATGGAGAATGGAATGGAGGCTAATAGGGCAGCTGAAGCCGCAATTAAAAGGATTTTGTTTACCTTTTCGTTACTCACCCAAAAATAGAATACATAGCAGGCCAAAAAGCTAAAAAATAATGAGTTTCCGATAGTAAAAGAAAATGTCCCCGAAGGCCTGAAAAAACCTAGTGCCCCACTAAATCCAGAACCTTCCATATCGCCGCCAACTCCTCTATTTACCAAAGAGCTTTGCGGACTATAAAATTGCAATGCCGTGAGGATAGTAATAGGAATTGAAATCCATAGCATTACTCTCCCAATTTTTATAACATCTTCCCTAGTGAAGATTTGGCCAATGGCAAATATTAATGGAAAATGAATGAGCAATATTCTCGCTCCGTAAGCAGCTACCGAAATACTACCATGACCAATTGTTAATGCTGTAATGGTCGCTATAATACAAACCACCATCATAGACGACATATATTTATTTGGGGGAAGCAAATTTTTATTCCAGGCGCTTGCCAAGATAAAAATTGCTATTGGATCCCTAATTACCAGAAGTGGCGAAGATAACCCGGGTAAAACCCATTTTCTTAGAGCGCCTTCAAAAATAAGGAGTAAAAAATACATCCATACACCCCTTTTCAACCATATCAAACCTGAATCGACCACGCTAGATTCCTGAAATTTATCACTCTCCAATGTAGATTTGGATACCTTTTCAACAGTATATAGACTTTCCTGAGGCATAAAACGACTACTTCAAATGATTTTTAATTGCACTTGTCAACTCTTTACCATAAACCTCCCAAGGACGCTTTCTGGCAGTTTCTAGTGCATTTCTTCCTACTTTTTCACAAATGGTTGGATCCATTATTATTTCCTCCAACTTTTTAACCAAAGAACTGGTGGATCCACTTTCAATGATCCAACCATTTTCTCCATTTATAATGAGGTCTGGACCTGCAGTTCTATCAGTAGTTATTACCGGCGTTCCCTGGGACATGGCTTCTGTGATCACCATTCCGAATCCTTCAAACAAGGAAGGAAATACGAGTAGATCTTGGCTTTTCATTAATTTTAGGACTTCTTCATGAGCAAGGGTGGGTATCCAATTGTGCTTTTCTAGTTCAGCATCCAGTTTAGGACAGTTATCTGAAGTTTTCTTACCTACCAAAGTAAGTTCTATTTTATCCTGCAACTTGTCTACCGCTTCGAATAAATAAGCAATACCCTTTCTTTGAGAAAGTCCTCCTACAAAAAGAATTTTTAAACGTTTGTTCCTTTCATAAATTCGATTTTTAGTGACAGGAGGAAAACCGTAAGGAATAACTTCAATAGGAGCAAGGTGGCCTGAATACTCCTTTAAACTATTTGCTGTAAAAGTACTGGCCACAAAAATACAGTCGGCCAATTCTAACTCCTTATCTTTGCGTGATAATTTCTTTTCTGAATCCCTGAGCCCTATAAGAGTATCTGCATACTCCGGCCATTTTTTTTCTTCAACTGACAATAATTTTTTAGATGATTTCCAATAACCTATAGGGAGATCATACAAACATTTTATATTATTTTTTTTAGCTTCGGAAAAAGAATTGAATGCGCCATCCTCATAGGCATAGATTGCTTCAATCATCTTTTTGCCTTTATTTGAACGGATACGACTGGCTACTTTTTTATCCTGTGAGGAGTATACGGCGTCAATGCTGAACAAACCTTTCTCATGTGCGGTAAGAGAATGAAAATTAAATTTAGATGCCAAAAGTCTTCCTGTTTCCATCGCAGGATTAGAAATTATAAATTCTTTTAAACTGGAATTAAAACATCTCCTTCTTATTTCGGAAAATGGTCCAATTCCACCTAATTTATAAAGCCATGTGTCAGGAAAAGTAGCCACACTCGTATAAAATCCTAACAACATACTTTCTTTCTCCAAAGCTTTAACAACAGCCCTAGAATTAGCATTAGATGTAGGATGCGAAATTAAAACCATACGTTATATCTCAAATTTGTAAAATTCAATTGGAAAATACTGGGCTTTTTAAATGTAACTAAAATAATTCTACAGGTGTTGGTCAAGTAAGATTTCAAACTTTTCTGTAACCATTTCCAATCCAGAAAACGACCTTTTTCTTTGTAAATTTTTGTTCATGCACTCTTGAAAGGTTAAATCATTAAAATTCAAAATTGCAAGGTTCTGTTGGTGATTTGTTTCTGGAAGCAATTTGTGCTTACTCAAACAAATTACATTTAAGCCATGTTCCAACATGGCCAAAACACTACCGCTTTTTTCAATTTTAGACATAGAAGTAGTTGAGAGACCTATAGAAGAGTGATTCAAAACTTCGGAAATCCCTTCGGGTGAAAGTGCTCCTAAAATTTCCGCATCCATACCATTTTCTTTCCATATTTCCCTCCAGTGCTCTTGTTCATCATTTTTATGACCGATGATAGTTAACCTGAATTTTTTGTTGTTTTCCCTTTGAAAATCTCCTGCACTTTTCGCGAATTTCTCAAAATTATTCTCCGGATGTATTGAACCGAATATAGTAAATTGATGTTGTTGTTTAATTCCTTTCTTAGACAATAATGAGGAGGAAGACTCTTCAAAAGTCTGTGGAATATTACTAAATAAAGACAACTTACTAACTTCAAATCCCATTGATCGAAGTTTAGAACTATATAAATCGATTTGCGTAGTGATCAAAAAAGGATTTAAGGCATTAATTAATCGTTTCACCATTTGTCTCTGGAACCAACCAATTGCTAAGTCTTTTAAGGACCTTCTGCTTTCCATTCCTATCCAAAGTTCGTGAAACATAATATGCCAAGGACCTATTGTAGCTATTTTTTGTAGTTTTTTGCCAAGACCTCGATGAATGCCTTTATCACTAAAACTATAGGGCACATATTGTAAGCTATAAATCTCAGCACCAAAATTTAAGATCCATTGCAGAGCATCTATAATAGGATATTGAAATGGTATCCTAAAAACTTCAATGCTTGAATTATCGGAAAATTGGGTTTCTAATATGGGTTTATTTATGTATCTATCATCTATAGCCAGAACTGCAGTAGTATGATTTTTTTTTTTTAATTGTACAGCAAGCCTTCTGGTATAATCGCCTACACCATCTTTGGAAGGTTCCATGGAGCCACAAACAAAAAGTATTTTTTTACTACACATTCAAAAAACATATTAATGCTATTTTTTTACTTTATAATCACCAATATAAAGTAGTTCTAATCCTGAAGTAAAGAATGTTCTAACAGCATCAGTTGGATGGCATACGTTTGGTTCCCCTTTCAAATTAAAAGAAGTGTTCATAACCACTGGAATTCCAGAAATTTTGTAGAATTCGTTAATCAAATTCCAGTATCTTGGATTCATTTCTTTATCCACAGTTTGAGGTCGTAGTGTGCCATCCACATGTACCACTGCTGGTATTTTTGGAGCATATTCTTCATTAGCATAATCGGTTAGGATCATATAAGGGGAGCTTTTTATATTTTTTAAAACTTTCTCAGCTTCTTCCTGTAACATGGACGGCGCGAATGGTCTCCAACCTTCCCTATATTTTACCACTTCATTTACCTTATCTTTCATTTCTGAAGTCCCAGGATTTGAAATGATACTTCTATTTCCCAATGCCCTCGGTCCAAATTCATCCCTACCCTGAAACCAACCAATAATCTTATTATTTGCCAGCTCCTGTGCTGCATCTACTTCTACATTTTTAATCTTAGTATAACTTAATCGATATTTTTTTAAAGTTGCTTCTATAACTTCATCTGAATATTCTCTTCCTAAATATGGTCGAAAAACTGACTTTTTAAGGGAGCCATTTTCCGCGAAAGGATAAAGTGCTGCACCAATAGCAGTACCATCATCTGTAGCAGCCGGTTGAATAAAGAATTCTTCCAAAGACAGCTCACGCATCAAAAAACCATTTGCCTTGCAATTGAGACCCACACCACCGGCCATACCAATAGATTTTATTTTGTATTTGTCCGTATAAAATTTAACGAATTCGCATAGTGCTTTTTCGTACTGATTTTGAGCTGAATGTGCAAGATCCCGCAGGTCTTCATCTTGAATAGCTATTTCATCATTTTCAGGTCTCGTAATCGTTTTTCCATTTAATTCTAATTGTTCGACATTTAAAAGAGTTTTATGATCTACGTGGTGAATCCCGTTCTCTGTATGAAGCAAATGCGAAAGATCAAATGAATTTTTACCAAAAGGGGCAAGCCCCATCACTTTCCATTCATCTGAGTATTTTCTGAAGCCACACATAGAGGTCATTTCAGCATAATATACTCCTAAAGAATTTGGAAAGTTAATCCTTTTGATCATTTCCAATTTCATTCCTTTTTTTAAATAGACCGTAGTACTCTCTTTTATTCCTCTTCCATCAATAATAAAAATAAGAGAATCTTCTGCCGTTAAATAAGGAGCGACGCTCCATGCATGAGCTAGGTGATGATCTAAATGAGTAATCTTTTTTGGATTTATGCCATACGAATCCAGAAAGGTCTTTATGTTTCTAGTAGTTAGACTCCTAAAATAATTTAATGCCTGCATAGGAATATTTTCATGAAGTCTACCCATTATGTTAAGCTTTAAGCTGTTGGCATAATGTTCTTTAAGTTCCGGCCAGCCAAACACTAATTCATCAACTTCTTCAATTTTTATTCCTTTATAATCCAGACAAGCTTGAATGGCTTGGATGGGAAATGAAGCATCCTGTTTCTTTCTGGATAAGCGTTCCTCAGCAATTGCAAATTCTAGTTTACCATCCACAGCGATAGCCGCAGCAGAATCGTGCCCAGGTCCGCCAATATAGTTTACACCGATTGTAATCATAAAAGTTAACGATTTGATTAATTATTCTTTCTTGTTATTTTGCTTACTAATAGCCAGTTTTTATCCAAAAACTTCGTAAGCATTTCCAATAAGTTACTTGTAAAAGGATTGGGCCTTTTGATAAGAAAATTAGGTACGTTTTCCTTTCCTTCTTCTATGGCCATTTGTCTTAATCTTTCCCAGTTAAAATACCATATATCGTCATACTGAAATGGCTTTGCACCGTATTTTTCAAGAAGTTTTAATGCCTCATAGTCGTACCAAAATGGCTCCTTTTCTTCAAAATAATTAAAGTTAATTCCTAAGTTATCCCAGTTTTTAAACCAGTCTTTATCAGACTTTTCTACTTTATCACCATCTTCAAGAATATTCAAATTGCGATCATACATCCTTAGACGTTTTCTAAGAGACCTGGTTTGGTTAACATTTTCCAACATCCCGTAATATCGTTGTTTGGAAGAAAATGCTTTTAACCTGACTGAATTGAAATGAAGAAATTTAATATCATCGAGATACAGTCGCTTAGCATTGAGTGGGGTGGGTATCCGACTGCTATGAATTTTAGAAGGGTAATGTATTGATCCATCATCTACAAAGCCCAAAGGCCAGCCACCTTTTGTATACCTTATTACGGTCTCAATATTTTTATAAAAAGAGGGTTTTTCGAAGTATAGGATCGTACCTGTTTCTGCTTTTAGCATTTTATTCCAGCCATCGGTCTCCATCGCATTGGCAGCTAAAATTTCATCTGCATCTATCGCTAATAATATAGTATTATCACCAAATAATTCTCTTGCTTTATTCAATAAAAGAAGTTGCCGATCTGCTTCATTAAATTCCTTTGCCTCATTTTTGATCAAAATTACCTTAGAAAATTTGTTGCAAATCTCCCTGGATCCGTCCGTTGAATTTTGATCTGCAATTAAAATATGATCTGCAAAAATACTAGTCACTTGCAGAAATCTTTCTAAAATCCAGGCCTCATTTTTTACGGGAGTTAACACCACTAATTTTCTATTCAAAACCATATTATTTAGCTATCATTCTGAATCCTGTTCGTTATGCTTAATTCCATAAAAAGCATTGGATAAATGTAAAATCAAATTAATACTTGCTGTTAATATCCCAAGATATAAAACTCCTCTTAGAGTTGAAATATCAAATAAGAATAATCCTAAAATGATTGCAACAATATCTGATGGAATTTCCAACAGAGGTGTGAAATGAATCCAGGCTTTATATAAATTAAGAGAATAAACAGTACTAAGAATAAATCCCAAGGAAGCGCTTATAAACGTTAAAAATAATTCATATGAAAGGTTTTGGTAGTTTTCCCCAAGAATCCATAAAAATGGCTTTGGAAAAAAGTAAACAAATAGGGTAATTGTGAATGAAAGAAGAGAAACTCCGCTAACTGAAAAAATATACATTTTTTTCAATTTGGAACTATTCTGAATCTTACCAAAACTAGGAGCAAAAATATTATTGAAAATAGCCGTAGCAATCGTAAAAATTAAACCAAACCTTGTTAGAGCCCCAATATCTGCCAATGATGAAGTGGTACCAAAAACCCCAATTAAAAAGATTGAAATTTGTCCCTTAAAAGCAAAAAAAGCTGAATTGTGCCAGTTGAGCTTTATATACTTAACTAATGTACTTCGATAGTCAACATTTATTTCCGCTATTTCTGAAATCCCATCCTGTCTGGCTTTTTTTTCAACATAGGACAAAGTAAGCCACGCGCTGATGGCAGTGATGAAGAAAATAGCCAGAATAATATAACTTTCATCCACTAGAAATAGTAAGGCCACTATTCCAATCGCTCTGGAAAAATGACCAACTAATTCAGAAGCCTGCACTGGGGCCACTTTTTCTCTTAATAATAGTGCAGATCTGAAAAATCCAGTTTTAACTTCGGGAAGAACAATTACCAAAAGTATAAGCAAAAATCCTATAATCCTGATCCAGGAAATTTCCTGCTTATAAAGAATATACCCAGCATAAGTGCTAACCAAAAAATAAGCTAGTCCAGTAATATATGGAGCTATACTATTAGCAGTTTTAATGAGATTTGACATCTTAACGGAGTCTTCCCATACCGAACCACCAATTTTTTTAAAACCTATAAAAATAGCTGAATTAGAAAGTGGAATCAGCATCCCCTGAATAGTGATCAAAACAGTATAAATGGCGTAATCTTCTTTCGAAAGTTCACGCACTAATAATATACTCACCAAGAACCCTACAGCCTTTCCCAACATTTGAGAACCAAAAACCTGTGCAATAGGCCTTAGAGCATTCTTTGTTAGATACTTTTCATACTTCAATAGAAAGTTTTTTTATTATAATCTATTGAATGTTTGCTATTTCGATTTCCTTTCGTCCCCATAATAGCCATAAGTATCTCTTATTTTTACACCATTTAATACAATCATTGGACTTTTTAGTTTATCCCCTCTGTAAATTTTATCAATTTCTTTTAGACTATCCTTTTTTGAACGGTTGCATCTAACAACATATAGAGTAGCATCAGCGAAAGGCCCTAAGGCAAAAATATCGGCTACTTTCCCTACCGGGGCTGTATCTATGATCACATAATCGAAGAGCGTCCTCAATTCCCCTATCAAAACACCAATCTTATCATGTAGCATAAGTTCTCCTGCGTTTGGAGGGATGCGCCCCGAACCAATAAAAGTAATATTTTCCAGGTCTGGGTGCGAAAGAAACAAATCCTGAACCGCAATATTATCGTTCACAAGATAATCTGTAATCCCATAATCGTCTGAAAGCCCTATGTAGGACATTAATTTTGGAGCCCGAAGGTCAAAACCCAACACCACCACCTTACTTCCCGAAGATGCCAGGCTCACCCCAAGATTAGTGGAAAAAAATGTTTTCCCTTCACCTTTGTCACCTGAAGTAACTAAAATCACTTTATTTTCATTTCCGGATGTGATAAATTTCAAATTAAAACGAATCAATCGGAATAATTCTGCAATCGGGGTACTGCTCTTCTCTTTGGCGACGATAGTTTCATTGGTTTCATTTAAAGCAATTTGACCTAAGATAGGAGTATCGGTAAGTTCTTCAATATCATTGGTGGTTTGCACTTTATCGTCCAACAAATCTTTAACATAAATAAAGGAGAATGGCAAGAACAATCCAAGTAATACAGATCCCAAATAAATAGATGTTTTATTGGGGCTTACCGGAAATGCCCCCGCCCTTGGCTCATCTACAATCCTGGTATTGGAAACTGGTGCGGCAATTGATAAGGCTTCTTCTTCCCGTTTCTGAAGCAGAAAAAGGTATAAGCCCTGTTTGGTACTTTGTTGGCGGTTAATTTCAGTTAATCCCCGCTCCACGGTGGGCACTTTTGAAATCCTTGACTGGAAACGGTAAGAGTTTGCCTGTAAATTATTTTTGGTAATATCCAGGCCCCGTTTAATATTGCTCAAATTCTCTAGGATATTGCTCTTCAAGGTAGTAAGCTGCCTTTGTATATCCACTACCAGTGGATTACCGGCAGGAGTGGTTTCCAGCATACGGCGTTTTTGCAACTGGAGATCATTAAATCTTGATATAAGCCCCACCAATGTGGGATCCTGAATGTTCAAAGAACTTGGCACCATTGTATTATCTCCGTTGGATCCCCTTAGATAACTTTCAATGGAATTGAGCACGTCAATTTGTGTCTCAAATTCAGCGAGCTGGCTATTATATTCACTTGCCTGCTGTATAAGGATTTCAGCATCTGAACTTACATTGGTAAGGTCATTTTTCTGCTTAAATTGTTCAACGTTTTTCTCCACATCGGTAAGTTCCCCGGTGAGCAACTGCAGCCGTTCATCGATCATTGATATCGTTTTGAGAGCCAGCTGGTTGCGGTAGTTAATCCCCTCTTGCTCATATACCTTGATCAATTCATTTAAAATAGCTTTCCCCCTTTGTGGGATGGGATCTAAAAGGCTTAGTTCCAACAAACCCCCACGTTCGTTTACATATTCCACATCCAGTTTTTCAGCTAAACCCTCTGCCAAGGCCTCAATATCGGTGAACTGAAAAAGAATATTGTCTTCTATAAATTCCGTTTGCTGCTGCATTTTTTTTACAATGCGAAAACTGCCGTAAGGTTTATTTATAGTATCATTAAATTTATAAAATTTAAATTCAGATTCATCTTCCAATCTCTTAATGCCAACTTCTTCATCATTTTTTAAGGTAAGTACTACTGGAATATTGTACCTAATAGTGGTTGAGTCCAGAATTTCTATTAGAATAGGAAGGTTTTCTGAATAAAGGTCTACATCATCAATACTGCCTTGGGCAAAATAGGTGACGCCCATGGAGAGATTGGCCAAAGCTTTTTCCATGATGTTTGAAGACTTCAAAATCCCAATTTCATTTTCTACATTACTAGTAGATTTAATTAAACCGAGATCACTGAAAGCCTCCAGATCTGAGGTTGCAGAACCTTTATCCTTATCCTGTACCAAAATCACTGTAGAAATGCGGTATTCCGGTATTGTTTCATACCTAATATATAGGTAGGCCAGTACCACAAATAAAGCAATAAAAGCAAGAAATAAATACCAATATTTCAAATAGCCCGAGAGGGTCTTTTTTAAATCTTTGTTGTTGCTGTTTTGATTTGCCATATATAATTAGTTTCTAAGTAAAAGAATGGAAACCAGTGATACTACTGATAGTAATAGGGAAATATTGCTCCTGGTCATACTGGCTTGTTCTTTTTTGGTTGCCACCGGTTCAACGTAAATTACATCATTGGGTTGAAGGTAAAAATAAGGGGAATTCAACAATTCTTTATCGTTCAGGTTTACCCTTACCAAACTTCGTGACTCATCCGTTTCTTGAATGATCAAAACATTTTCCCTTTTACCAAAAACGGTCATGTCCCCCGCCATCCCTAGAGCCTGGATAATATTGATCCTTTCTCCGGGAACATTAAAAGTGGAGGGGTTTGTCACTTCCCCAATTACAGTCACCTTAAAGTTTAAATACCTTATATTTACAATGGGCTCTGTTAAATATTGGGTGAGCATATCACTCAATTTCTCCTTTGCCTGTCTTTTGGTAAGTCCTGCCAATTTCACATTGCCTAATGAAGGAAATTCCATGTACCCTTCCCTGTCCACTAGATATCCTTCATCTGTGGTAGTAGCTTTCCCTCCTGCATCCAAAGCTTCAAAAGAATTTGTCAAGGCTCCCTTATTATAAAATACGTCGGCTTTGGGATTTTGGCTTGTTACAGTTATACTTAATAAATCTCCAGTTTGAAAAACAGGTTCTTTAGCTCTGTTTATAATCTTTTCCGTATAAACTGTTTTAGAATCAAAATCATTGAAGTAGGATAGGTTCCGTGAACTACAGGAAAACAACATTGGGACTAATAGCAGAAAGAAAATTCTAATTTTCATAATAGTAGTGTTTAATTTTGATTATATGCTGTCTATTCATCTTTGATCGCAATGAATAGAGTAAATTTTATAATTTTAATAGTAAATTTCTTCGGAGTCTTATTGGATTCTACACTTCAAGAATTGCATCCCTTTATAAATTTTATTTTATATACCAACTATACATTTTTTCTAATCCTTCGTCCAAGGACACTTTATGTTCCCATCCAAGATTTCTTAATTTCTGGGGATCGGTAAGTTTTCTTAGAGTACCATCTGGTTTATCTGTATTGAAAAATAGCTCTCCATTAAAACCTACTATATCTCTAATTTTATAAGCAAGCTCTTTAATTGAAATTTCCTCCCCTGTACCTATATTAATATGGGTATTACGGATTTCTTTTTTAGTATTATCTTCTTTGGAATAGGAGAACTGAATGGTATCATAAAAATTTATCTTTTCCATAATAAAAACGCATGCAGCTGCCATATCTTGACTCCATAAAAACTCTCTCTTTGGATCACCACTTCCCCATACTTCAATCTTAACCGTATCATTTTCTGTCACAATACCATACTTTCTTAAAACCTCGAGTATTTCTTTTTTACTGGACTTATTTAAAATTCCTTCTATAGGATATTTAACAAAATCTGCTCTAAGCAAACTCCAGTCCTCCTGCTGCAATGCTTTTCCTAAATGCATTTTTCTAAGCAAGGCTGGAAGAACATGTGATCTTTCTAATTCAAAGTTATCATTTGGACCATAAAGATTGGTTGGCATTACAGATATAAAATTTGTTTTGTATTGAAGGTTATAGCTTTCACACATTTTTATACCTGCAATTTTTGCAATTGCATATGGCTCATTCGTATATTCCAAAGTTCCGGTTAGCAGGGAATCTTCTTTTATAGGTTGCGCGCTGTTTCTAGGATATATACAAGTACTGCCCAAAAAAAGAAGTTTTTTAACATTATGTATATAGCTTTGATGAATCACATTATTCTGGATCATCAAATTTTCATAAATAAAATCTGCCCTATAGGTATTATTGGCTTCGATGCCACCCACTTTTGCTGCGGCTATAAAAACATATTCTGGTTTCTCAAATTCAAAAAATGCTTGCACCTGCTGTGTATTGGTGAGATCCAGCTCGCCATGACTTCTGAAAATTATATTTTGATAGCCTTTCTCTTTAAGCATCCTGAGAATGGCACTACCTACCAACCCATTGTGACCGGCAATGTATATTTTTGAATTTTTTTTCATATAAAAGTTGAATAATAGGTATGATAAAAGAGCAAAGATGAATTAACGAGTACCTTTATTCATAATAATTGAAGGTTTGATATCCATTATCCAGCAAATGCTTGTCTTTTTGCATCAGTTCTATATCGCTGACCATCATCTCCCTTACCAGGTCTTTTAATTCGTACTCAGGGGACCACCCCAACTTTGTATGGGCTTTACTGGCATCGCCTATTAATAGATCCACCTCGGTTGGCCTAAAATAGCCAGGATCTATATTAATTACCTCTTTGTCGGCTTCCAACTGAAAATCTGGATTAGAACATTTCCTAACGAATCCCTTTTCTTCTACCCCTGCGCCTTTAAATTCTAATTCTATTCCAACTTCATTAAATGCCAATCTCACAAAATCCCGAACAGAGGTAGTTTTACCCGTAGCAATTACCCAGTCTTCAGGCTCCTTTGCCTGTAAGATCATCCACATCATTCTCACATAATCTTTAGCATGGCCCCAATCCCGTTTGGCATCCAAATTCCCAAGATATAACTTGTTCTGAAGTCCCAGGGCAATTCGGGAAGCGGCCCTTGTGATCTTCCTTGTTACAAAAGTTTCGCCCCTAATTGGCGACTCATGGTTGAATAAAATACCATTACATGCGAACATATTGTATGCTTCCCGGTAATTTACGGTAATCCAATAGGCATATATCTTTGCAACTGCATAGGGACTCCTTGGATAAAAAGGAGTTTTTTCAGTTTGGGGCACTTCTTGGACTTTTCCGTAAAGTTCTGAAGAGGAAGCCTGATAAATCCTTGTTTTTTTTTCCAGACCCAAAAGCCTAACTGCATCTAAAATTCTTAAGGTGCCAAGTCCGTCGGCATTTCCCGTGTATTCAGGGATTTCAAAGGATACCTGCACGTGGCTCATCGCCGCCAGGTTATAAATTTCATCTGGTTTAATTTCCTGAATAAGCCTGATAAGGTTTGTGCTATCTGTCATATCTCCATAATGGAGTATGAAATTCCTATTTTCAACGTGAGGATCTTGATAAAGATGGTCTACCCTATCCGTATTAAATAAGGAAGCTCTTCGCTTTAATCCATGTACCTGGTATCCTTTTTTTAATAAAAATTCACTTAAATACGCACCATCTTGACCTGTAACGCCAGTAATAAAAGCTACTTTCATTTGTTCAATTTTATTGGGAAAATAAAAATTATAATTATAATTATAGGAAATAGCAACAAGACTAATAGGCTTTTTCATCTCCTTTAACCGAATTGATTACGGTTTCATAAATTATTCTAAGGTCTAACCAGGGAGTCCATTTTTCAAGATAAAAAATATCCATCCGGGTACGGTTAATAATATCAGATTTTTTTACAATTTCACCACGATATCCTCTTACCTGGGCAAGACCTGTAATTCCTGGTTTAGTAAAATGCCTTACCAGATATTTATCTACATTTTGTTGAAAATCTTCTGTATGCAATTGCATATGTGGTCTTGGTCCTACAATACTCATCTCACCTAAAAATACATTTATAAACTGTGGAAATTCATCGATGCTTGTTTTTCTAATAAATTTACCAATTTTCGTCACTCTTAAATCGTTACGAGTGCACATTTGGATATTAGCGTCCTTGTTTACTGCCATAGACCTAAATTTATAACAATAAAATGAGGTTTTATGATACCCATGACGCAATTGCTTAAATAAAACAGGCCCCTTAGACTCAAAACGGTTTAAAATAAATAGGAGTGGGATTAACCAAGATAGCAAGAAAACGATGATAAAAGAAGATACTAGAATATCAAAAATACGTTTCCCATATTTCGCATAGTTTTTATCCAGTGGGCACTTCCGCAAATTAAGAACGGGCACGGATTGAAAAAGTTCAAATTCCATGGAACTGTTATAAAACCCCTTATTATCAGGAATTAGTTTTAGTTTCTTCAAATTATTATCTGCAAAAGTTCTAATTTTTATTAACTCTTGGACATTAAATTGACTAATTGCACAATAAATTTCATCAACCTTCATATCTATGATGTACTGAAAGGAATCTTCTGAAGAACCAAGATGACTTTTGCCCATTTTATTTACATCTTTACTATGAAAATAGCCTAGATATTTATAACCATACTCTGGATTATTGAAAATATGCTCAAGCCTGGGTAAATTTTTATCCTTCCCTAAAACTACCACATTCAAAAAGTTACCTCCTTCTTTGCGATATAATTTCCGAAATTCAAAAAACAACCATCTATAGGAGAGCAGAAAAACAAACAGGGCTAATAGAACTAAAATTTGCTTTTGAGGGTTAAAATCTATTTTAACAAAAGCTAACACACTGAAGTAAGATAACACAAAGACAAAAAAGTGGCGTAAGAATTTATGAAATTTATTTATGAACTTCTCTTTTCTATCAATATTGTAAAAATTAAGTCCAATCCCAATTATTAACCACGATAAATTAAGACTTATAGCTACAGTTGTAACATAAGTCTCAGGTGTAAGAATATATAAACTCAGGTTGATAATCATTAAATGAATCACAACCGATAGTGGAATGATGAAATATGAGCCTTTCACAATTCAAGATTTAGGTTAATAATTTAGAAGTTCTGATTAATGACTTTTGGCGAAAATTAATCACCTAGAATGAAGGTGGAAAAATATTGATTTTGGAATTTTAATTCTTTAAATACTTATTATAGAATTTTCATGACTTCGTCGCTGTGAGTCACATAATAGCACTCGCATAAAATTAATTTATTAGGATTATAATTACATAAATAACAGTGGGGAAAGAATAAAATGGCAGGTGTGGGGGGTGCCTTTTAATATTAATCTAATATCTTTGATTTTTTTAACATACACAATTAAAAATGTTAGAAAATAATAAAATGCCAAAAAAAATAAAAAGTATAATTTTCTGACAATTGTTTTTTAAAATTAAAACACATATTACATAGCTGATTTTTAGTGGATTATACTAAAATCAGATAAAACGATGAATAATTATTTGATGATTCGAAGTTGAGTTTTCCGTCTATAATCATCCCCGCAGAACTTATAAATTTTAGGATTGCTCGATAAAGTGTATAAAATCCTCTTTCAACTACAAAGAGGGATTTTTCCAGATTTACAAAAAACGCATATTTTGAAAATTTTTCAAAAAATATTGAAAATTAGAGAGCTTTTAATCTGGATTCTAATATCCAATATTCAAATGGGTGGAAACAAGTAAAAAAAATGATATATTCAAAAAAATTATTTTAACCTCTTCTTAAAAATATTAAATATTATATGCATTGGTACGTCCTCTATACAAAACCGAATCGGGAACTGAAAGTATTGGAAAGCTTAAAAAAGCAAAATATTGAAGCTTATTGTCCAGTTAAAACTGAAATTCGCCAATGGAGTGATCGTAAAAAGAAAATAGTCAAACCCTTGTTTAAATCTTATGTATTTGTTTATTTAAATGAAAAGGAACGCCCAATTGTTTTTAATACACCCGGAGTTATAAACTATCTTTTCTGGCTGGGAAAACCGGCAGTCGTCAGGGATGAAGAAATAGAAATAATAAAGGAATGGCTAAAGGGCGATAGTAAAGAAATTAATGTTGAAGAATTTACGGTTGGGGAGAAAGTCCAGATTAAAGAAGGTCCATTAAAAGACAAAAGTGCTATTGTTATGAAAATTGGAAAAAAGCGTATTCGTCTAATTTTGCCCTCAATAGGCTACTGCGTTACCACGAATTCTTCCAACATAAAATAAGCACAGATTTTTAATGGATCTTTAAGTTTTTTGCTAAAATTTTGAAGCCTTTAAATCTACAAAATCCCCCAAGGGTTTGCCTTCGGGGTCTCCTGTTCCAAGATTAAATTTATTGCTGTATATGTTCGGGATTGTCTTTCCATAGAAAGGTTCAGCCCCCGCTAACTATTTCAGAGTGATATTGTCACCTGTTTCGGTATCACATAAAATGACCAAGTTTATAGAATAGCCCAAAATCCATGCTGTCAGCAGTAGCCAGGTGGCAACGTGATATTTACATTTCTATACTTACCGGTAGCTTTCCAGTAAGCGCCTACAGCAAATTTTACAATTACAGGTCCTGTACTATGGACATTAATTGCATGGGCGGCAATTATTTCAATTAAAACGGGAACTATAATAAGCCACAATCCAAGGATGGTATTTGCAATTGGTTCCCACATATTATTTTGCTATTTCAACTCAAGTACCCCTAGAAAAGTTTCCAGTTTGAAGCATGAGTTAGGTTGATTTGGAGGAGATACAATTGTAGGTGATATTGAAGGTATAGCTAATTATAAAAATGGAATCGGTTATATAAGTGTTTCTAATCAGGGAAATCAATTTGGATACAAATCAAACGGATG
>Ga0209414_1000117_pt1 | contig 34482 bp, 37 predicted proteins | sample LakVidmifraction_4_FD_181154 | JGI IMG/M metagenome (GOLD analysis project Ga0209414, IMG submission 181154) | Hypersaline microbial communities from Lake Vida, Antarctica - Brine Hole Two &gt;0.2 micron (SPAdes) (version 2) | ecosystem: Environmental > Aquatic > Non-marine Saline and Alkaline >...
AAATTATTGGGTCATACCAAAATATCCACAACACAAATCTATGCGAGGGTTTTGGAAGAGAAATTGAGTAATGATATGAATGCGTTACAGAAAGTGCTTTCTGCTAAAGAGTAGATTTTAAAATTTCTGCTACGGTTTTTTAGAAAAATATGAGCTTGGAAACAGAGATTTACAATTGCATCTTGTGATAAAATAGGTTTTGAGAATAAGGTGATCACACATACTCCGGCCATTTTATAGAATCGATTGGCGAATAAACTTTCCGCTACTTTATTGCTGAATTTTGCCATTAGTGGTGCAATGAAGATTCATCAAAGAAGTAATCTTGGAAATCTATTTTGAATAGGAGGCGATACAAAACAGGTACAAACAACAGGATGATTACGGTTGCAAAAAACAATCCGAAAATTATTGCCAGAGCCAAAGGTTCCCATAACAATCCACCATTAACCAATAGAGGAATCATTCCTAACGAAGTGGTTAAGGTGGTTAATATAACTGGCCTGAATTTATGATTCGCTGCCCGCATTATAGCATCTTGCTTTGAAATGGACGGATCTTCATTTGCTTCCACATCAATTCTATCTAACAATACAATGGAATCATTTATTAAAATTCCTGCCAATGCAATAATGCCAAGGATTCCAAAGAAACTAACAAAGGAATTTCCTATATACCAGCCAATAACAACGCCAATAATTCCGGGCGGAATCGTGGCCAGGACAATAACTGCTTTTCGCATTGAATTGAACTGAAGTACCAATAAGAACATTATGAGAAAGAATGAAATAGGCAACCACTTAAATATCGCTCCAAGATTCTCCTTTGTATCTTCATCTTCCCCGCCAAATGCATATTGATATCCGCTTTTCCAATTGGTTTGTTGTTCTTTTAGCCAAGGATCTAATGCTGTAAATATATCTTTTGCGGTATAGCCGGAATTCAAATAACATCCAATAGTGATAGTGCGCTTAAGATCTCTTCTTTGAATACTAGAAAACTCCCAATCTATTTTTATGTCTGCCACCTGTTCTAGTGATACGTTTAACTTTTGCTGCACAGAAAAAATATTGAGTCCGGCAATACTTTCAATGGAATGCTCTTCGTTTTGTTGGTCTTTGAGTACAATAGGAATGCTTTTTGTGCCTTCTCTAAAATCGCCTACCTTATACCCTGAAAGTCCAGTGTATAGGGCATTAGCAATATCCATATTAGTAAGCCCTACTCTTTTGGCTTTACTTTCATCGATTTGAACCACCACTTTTTTTGTTTTTGGTCCCCAATCATCTGTAATATTTTTTGCTCCAGGTAAGGTGTACATTCGCCTTTTTAGGGTATTTGCAATTTTGGCCAGTTCTTCATTATCTGATCCTGAAATTCGGATTTCAACAGGAGTTCCTGCTGCACCTGCACCACTTAAACGATTAACACGGATATCTGCTTCTGGTAAATTTGCAAAACAGAAGTTATTTAGTTTTTCAATTACATACTCATTGTCTAAATTACCTGTAGTATTCAGTAATAAATGTGCATAATTAGAGTTGGCTTCGTCTTTCATATAGCCTAGATCATAAGCTTCTGGACCTTCACCTATATAAGAAGAGAAATCTAAAATACCTTGTTCCTGATTTGTATTGGAAATTAAAAGAGAATCTTGAATAAAATTTTCTATAACCCCTACGGTTTTCTTGGTGAGATCAATTCGAGTTCCTGAAGGAAGTTTAACATCTACTGTCACCAAATTTCGGTCACTGTCTGGCACTAATTTAAACGGTAAAAAAGAAATGGAAAATACAGATACGACAAATAGTGCTAGAATAACTCCACTAAAAATCAATGGTTTTTTTAACACTTTAAGCAGTACTTTATTATACCATAAATTCAATTTCTCCATTGCTTTATCTATCCTTCCTTTATTTTGTTCTTGTTTCTTTTGTTTAGTTTTTACAATTGCCATTGCCAATAAGGGAATAAAAGTGAAAGCTAGAACCCAAGAACTGAGTAAGGCAATCGTTACTACGTAAAATAAGGGAGAAGCCATTTCGCCCATAGGTGTTTCAGCTAAGGCAAAAGAAAGGAAGGCACTTGAAGTGGTTAAAGTTGATATAAGTAGCGGAACCATCAATATTCTACATGAGTCGATAGCCGCATCGCGCACACTTTCTCCTTTCTCTGTACGTATCAAAATTGATTCTGCCAATACGATTCCGTTATCAACAAGTAATCCTAAAGAAACTATCAAAGCCGCTAAGGAAACTTTGTTTAAACCAATATCCAACAAAAACATAAAGAAAAATGAAAATAAGACCACCATAGGAATCAATGCGGCCACTAAAGAACCTGTTCTAAAACCAAGGAAAAACAGCATCACTACTAAGACTATTAGAATACTTTGTACTAAGGAAATCAAAAAGCTACTCACCTGGTTTTCAACAATCTGATCTTGTGAAGCGGCTCTGACCAATTCTACCCCTAATGGTAATTTATCATTTATTTCAGGTATCAACCGACTTACATCTTCACCCAAGTTCACAATATTTGCTCCCTTTTTTAGGGAAAGATAAAGGGCAATGGCATCTTCTCCATTTACCGTAACTATTTTTTGTCGTGGAGTAATATAATCGCTATAAATATTGGTAATATCACCTAATAAAAGAGATTCGCCACTTGATGTTGGAATTAGTGTGTTTTTTATATCTTCAATGGTCTCATAATTTCCAGTTGGCTCCAGTGATATTCTTCTTTTCCCAATTATTACTTCACCTCCAGAAAACAAGATATTGGTACCACCTATTATACTCTTTACCTGTTTTGAAGTAAGCCCATAACGAGAAAGTTGTTGGTCATCGAATTCTATAAATATTCGTTCATCTTGTACTCCTCCGTACAGCACTTTGGCGACATCTGGTAATTGCAACAATTCACTCCGAATATCTTTGGCATATTGCTCTACTAATTTTTCTTCAACTCCATCACTTGTAACACCTAAAATAATTCCAAACACCGTACCAATGTCTTTATCTTTCACAAAGGGACCTAAAGTCCCTTCCGGTAAAGAAGGTTTTATATCATCCATTTTTTGACGAAGTTCATCCCAAACAGATCTTAACTTGTCTTTGCCAATTTCGTTTTTAAGATCAATAGTAATTACTGATAATCCCGAACGAGATTCACTTTCAATAGATTTTATCTCGACCATCTCTCTAATAGATTCTTCTAAAGCATCTGTTATTAACTCTTCAATACGCAATGGACTAGCTCCAGGAAGCTGTGTTATAACTGTAGCCTTTCTAATTGTATAAGGTGGCATACTGTCTTGAGAGAGATCGAAATAATTCTTAATCCCTATAATTGCAATTATTGAAAGGGCAATTATAACAATTCGATTATTGTTGAGTGTTAGTTTTGTAAGGTTCATAAGAAGTAGTATTTACTTAAAATCTGGTTCTTTTAGGGTTACAATTTTACCATCATAAAGAAATCGGATTCCAGCAGTGGCAATCAGTTCATTATTTTTCAACCCTTTGGTTATAACATAACCTTCATTGGTTAAGTTTCCTACTTCTACGTTTTGGAGTTTAGAGATATAAGTGCCATCATTATTTGATATTAATGTGTATACGAAAAAATCATTTTCATCTTTAGATACTGCATCAACATCTATCATAATAACTTGAGAATTTTCATTTCTTTTTAAATCTGGTATTTGGACGGTCACCGACATCCCTGACTTAATTCCAGAAGTAACCTCGCTAAATACAATTTTAATTGGATATCCTGTATTAGAAGGTGCATTTGGAGAGATTTCCTTTATTGATCCTCTGAACTCTTTTTCAACAGATCCAACCATTATAGCTACTTCTTGTCCAACCTTTAATTGGTTTATCCAACTTTCTGGCACGTTGGCATTTACTTCTAGAACATCATTTGATGCTAGTATCATTGCAGGGACACCCATACCTGCCATCTCATTTTCTTCCAAGAAAATTTGAGTTACGGTTCCGTTTATAGGGGCTAATAATCTACAATAACCTAATTGATTCTGAGCGGCTTGAACTCCTGCTTTTGACGCTCTTTCTTGAGATTCTGCAGCCTTTAATGCTCCTTTTGCATTTTCATATTGTGCTTTAGCTTTTTCAAAATCACTCAGTGATGAGTGATTCCTAACATATAATTTTTCAACACGTAAGTAATTGGATTTCTCATTTATTAATTGTGTTTCAGCATTTAGTACTTTAGCCTTGGCTGTCTCATTAGAAGCCTTAGCTTGTGTTAAGTTAACAAAATAGTCAGTTGCGTCTATAGTTGCTAGAACGTTTCCTTCGGCAACTCTTTGACCAATTGTAACATTAATTTTGGTTATTACACCGCCTACTTTAAAACTTAATTTTGATTCTTTATCATACGTTACTATTCCTGGAATTGAAAACTGATTATCTCCATTTCCAGTAGTAATCTTCTGATAAAATACAGGTCGTATACTTTCTTTTTCATCTACCTTATCTTTACAACCAATAAATAATAATAAGATTCCTAAAAATGCTATTCTACGGATGAAAAATTGTATGATTAAATTACTTTTCATAATTCTTAATTGACTTTTAATAAATATTGTTGAAGTCTAAGAAGGTATTCTTCTTGTTCTTTTGAAGTGTCCAAAAGTTGTATTTTACCTGATAGTCGTTCTAATATCAAATAGTCTAATGCCATATTATAATTCGTTTGAAAGACCAAGAGGTTTGCACTAAATTGTGCTTCTTGTGCTTCTAATAATTGCGTTACAGTAACAAACCCTTGTTGATAGGCATCTTTTACCTGCTCATAATTTTCGTTTGAAGCTTTAGAGGCATTTTGTGCATAAGTATTGGAAACAAAGGAACTTTTAAATTGTTGTACTTGTGTTCTAATATTTTTTTCCAAGGTGTTTTCAATTTCTTGTTTCGTATAGGAAATGGTTTCTTTATCCAGTTTTGCTTTTTGAAGGTTTGTTGTTCTTAATCTTCGATTTAGTAAAGGAAAACTTAATTTCACACCCGCACTCCAAGTTAGATCTTCCGGTGGTGGTGGAACGGACAATTGCGGATTATTAACGAGGCCTTCTAATGAAAATATATCATTGGCCTCAACAAACCCAACTATCTCAGGAAGAATAAACTTACGTTTATATGATTTTATTTCACGATTTACTACTTGTTCCGATAAATTAAGTTGTTCAATTTCCGGTGAATAGGTTTTCATTTCATTTAAATAAAAACCAGCCAGTTTTTCTGTTAAAAATTCATCTTTAAGGTATGCCGCAAGCAGCTCTTGAGGGTAATTGAATACATCTTTAAGGTCAAGACTATTTGGTAATTCGTAATGAGTAGCTATTGGTTGGTTGAGCGTTTCATTAAGCGTGTACATCGCTTTTTTATAATTAGCTTGAGCATCACTTAACTGAATCTTATTCATATTCAACTCACTTATCCAACGGTTTACGTCAGATTTTTTGTTAACCCCTAGTGTTTCCTTACTTTTAGCTATTTCTAGATTTACTTTAGTTTTATTGAGATTATCATTTTGAAGGGTTAGCTCTGCTTTGGTAAGCAAGACAGATATGTACACTTGGGTAATTGATACTACACCATCTAATACATCTTGCCTATTTTCTTCGGTTGTTCTATCTTTTAACAACTTAGTAATGGCAATATTTGCAAACGTAGGCTCAGAGAATAAAACCTGTTGTAAACTTAAATTTCCAGAGATAGTACGCTCGCCTTTCTGACCCAAAGAGGCTTCAACCAAATTATCGCTTAATAAAATGCCTTCAACCCCAACAGATATATCGGGTGTTAAATCACCTTTCGCTTGCTTTATATTTTCTTCTGCTTGTTTTACTGTAAGTCCTGATTTTTTTAAGGATAATTTTTCTTGTAGACCAACAGCAATAGCTTGAGACAGATTTAGTTGTTTTGCATTTTGTAATTTATCAACATTTATGAGAATAGCTTTTTTAAGATCCTCCCAATTTGGAAGTTTACCTATCATCCTTGCACCATCCATATTTAAAATCAACTGGAAAGGTTCTGTGTTTTCCTGTATATCTAACTGTGAAACATCTAAACCTTCAAATACATTTAAACTGTTTAAGGCTATTTGTTTTACTAACGGAACTAGAATTTCATCATTGTTAATTGCAATTGTACAGTTATAGTTTAGATAGGTATCGGTAATTGAAAACGTTGGAATTTTCTGCTGATTTGCTTTTTCAATATATTCCCTAATTTTCTCATCGCTTTCAACTAATTGTGGCAGTATGATGATACCATTTATAGCCTTTACAATCTCACTATTATTAATATTGAGTTTTTGTAATGATACATTTACCGTTTTTAAATCCTCGCCTTTTTCGTTTAATAAAACATCCGACCCTAATACGCCAATACTTGTTAGGTTGTACATTTTTGCAAACTGATTTACCACATCATCAAAAGATTTAAAAGGGGTGGTATATGTGTAGTTATCTATGTTGGATTTCTTTTTTAAGGTTTTTTCAAAAACCATCGAAGCTATAGTTGGAACGGGATAGCTTTCCAATTGATGTAAAATCGCACTACTCTTAAATCCTAAACCCAACAGTAAATCCGCTTCATTGTTTATAAAAACATCATTTATTTTCTGTCTGATGAGTGAATCATTGTTATTACCTGAAAAGCTTATGTAATCAACATCATATCGAGCCATTAAAACATTGTTTAACTCTTCTTTTAAATTACTTTCTAGTTCAATTAAAAATGGTGTGTTACTGTCTTTAATAATGATTACAGTTTTGTTTTGAGCAAGCCCATGATTGCCAAGAAATAGAAGCAGTATAAACGGGATTGACTTATGAACTTTGTGAATGTTAGTTAACATATTTAAATATTTTTTTTATTTCTTAAAATCTCATATCACTATTGAAGCAAACGTTGTACATCTTAAACGACAACTCTAATTGCTCTATAATTTCTTGCGCATTTCTTTGTGATTTAGATGTTTCAAGTTTTTTAGCCATTTCTAAATAAGGTTGCAACCATTTGTGAAATTCATCATGCGATTTGCCTTTCATGGTACAACTTGTTATAAGCTTATTGTTATTTTCTTTTTGTATATCAGCAATTATTCATAACCCTGTTATATTAGCAATAACGAGTCTATCAAAGATTCGCTCTCCAAAATATCTCCGATTGAGTTTGTAAACAAATTCATTTAGATATAATTGTAGGTATTTCTTCTTGATTTTATGATAATTACCTACAAAATTTCGTTTTGTATTACTAATTGCTATATGTACCCATTTCAGGGTTTCTTTAGTCGTTGTCTCGCTTGATTTTTCACTGATGTGCAGTTCTATATAATCGGCAATGTCAACATAGGAGGTACTTTGGTCGGTAAACACAATGACCTGCTCATCATCTATCGCTTGTTCTAAGGTATCATTGGTGCCATCGGTCTTGTGGTCTTCCAATACTTTGGCTTTAAAATAACGACATTGTCGTTCTACTTTTCCTGTTTCTATATCTTCAAGAATTGTGCTTTCTGCCATAACCATAACATTAGATTTTGTTTTACTCCCGCCTCCTGCTTTTTGAGTTTTATGCTGATGCTCTGATGCTTTTATGGTAAAAATAACCTTCATCCATTTCTATCATTCCTTCTAAAGTGTAACGGTCGTCTCGCTGTCCCATTGCTTTTCTTAATTTATGAATCATTGCCCAGAGGGCTCATAACGCTTTAATCCTAATTGGCGTTGTATCTCTTTTGAAGAAAAACCTTTCTTTGTTGCTGTTAACAAGAACATGGTTTTATACCAAATCAAAAACGATAAATTGGAACTCTGCATGATTGTTCCACTTCGTAAAGAAGTTCGACTTCTACATTTTTTACATTCGTAACTCCATTGACTTTTTATCCAATAATGTTCTTTATGTGAACATTTTTTACAAATGACCCCTATTTTGTCTCGTTCTTCTTTGAAATGAGTGCGACAGGCTTCTTCGCTATCAAATGCTGCTGTAAAACTAAAAATATTCATCCCTTTATTTTTTTTAAAAATAAGTAATTATTGTCAATTATTTGTCTTTACGGATATACAGATCTTTTTTTTTGGGGGAATGCTCTTCTACCTCACGTTCCATAATTAAACGGGCCATGAGATAACAAACGGTTGATTCTGCTCCTTGGTTGAGGTTTACATTTTCCTTTTCTAAGCCGTCTCCACAACCCCCGTTTAAAGGATTATAAACAATCTGAGATAAGTGATTATCACCTAAAAACCAGCCAAAAGCTTGTTGCATCATACTTTTATATTGTGGAATATTAAATGTTTTATAGAAAAGATCCAAGGTATGGATTAGGCAAAAAACATCAATAGGTTGCTCCCCATATCTGTTGGGTTCTGATCCTTTTTGATACCATCCTCTATTGGAAATCACTCTCAACTGCCCGTCCACAAACATTTTTGAGAGTAAAAAATCAAAAGTTTGCAGAGCCGCTCTCTTGTAAGATTCTTTACCAGTAGTTAAATAGGCATAGAGCATTGCTTCCGGCAAGATGCTGTTTGCATAGGTCAGGTATTCTTCAAACCATTCCCAGTTTTTTCCCCGATTAATGTCATAACGGGTAATAAGTTTTTTTGCCAGATTTTCTATATTAATCCTGACATGATTTTCCGGAATGGAAATTTGGTAATTATATAAACCTTTTATAGTATAACCTATAGATCTTGGGGATAGCACTCCCTTGATCCAGTTAGAACATTTTAGAAAGCAGGTTAAGGCCTTCTTTCCAATTTTGTCCGGTAAAATGTCCTTCATGGAAATAACCACTCCTAAAGCCCAGACTGCCCTTGTATTGGAATCTTCCAAATTCACCTGATCATTTTTGATGTGTACATTGTCATTTTCATCAATATAGTTAACAAATGTCCCCTGAGGCATCTGGCAGCGTTCAATAAAGTCCAGATAAATTTCTATATATTTTAGATCTTCTTCACTTTTAAATAACTGGTAATGCATGCAAATTGCGATCAAAGCGCGAGCATTATCGTCTAATGTATAACCAGAGTTGAGATCCGGAATATCTATATTTGAGAACTGAATGATCCCCCTGTTGGTTGTAAGGGTTTTAAAATGGTCAAGTTTGATTTCAGGGTAATCAAATTTGATAGATAGAGATGACTTTAGAATTTTATGGTAAAGAAAGCTGTGTTTAACAGCGGAATTCTCCCAGGAATATGCATTTGCCTTTTGAAATGCATTGAAACTCATGAATTTTCTCAGTTTTTGATTTGAAAGTAACTCTATGCAATTTTTTGCCAGCTTTTCATAATCTCCAATATTGATGATATAACCTGCATCCTGGGTAAGGATTTCCCTAGTGTGGGGAATTGAAGTTGCAATTATTGGACAGGCGCAACTCATGGCATAGGCAAAAGTGCCGCTTACGGCCTGGTTGGGATCGTTTGAAGTAAATAAATAGATATCTGTAGCCTCAAGGAGTTCTAAAAGTTTCGATAATTTTAAATATCGATTAATGAAAATTACATTTTTGGAAATTTTCAATTCATCTACCAACCCTAACAAATAGTTGCGATACTCATCAACATTATTCTCAATGTTATTTGGGTGGGTTTTTCCTATAACCAGATAGAGAACTTCCGGACGGTGCCTAATTATCTCCGGTAATGCTTTTAAGGCGGTTTCTATGCCTTTTCCAGGACCTAATAACCCAAAAGTAGAAAGGACCAATCGACCCCTAAAGCCATTTTTTTCCTTCAATTTATCAGGGTCTGCCCATTTCACTAAATGGATTCCGTGAGGGATACATTCAATTTTTTGTGAATCTATTTGATATTCTTCTTCCAAGATCTTCATTGAAGAACGTGTCATCACAATAATGAAAGTGGCGTAAAATCCCAGTTCTTTTACTACTGCTCTTAATTCTTCATTAGGATCGGATAAAACCGTGTGGAATGTGAAAACTACGGGGATATTTATTACTTTCAGAAAATCGAATAAATAGTTTCCATAAGAGCCTCCAAACAAACCGAATTCATGCTGGATATGGACTAATTTTATTGTGCTGTCCAGATTTATTTCCCGGGCAATTTTCGTGTACTCTTCCCGCACATCAGTATTCAGTATATATTCGGAGGCAGAGTCGTTTTGGTTTCCCCTTTTTAGATCGCATTGAATACAGGTAAAGGTCTGGCTAAATCCTTTGGAAATAGCGTTGAGCATATCGGTAGTATAAGTCGCAATTCCGCACTCTGTTGGTGGGAAACTTGACATAAATAGGATTTTGGAGTCTGAGGGCCCGTTGTTCATTTTTTTTGATGTTTAAGCTCATTCAATTTTCTTTTAACAATTTGGACAACCCTTTAAAGTTATTATTATTCCCTGTAAAGTATTCTTTTAGGAATTCTCCAGATGCCGTAATAAAACGTTTCATTTAAGTGCTTACACACCATTTTTTTTCATTAAGTGAAACAATAGCTTCCGTTTTTGTTTCCGTTATTGATGCAGATTGTTTTTTATAACTGTTATTAGATGCCTTGGTTAACTGCATTATAAAAGCTATTGAAAATATATATTTGATTCCCGCACGAATTTTTCAATAGGGTTATTATTTGTTTTAGTCGTTTATTGCCAATCTCAACAATGTCAAAGTCAAAACCTAAAATTCTCCACTTGAACATTTGTAAACGGAAAGCACCGATTAATAAATGCATTATATCTTCTTCAGATAGGTCATTTGTAAAATTACCAACTGATTGATTTTCCGCTATAATTGGCTTTAAGTGTTTCTGTTTTGTCATCATTATATTACGAATAGCTTCATTTGCTTGTTGACTATCTTCAAGCAAACCATCAGGAAAAACCACCACCGCAAAATGAGGATGCTTTTAAAAAAAAACAATTTAGTATTTATTAGTTGAACTAATTTATCTTCTGGATTATCATCTTGAGAGTATGAAGTACTATATATCTTCTAAATTCTCAGCCAAATAATGAAGCATTTCCATGATAATCTCGTTCTTGCTTTTAAAATGACGATATATAGCACTTTCAGAAAATTGTAATTCTTTTGCCAAATTCTTAATAGTTAAACCACAGATGCCTAATTTGGTCAATATTTTACCAGCCGCATCAATTATTTCTATCTGTCTACTTGTTATATTCGATTGCATTTCTATCTTTTAGCTTACAAATGACCTGGTTATTATTCAAAGCATCAACAAATTAATATTTAAAATTTCACTAACATGTCTTTATGAAACTATAATTAAATTGGCTAAAAAAGCCATATTATTAAATCGCTAATCGTACTTTCTTCTAACAAACCATATATCAGATAGTGAGATATTTAAATTTATTGAATTAAAATTCTGCTCAATCAATATACCTTTTGTTGATCCGGATGTTCCATATGTATATGATAAATTGATATAATTTTTCTTTGTGTATCCTATAGGCAAACCTAATCCTAATGAGAGTGAGTTAGTTCGTATTTTTTTGTCATTAACATTTAAATAACCAGAATCATAATTGTAACCAGCTCTAAAACTAATACGTTTCCAATAATTTAAAGCTTCTTTATCTATTGTATATTCTGTACCAAAAGCAATAATATCTTGATCTGAATAATACCCTATATTATCTACCTGATCTGTCATATCCCAAAAACTTCTTTTATAATCGAGATTAAGAACAATATTTTTATTTAAAACAGCACTCATTCCTAGTTTCACTTTTAAGGGAAGAATAAAATCATCTATAGATTCATTAAGAGTGCTTTCAATAATTACATTATCGGAATCTGAATTTTTACCAATATTTGTGTCTTTATTCGCTTTTAAAACTACAGGTGAATCAATAACCAAACCCCAATTATAATTGTTTTGTTTTAACTGAAATCCTAACCCAAATTGCACTCCCCTGTAATAATTTTCTTTGACAATGTTTAGCATACTATTATTTAACAGTATTATTTCATTTTCGTCAATTTTACCAAATAAGTAAGAGATATTAAAACCCATGTTCATGTTTTTAAATAAGTTTCTACCATAGTCTAATCTTATGGCATTTAAACCACCTGATCCTGTAATGTTGCTTTTAAATTTTTGATCTGTACCTTCAATTTCAGTTTCAACCCCAATTAAAGCATAGCCTACGGTAGTAGCAGGCATAAGAGTAAGCCCGATGCCATATTTTCCATTAGGATTAAATGCAAAAGATAAATTTGAAAAATTACCTCCTCCTCTAAATTCATCATCCTTTCCACTATCTACATTATCTCCCTCGGCATAGATGCCAATGTCAAAATAAAAAATATTTTGAGGTATCGTAGCAAATGAAGCCGAGTTATAAATGTTTATTTGAGACTCCATACCGGAAGCAACACCTGTTTTACCCAAACCACTGTTTTTACCTACATTAGAATTACTTTCAACACCTAATCCAAATAAGGAGTAAGGAGATCCCGTAAGATTATTGGTTTGTGAGTAGGTATTTGAAAAAGTGAAAATTATCACAACTACAAAATATATACTAATCTTCTTCATTTTCATATATAGCATAAGTAATTATTAATTTAGTTTGAAAACCATCTGTTAAATATTTATCTGTATATATAATCCTGTCAACAGTGGCATTAAAATCTTTAGCCAATAGTATTAAAGCATCGTCTATAATTGGACTTTGTTTAAGCTTGGGATCAATATATTGTAGTACGGGTATATTGTAATAAATTTCATTGAATTCTGCCGTGTTATAATTTAGTCTAGCAAATGCCTCACCATAAGAATGTGTGATCTGATCAGAAATATTATTGTTTTGGTCTATTACAAAAATTGATAAAGAATCTCTTATTGGAAGTATATCTGAATATGCGGACTCTTTGGGTTTTAAGATTAAGTTTGCATTTAATACAGTGCCTTCACCATATATATTATATAAATTTTTAATAGACGGAAAGTTGATTCGGGTTACATGTCCAGTGCCCGATTGATAATAACTTAAGTTCTTTAAAGCTGTAGATTTCAAATTTATCTCTTGATTTGTTAAACTTTGAAGACTTGAGTTTGAAGGAAAATTTTGGATTTTATTAAAACTTCCCTTAGGATTTGAATTTATAAATAAATCAAAAAACCGTTCGTCATTACCATTTTCATCAGGAACTTTATAGAAAAAGCGAATGTATGTTTTCTCTTTTAGTTTAGAGAATCCAATAACTGAGGTATTATCTTGTTCTCCGGGCTGTAACGTAATTCCTTTAAACTCTTGAATCAAATCTTCATTGCTACTTATATCATCAACCAAAGTTTGAAAAATATTGTTTCCAAAATTTTTGGGTAAGGGAATGTACAACGAGTCTCTGTTAGGTTCGGGATGGTATTTAAAAGTAGCAGTAGGAATTTGATTATAAGGAATGTTGCTTGTATTGTAAAAAACGGGATCATCAGACTTTAAAAAATCCTTTAACACATGAACATTGATCGTGCTTATCCTTGTTGTGTCATTATAAAAATAATTATCGTATCCCAGAATCAAGCCCACGCTATCTATTACAGCTTCACTATCAATATAAAAATTTGAACCGTTCATTTCAATAAAACCAGCAGATCTGGTCTTGCCAAAATACTCATCGGTATACTGTCCTACAAGCACCCTATTAGTACCAGAGGTTTGAATACTATCAAACTTAAAAGTGGTTAAACTTACGTCAAAAGTATCTATACTAATAACCCTAACCTTCGAGTTTGTGAATTCTTGACCAACTACAAGTGTTGGTATTTCTTGAACATCTGTTGAACAACTCATTAATAGTAAGGAGAGAGCTAGAATAATTAAGCCGTTTTTTTTCATGCTATTATTTTATTTGAGCACAAATATTGAATTTGAAAACAAGCTATTAAATTAAAATATACCCAAGCATATAATAGGTCTATTAAATACATAAAACACTCGACTAAATTTTCATAGTCTATAATTACTTTTTAGTAGACGAAGATATTCCATTAGTATATTTTATTTAAAAAGACGGTTTTGGTGTTTTAAATTTGAATTATGAAAAACATTTTTAGCTCGTTTCTGTTTTTTGGAAGTTTTATGATTATGAAGGCCCAAACACCATTAACTATGACAACCAATGAAAATTACATACAAGGTAACTATCAACTACTCCCTAGCGTTGGAGATGTTGAAATAAGATATACATCTTTGTTTTTAAACATGCAAAAATCATATCGCACAGATAAATTAATATTTGGGCTTACCTATGAAAATATAGAATATATATTTAAAGATAATAAGGAAAGCTATTTGTTTGGTTCTTTTGAAAACTCACATTTGCTTAGTTTATCGGGTACTTATGTGAAATCACTAAAAAACAATTGGAACGTGCATTTGCAAGTTGTTCCACAGATAAGTTCTACTTTAAAAAACACACTGCAAAGCAATGATGTTTTAGTAACGGGAAGCATACACTTTGGCAAAATCTGGACATCTAATTTAACTACAGATAATTCAAAACTAATTGTTGGTTTAAATTACGATACATTGTTTGGAGAGCCAAGGTTATATCCACTAATATCTTATTCTAGCTACATAAGGGATGATTGGGAATTTACTATAGGTTTACCCATTAGCAGTTTAAATTATACCATAAATTCTCGAAAAAACATTAATTTTTCTATACGTCCCAAAAGTAGTTATACCAATCATTCTGGAACTATATCTTTAAATGAACAACATTTCTATGTTAATAATAAACTTGAATTTTCCTCTTTATCTCTTGGTTTGGATTACTACATGAAATTTAATGATTATTGGACCACATCGTTTGGTATTGGTTATTTGCCTGTTACCAGTTTAAAAGTTTTAGATATGGATAACACAACAATTTACGATTTTGATTCTGCCGATTCTATCTCTATAAATTTTGGCCTCAAGTTTAACTTAAATAAAAATAAATGAAACAATTACAAGAAAACAAATTAGTATTTATTATCGCGTTGGGTCTTCTGACTTTAACCCTTAGTTGTTCATCAGATGATGATGATGATGATGACTTAGGAAATTGGACTAAACGTTCTCAATTTAATGCAGAGCCTAGAAGTAGTGCTGCATCATTTAGCGTTGATAACGTTGGGTATATGGGTACAGGGTATGATGGGGATGATTATTTAAATGACTTTTGGCAGTATTATATGGATGGTGATGCTTGGCAACAATTAGCTGATTTTCCTGGAATTGAAAGAAGTTCTGCTGTAGCCTTTGTCATAGGTGATACAGGATATTTAGGAACTGGGTTTAATGGTGATATTAACGATGAACTTTCTGATTTTTATAAATATGATATAGCTACCAATACTTGGACGCCAATTGCAGATTTTGGAGGTGCTTTACGTAGGGGTGCTGTTGGTTTTAGCACTAATGATTTTGGTTATGTGGGAACTGGTTATGATGGAGATGGAGATAAAAAGGATTTTTGGAAGTATGACCCATTAACCGATACATGGACGGAGCTGTTTGGATTTGGGGGCGATAAACGTCGTGAAGCTACTACCTTTAAAATAGATAATAAAGTTTATTTATGTACAGGAATTAATAATGGTATTTATTTAAATGATTTTTGGGTTTTTGATACGAGCGATGAAGTATGGAACCCTCTAATAGATTTAGATGATGAGGATTATGATGATGACAATATAGGTATTTTACGGGCAAGCGCAGTAGGTTTTAGTATTGGAGGTAGAGGCTATATAGCCTGTGGTGAACAATATGGTGTAAAAAAGACCGTATGGGAATACACTCCAGAAACCAAAATGTGGGATGAAAAACTCTCATTTGAACGTCATGCAAGACAAGATGCGGTTTCCTTCGAAAATGGAGAAAGAGCTTTTGTTTCATTAGGTAGAAATGGTACATTATATTTAGATGATGCCATGGAATTCTTTCCTTTTCAAGAAGAAGATGAAGATGATAATTAAAAACACAACATTAACTAAATTTAATTTTCCCCCAATAGAGTTATAATTCGTTGGTTAAGTTGTGTTTATAGAGCTGGGTATTGTATTATTATCTATCTGAAATTGACATGTTCAATACCTGGCTCTTTTTTTTAATAAATAATAAAGCAGACAATAAGTTGTGAGTTCCTTTAATAGATAAGATTTCAATATATGGCAATAGTAAAAAATAATTAGAGTAGTTAAAATAGCTTTTTGATTGGTTAGTTAATAGCTGTTATGAGTCAGGTACTGATGTTAATTTATTTTAAAAGGGCGGTTAGTGCCTTTATCTTTACCTGGCTCTTTTATTCATAACAAAATATAAAGTGGTTTTGATTGTAACTTGTTGAGCAGGATATTGAAAAAAAAACTTCCTAACAATGTCATTTTCTTTGCCTCATACCTTTTTTAAAAATGAAAAAATTAATTACATATTTTTTAGTGTTCCTAGCAATTACTATCGTTGTTATCTTTTTTAGTACATTTATCTACACTCAAGAAGAAAATGGTAAATTGAAAACGCCATTAGAGCTGGTTGTAATAGAAGGTAATAATGGATGGGGCTATGAAATACATAATAGTGGGATTATTTTAGTTAAACAAGAAATTATACCTGTTGTTCCCGGTAAACAATATTTTAAAACAAAAAATGATGCAAAAAAAATAGGCGTATTAGTTTTGAATAAATTAAAAATTAATGAAAAGCCAATTATTACTTTAAAAGATTTGGAAGAAATGGACATCGTTTATAACAGATAATCTAATTATGCTAATTACAGAAAATAAATTGAAAATAATCATAGTGCATATCTTACTGTGGATCTGTTTTTCTATGTTTTCTATTAGTGTTGCAAGTTTGGAGATTGGAGAAGTGCCAAAAGAGATGATAGTACGGTTAATATTTAATCCTATTTTATTTTATGTTAATTATTTTTTTCTAGTTCCTTTTTTTCTGTTAAATAAGAAGATTTTTTTGTACATCTTTTGGTCTATCTTACTTTTAATAGTGTTCAACTATATTATAATTAATTTTTTTAGTGATTCTTTTCTTAATTTAGATGAAACACTAAAAAGTAACCTTCCAAAAAGTTATAACATACGTTACATAGCACCAACAATATTTTCATTGTCATTTTTCTTATTGGGTGGTATAATTGCATTGGTTAATGATTTTTACAAACGAGATCGACTTGAAAAGATTAAGCTAAAAGAAAGGAAAGAGATTGAGCTACAGTTTTTAAGAACACAGTTAAAGCCACATTTTTTATTTAATACTTTAAATAGCATATATTTTTTGGTGCGTTCAAAATCCAATGATGCTCCAGAAGCTGTAATAACATTATCCGAGTTAATGAGGTATATGTTGTACGAGGTAGGAAAAGAAAAAGTGTCATTAAAGAAGGAGATTAATTATATTAAAAATTACATTTCTTTACAAAAATTACGATTATCAAATAGTGAATACGTAAAATTAAAAATACAAGATGATTATGGGCAATTAAAAATATACCCACTACTTTTAATTTCATTCATTGAGAATGCTTTTAAGTATGGCACTAATTCTAAGGGACAGACTTTTATAGATATGGACATTAGCGTTAATGAGAAGATGCTTTTTTTTAAAATAAAAAATATAATTGGATTAAAAAAGAGTGAAGTAGATAATTCAGGAATTGGATTAAATAATATAAAAACTCAATTGGAATTTTTATACAAGGATAAATACAGTTTATTAACTGGTACTGTGGATGAATTTTATATAGTTGATCTAAAAATAAATTTAAAATGAATTGTATAATAATAGATGATGAGCCTATGGCAATTAAAGTTTTAGAATCATACTGTGATTCTATTGACTCCGTAACTGTATTAAGCACATTTACAAATGCTTTAGATGCTATTGACTTTATAAAAAGTCATCCCGTTGATTTGATCTTTTTAGATATCGAAATGCCACAGATTAACGGGATCGATTTTATGAAAACTTTAGAACACTCAAGGCCCATATTTATTTTCACAACTGCCTACCCTCAATATGCACTGGATGGTTTTGAGTTAAACGCTATAGATTATTTGGTTAAGCCTATTCCATTTCCAAGATTTTTAACGGCGATACAAAGAGCCAAAGAGCGTTTAAACCAAAAACAATCCAATAAAGTGTCTAATACAAAACCTGAAACAAAAAAAGCATACGAAGATGATTTTATTTTCATTAAATCTGAATATGACAATTTAAAAATTTTAATTGATGACATTACATATATACAAGGCTTAAAAGACTATTTGAAAATACACACTTTAAATTCTGGTGCAATATTAACCCTAATGAATTTCAAAGATTTTCAAGCAAAGCTTCCGGGTAATTTATTTATTAGAATACATAGGTCATATATTGTTAACATATCAAAAATTGAACTATTACAACGCAACAGAATTATTATTGAGGGTGAAAGAATTCCTATTGGAGAAAATTTCAAAGATGCTTTTTATGAAAGACTAGGGATTTGATACATACATTAAAGGATTTTTTTTGAACCAGTGTCAACCATTTGGATGAACCATTTAGTTAGTATATAATATGAACCATAATAACACAGAAATAAGGATTTTAAAGATGGCCAAAAAGGTTTTCTTGAAAAAAGGTATGGCAGGAGCAAGAATGCAAGAAATTGCAGATAAATCAAAAATAAATAAATCGTTAATACACTATTATTTTAAAAATAAGCAAACACTTTACGAGATTGTTTTTAATGAAGTCTTTTCTGTAATAGCGCCACAAATTGATATTATTATAAATGACGATTCTACCATAGAAGATAAAATAAGAAATTTTACCAGCAATTATTCTTCTTTTAGACAACAACATCCCGATTTATCAAATTTCGTCATACACGAATTGAATGAAAATCCGGACTTTTTTCAAAAGTTAAAATCACATTCTAAATTTCCAAATATCACAAAATTTAAATTACAAGTAGATAAAGAAATACATCAGGGGAAACTTATTCCCATAAATGGGGAACAGCTATTTATAAACATCATATCCTTAAACATTTTTCCTTTTATTGCTGAACCTTTTATAAGAGGGATAACAAATTGTGATCAAAAAACCTATAAAGGTTTATTAAAGGTTCGAAGAACCGAAGTAGCAGATTTTATTATTAATTCAATAAAGCATAAATAAATGAGACCTATAATTTTAATTATTTTTTTATTACTGACCACCATATCATGGTCCCAAAATGCCCCTACATTAGAAGAATGTTATGAACTTGTTTATGAAAACTATCCCATTGCAAAACAAACTGAAATGCTTAATTCTCAACAAGAATTTGAAGTATCTTCAATAAATGCTGAAAGATTACCTCAAATTGGATTGTCTGCACAAGGTACTTATCAATCTGACATTATAGAAATTCCTATAACCGAAAAGTCCAGCGAGTCCTTAAACAAGGAACAGTATAAAGCCATTCTTACTATAAATCAATTAATTTATGGAGGTGGCCTTCTGGATGCTAAAACCGAAGTTGAAATCGCAAAATACAATGCAGATAGAAAACAAGTTGAAGTTGATTTATATCAATTAAAAACCCGAGTTAACCAATTGTTTTTTTCAATCTTATTAAAACAAGAAAAACACCAGCTTTTACTGATAAAAAAAACAGAGTTAAATGCCACATGGGAAGAAGTAAAGTCTGGAGTTAAATATGGTACCCTTCTACCAACGGCAGATAAACCTATTGAGGTTGAACTATTAAAAATAGATCAAGATATAGAATCAACCTTAAAAGATAAAGCATCTTTAATTAGTAGTTTATCTTCATTAATAGGTCTTCATTTAGATAAAAACACTGTCTTTAAAACGCCCGTGGTTTTTACCTCCAAATCTTCTGACATCAAGCGTCCAGAATTAGACTTATTTCAACTTAAAAAGGAAGAAATAGACGCCTCTACACTTCTATTATCCAAAGAAAATGCACCACAACTTTCAGGTTTTGTAGAGGGTGGGGTTGGTAACCCAGGGTTGAATATTCTTGATAATTCATTTCAAGAATTTTATACAGTTGGCTTAAAATTAAAATGGAATGTTTTTGATTGGAATTCAAATAAAAAAGAACGTAAAGCCTTGCAAATCAACAAGGATATTGTTGATAATGAAACCGAGGTCTTTAATTTAAATACAAACATTGAACTTAATGAACACGAATCTGATATCAACAAGTTGGGAGAGCTAATAGAAACAGACAGCGAAATAATTGCTTTAAGAAAAATTGTCTTGGATGCCACAGAGTCTCAATTACGAAACGGGGTTATTACCACTTCTGCTTATATAACTGATTTAACAAATTTATATGAGGAAGAAAACAGGTTTATAACCCATACAATTCAGTTAGAACTAGCAAAATCGAATTATAATATTACTAAAGGGAACTAATAATAAAATGCCGCTTTTCTACGTATAGATCTATAAAGATATTGTTATCGGCATTTAAAAAAAAACGAATAAAATACCATTAAAAATAAACAAATGAAAATAGCACAAAAAAATTTAATAGGGTTAAGCCTGCTCGTTTTGAGTTTGGCTTCTTGTAACAACAATGATGATAAAGCAGATGGGTACGGCAACTTTGAGGCTACAGAAATTATTGTTTCTGCACAAAATAATGGGCGTCTGATGGTCTTTAACATTGAAGAAGGCGATGTTTTGAAAAAGGAGTTTTTTGTTGGATATATAGACACAATCCCTCTAACCCTAGAACGTGAAAAACTGCTCACGTCCAAAGAGATTGTCACCTCCAAATCTGAAGGTATTTTATCTGAAATATCTGTGCTTCAAGCTAAATTGAAAACTGCACAAAAAAATAAAACTCGTACAGAAAAACTTATAGCAGATAATGCGGGAACACAACAACAATTGGACGACATTACTGGAGAAATAAATGTTCTCAACCAACAAATTAGAAGTATAGAGTCCCAAAATGCGCCAATAATAGGCGAACTAAAAATTATAGATGTTCAACTAAAACAAATTGATGATCAAATACAAAAAAGTAAAATAATAAATCCTATAGACGGTGCGGTATTGGTCACTTATGCAGAAAAGGATGAAATATTTTCATTTGGAAAACCGCTTTACAAAATTGCTGACCTAAACACCATGCAGTTAATAGCATTTATTAGTGAAACGCAACTTTCAACAATTACTATAGGTGAAGAAGTAACGGTGAAAATAGATTCTGATGACACTATGAAATCCTATTCTGGCAACATAAGTTGGATAGCTTCAGAAGCAGAATTCACACCTAAAATTATTCAAACCAAAGAAGAGCGAGTGGCATTGGTATATGCGATAAAAATAGATGTAGTTAACGACGGAAGCCTAAAAATAGGAATGCCGGCAGAATTATGGCTGAATACTTCAGAAAATAATAATCACTAAAATCAAAAACAATGAAACATTTAGTTTTCGCAATGGGTCTATTGGCTTTAGTAAGCTGTAAAGACAGTAAAAATCAAGAAAATATAAACAACAAAAATGTTGTCGAGCAGTCTAGAGAAACCACGAATCAACATCATCAGGATGAGGTTTCAAATGTGTATGATAATTCTTGGACAGAAGAAATCGAAATGGACAATGGTACCAAATGGGAAGCCGATGCAGTGACCAATGAAGGTGTTCAAGAAATGCAAAACAGCATCAATACACGAACCCTTAACACATTGGATGATTATCACCAATTGGCCGAAAAGCTCAATGATGACAAAAATTATGTTGTAAAAAACTGTACAATGAAAGGAGCATCACACGACAATTTACACGTTTGGCTCTTACCATTGAAGGCAAAAATTGAAGCGCTTTCAGAAACAAAATCATTCGAAGAAGCTTCAAAAATCAAACATAGTATTACAGAAAACATCAATGCTTACAACAACTATTTTCAATAATACTAAAAAAAACTATAATGAACACCTATAACTATAACATGACTAATAGTTGGACACAAGATCAACATAGAATAATGTATTTGCAAAGAGTTCTACAAAAAATTGAGAGCAATGGGCATTAAAGTTTCAAACGTATCAAAATCTTACAAAGATGTTAAAGCTTTAAAGGACATCACCTTTGAAGTTAAAGAAGGAGAGATTTTTGGACTTATAGGTCCAGATGGCGCTGGAAAAACAACCTTGTTTAGAATACTTACTACCCTCTTGTTCGCTGATGAAGGAGAGGCAAGCGTAGCGGGTTACGATGTAGTTGCAGATTATAAAGAGATTAGACAGAGTGTAGGATATATGCCAGGAAGGTTTTCATTGTATCAAGATTTAACAGTAGAAGAAAACCTTAATTTCTTCGCTACGATTTTTGGTACGACTTTAGAAGAAAACTACGATCTTATTAAAGATATCTATGTTCAAATAGAACCTTTTAAGAAGCGACGAGCAGGACAATTATCGGGAGGGATGAAGCAGAAACTCGCATTGAGCTGCGCTTTGATACATAAACCCAAGGTACTGTTTTTAGATGAGCCTACCACAGGAGTTGACCCTGTATCAAGAAAAGAGTTTTGGGAAATGCTAAAACGCTTGCAAAAAAAAGGCATTACTATCTTGGTTTCTACTCCATATATGGACGAAGCGGCCTTGTGTGATAGAATTGCCCTTATTCAAGACGGAGAGATATTAGAAATTGAAACGCCAGAATCTATTGTGCACAAGTTTCCTAAGGACATTTACAATATTGGTGCATCCAACATGTATCAACTTATACTGAGCCTTAATAACTATGAACATTCACATAGCGTATATCCTTTTGGTGAATTTGTTCATTATGCCGATAAACGACCATCATTTAAAATAACCGAACTGGTACAATATTTAGATGCCGAAGGTCTTAAAAATATCAGCATAGAACAAACACAGCCAACTATTGAAGACACATTTATGGAATTAGCAAAAAAATGAAAGAAGATAATGTTATAGAAGCCGAAGAATTAACGAAAACATTTGGTGATTTTACAGCTGTGAATGCCATCAGTTTTGAAGTTAAGAAGGGCGAAATATTTGGATTTTTGGGTGCCAATGGCGCCGGAAAGACCACAGCCATGAAAATGTTAATAGGCATTTCAAAACCCTCATCGGGTAAAGCAAAAGTGGCAGGATTTGATGTGTATACCCAGACAGAGTCCATCAAAAAGAACATTGGTTATATGAGTCAAAAATTTGCGCTGTATGATGATTTAACCGTTAAAGAAAACATCAATTTTTTTGGTGGAATTTATGGGTTGCCCAGGGCAAAAATCAAAGAAAAAATGAAGCAATTGATTGAGGATTTGGGACTTGGGGAAGTTGAAAATCAATTGGTCGGTTCATTGCCCTTAGGGTGGAAACAAAAATTATCGTTTTCAGTAGCACTTTTACATGAACCAAAAGTAGTATTCTTAGATGAACCCACTGGAGGTGTGGACCCTATTACTCGGAGACAGTTTTGGGAAATGATCTATAAATCGGCAAGTCAAGGCACAACTATTTTTGTAACTACACATTACATGGATGAGGCCGAATATTGTGATCGTGTATCCATAATGGTAGAGGGAAAAATTGAGGCGTTAGATACTCCCAAAAATCTCAAAGCTCAATTTAAGGTAGATAATATGAACGATGTATTTTTAAAATTAGCTAGAGGATGAAAAGGTTTATAGGATTTATAAAAAAAGAATTTTATCATATTTTCCGTGATACACGCTCCCTGTTTATTTTATTTGGTATGCCCATAGCCCAAATTTTATTGTTTGGTTTTGCTATAACCAATGAAATCAACAATGTGGACATTGCTATTTTAGATCATTCAAAAGATGCATCAACTCAAGAAATTGTCAATAAAATATCAGCATCAAAATATTTCACTATAGATCAACTTATAACCCGGGAGGCAGATATTGAAGATGCTTTCAAAAAAGGGAAAATAAAAGCGGTATTAAATTTTGAAAAGGATTTTAGTAAAAATCTAATCAAAGAACAGCAAGCTACCATTCAGATTATTACAGATGCAACCGATCCTAACACGGCCAATACCATTACCAATTATATTAACTCCATACTTAAAAATTATGAACAGGCAAAAAATAAGAATATTAAGCTTGATTATCAGATCATATCAGAGACACGCATGGTCTACAACCCAGAGCTAAAGAGTGTGTTTACGTTTGTGCCCGGGGTCATGACTATTATATTAATGTTAGTGTCGGCAATGATGACCTCTATCTCCATCACCAGGGAAAAGGAACTTGGGACCATGGAAATCTTATTGGTATCTCCTTTAACAGCTTTTCAAGTAATTATAGGGAAAGTAGTACCGTATATTTTTCTGTCGGTTATCAATGCGGCGGTTATTGTGTTATTGAGCATTTTTGTGTTTAAAATGCCAGTACATGGAAGCCTCTTTCTATTAGGGGCAGAAAGTGTCCTTTTTATCATTACTTCACTGGCACTTGGAATTTTAATTTCTACGATCTCCGAAACGCAACAAACGGCAATGATGATTTCTTTAATGGGGTTAATGTTACCGGTAATATTGCTTTCTGGCTTTATTTTTCCCATTTCAAGCATGCCAGTAGCTTTACAAATCATAAGTCATATTATTCCTGCTAAATGGTTTATTATCATCATAAAAGGCATTATGTTAAAAGGTGTTGGCTTATCTTTTCTTTGGATGGAGAGCCTAATACTAATAGGTATGACCGCTCTATTTATAGGTGTAAGTATTAAGAAATATAAAATACGTTTAGAATAATGAATACTATAGCATATATCGTACAGAAAGAGTTTAAACAAATCTTTAGAAATAAGGCGATGTTACCAATTATATTTATTTTGCCCATATTACAGTTGGTCATTTTATCAAATGCAGCAACCTATGAGGTGAAAAATATAAAATTTGCTTATGTTGATCATGATCAAAGTTCAACATCCCGAGCTTTAATAGATAAGTTTGATGCCTCTACTTATTTTAATGTACTAACCACATTCCCTTCACATGAAAAAGCAAGTTCTGCAATGTTATCTGGAAATATTGATGTGGTTTTAGAGATCCCCAATAATTTTGAGCGCAACTTTTTAACGGAGAAATCAACCAATTTGGGTATTACCATTAATGCTATTGATGGCGCAGCAGCAGGTGTGGAAAACGGTTATATCAACCAAATAATACAAAGCTTCAATCAAAACTTGAAAGTATCTTTCATGGATACCTCAAAACAGACCATAAATCCAGTTAATATTACAAGCATTCCATCTTTTTGGTACAACATTACCCTTGATTACAAAACTTTTATGGTGCCGGGTATATTGGTGTTGCTAGTTTCTATGATAACATTATTTCTATCTGGGATGAACATTGTTAGAGAAAAAGAAATAGGAACATTGGAACAAATGAATGTAACTCCAATACGTAAAAGTCAATTTATCATAGGAAAATTATTTCCTTTTTGGGTTATAGGCATGGGGCTATTGACTATTGGATTGATACTGGCTAAACTTATTTTTGATGTTCCAATGGTTGGAAGTTTATTGCTGCTTTATGCATACACCTCTATTTATTTACTAGTAATACTGGGGATGGGCCTTTTTATCTCAAATTTTACCGATACTCAACAGCAAGCTATGTTCATTGCTTGGTTTTTTGTAGTGATCTTTATACTCATGAGTGGTTTATTCACCCCCATTGAAAGCATGCCGGAGTGGGCACAGATAGTTACTGAATTTAATCCTGTAAAGTATTTTGTAGAAATTATGCGCATGGTTATGCTTAAAGGTTCTGGATTTACAGATATTTTGCCACTTGCCTTAAAAACACTAGCCTATGCTGTTGTCATGAATGGTTTAGCAGTGTGGAGTTATAAAAAAACCAATTAAAATTATTTATGAATTTCAATAAAAACATACAATTATCTAATGATGAATCTTTGTTTGTTCGAGGACCGATGTCTCGCTTCAAAGAATTAATCTTTACGTTTAAAGTGTTTTTTAATTTTATAAATGCTTTTCAAAAAATACATTTTATTGGAACGTGTGTGCCTGTTTTTGGCTCTGCACGATTTTCAAAAGAATCGGACCATTATAAAGCTGCTGAAAAAATTGGCGCTGAATTAACAAAAATAGGATTTACAGTCATGACAGGTGGCGGCCCAGGTATTATGGAAGCCGCAAACAAAGGCGCTTTTGAAGCTGGAGGCTATTCAGTTGGATGCAATATTATTTTGCCCTTTGAACAGAAACTAAATCCATACCTCCACAAATGGATAAACATACCCTACTTTTTTTTACGTAAGGTCATATTGGTAAAATACTCTTACGCATTTGTGATTATGCCAGGGGGAATAGGCACATTAGATGAACTGTTTGAATTCCTCACTTTAATACAGACAAAAATAATCAAGAATTTTCCGGTAGTAATTTTTGATTCTGAATATCACAAAGAATTAAGCCAGCACATTCACGTAATGGCTGAGCAAGAAAGTATAAGTCCAGAGGATATGAAATTATTATTTGTAACTGATTCAGTATACGATTTAATCACCCATATTGAAACTTATTCTATTAAAAAATTTGGATTGATAAGGAAACAACACAAACCAAAATGGTGGTTCGCCGAAAAATAATTAGTCAATTTATTCTAAAATTTAAACAATGTTTAATAGTAAAATAGTAACCTATAGTATCACGTTTGTGCTGGTGGCATTTGCATTGCTAACACTATTCCTAAGTAGTTCCGTACTATTCGATTGGTTTGGGATCAGGGCAAAAGAAGGGAATTATGTGGAATTTGTGGTATGGACAAATTTTACAGCTGGTATTCTCTATTTAATTGCAGCTTATGGGTTCTTTCAATCCAACAAGTGGACATTCTGGATTTTGACTGCCATAGCGGTAATTTTATTTATAGCCTTTATTGCTCTACTGGGGCATATTGATCGTGGTGGTCTATTTGAATTCAAAACAATCAGGGCTATGGTGTTCAGGATTGTCCTGACAATTGCATTTGCATTAATTACATATTATAAACTTCTAAAACAAAAAAAATGATAGTATTCCACAAAATTTTAATGGTGACAGGATTTATACTGATAATGTCCTCTTTTCAATCCCCTCAGAAGGAAACAACCTACTCATTGACTGCAAAAGTACAGGGTTTGCGCAATTCAAAAGGTGTTGTTCAATTTACTTTATATAACAAGGATGGTACAATACCTGATGAAAAATTTGAAAACTATTACCAGATGGAAGCCTCGGAAATTCATAACGGAAGTGCAACTATTACCTTTTCTCAATTACCGGAGGGGAGATATGCCATTAATATCCTGCACGATGAAAATGAAAATGGGGAAATAGACAAGAAGTTTATGCTGCCTCTGCCCGCTGAAGGTGTTGGGTTTTCAAACTATGAATCCATCGGGTTATTTAATCGTCCTAACTTTTCTAAAGCAAGTTTTGGGTTAAACAAAAATCTAACAATAAATATTAAGGTTATTTATCTGTAATTCCTTGGATTTATCAAACGTATTACAACTAAAATTTGGATATGAACACAACTAATAGAAATTCCAATGCAATAATTAATTTAATAAATAATAGGCTATGTTGAATGTCAAAAAAGAGGGGGTTATTTTAGAAAAAACAGCGTTAGATTTTGAAAATAACGGTGTTCTAAACCCCGCAGTGATTAGAGAAGGTGAATTTGTGCACTTGTTTTATAGGGCGGTAAGCGAAGGGAATCATTCCAGTATTGGTTATTGTAAATTAAATGGCCCTTTACAGGTAGAGAATCGACTAAACAAACCCATTCTAGTTCCAGAATTTGATTATGAATGTGAAGGAATTGAAGACCCAAGACTTGTAAAAATTGAAGATTTATATTATTTAACATATACCGCATTCGATGGCATAAATGCGTTGGGATGTTTGGCGACTTCTACAGATTTAATTCATTTTGAAAAAAAGGGAATTTTGGCTCCGCAGTTAACGCATGAAGAGTTTATCAAATTAGTTAAAGCAAATCCGTTAGTCGATTTCAAGCGTTATGGTTACCATCTAGAAGAAGGAATGCATAGAAAAGATGGAATTAAAATGCTTGTTTGGGATAAAAACATAATTTTCTTTCCAAGAAAAATTGGTGGAGAATTCTATTTTATGCACCGTATAAGAGGTAAAGTTCAATTTGTTGCAACAGCAGACCCCTTACACGACTTAACCCCTGCTTTTTGGCAAAATTACTTTCTTCACATTCATGAATCTTTATTGTTTTTGCCAAAATATGATCACGAAATAAGCTATATAGGCGGCGGTTGCCCACCAATTGAAACAGAATTTGGATGGTTGCTGATATACCACGGTGTAAAAACCAGTCTAAAAGGTAACGTTTATTCAGCTTGCGCGGCTCTACTCGATTTGGAAAATCCGCAAAAAGAAATTGCCAGACTACCTTATCCATTGTTTGTACCTACATATCAATGGGAATTGACAGGCGAGGTGAATAATGTGTGTTTTCCGACAGGAGCAGTTGTTTTTGAAGATACTTTATACATTTATTATGGGGCTGCCGATAATCTGATTGCTTGTGCATCAATGGATTTGTCTGAATTAATCAAAGAATTATTAGCTAATAAAGAATGAAATGGGAAATAAAGCAAAAAATAAATCCTACGTATGGACAAACTTTACAACTGGTATTCTCTTTAATTGCAGCTTATGGGTTTCTGAAACAAAAAAAGTGACCCTCAATATTTTAAGTCTTTCGGCTTTGATCTTAATTATGGCGTTTGTGGGTTTGTTTATTCATATTAATTCCGGAGGATTATATGAGACAAAAACTATTGGCGCAATGATTTTCATAATTATTGTAACGCTCGCTTTTGTATTAATTGCATATCTAAAATTCATTAAAAATGAAAAAAATAATTAAAAAATTCATGATGCTAACTCTGGTAATTGGGCTATTCTCGTTTACGTATCCTAATCAGGAAGCAACCCACTCCCTGACCATTAAGGTTGAGAATTTAAGAAATTCAAAGGGAGTGGTGCAATATGCCATATATAACAAGGACGGTTCCATTCCCGATGAAAAATATGAAAGATACTTTAGAAAAGGGATTGCGGAAATCAGCAAAAACAAATCAACACTAACTTTTAATGACTTGCCGGCCGGGAAGTATGCTGTTTCTATTTTGCACGATGAAAATGAAAATGGAAAAATAGATAAGAAATTTCTCGTTCCCTTGCCCAATGAAGGTGTTGGTATTTCAAATTATAAATCCATCGGGTTATTTAATCGTCCTAACTTTTCTAAAGCAAGTTTTCGTGTAGATACCAGTTTAACAAAACTGGTCAATATTATTTATTTGTGATGAAAAAGTTTAGCTTCATATTGGTTTTCATCGGTGTTACTTCAAACCTTGCTTATGCACAGACAGTTGCAGATACTAAATTGAATCTTAGCTTAGATCAAATTGCACTGGTTAATCAGGGTGATAGTTATGTTACTTTTCCCACAGACCTTGGAAATATAGAACCACTTATTTTTGAAGCAAATGTAAGCCCCGGTTTTAAAATTCGCGAGCGGAAAGATTCAAGATTAATGGCGGTACTTACCCCGCAAATCATCGTGAGAATGTATGATGAATTTTCTTATCCGGTAAGAACACCCAGCTATATGTCAAATATCACATTTTATTTTTTAACAGGAAGCGAACGATCCATAAATAAACTAAGCCTATTTGGGAAAATAGCGCATCACTCCAATGGGCAGGATGGAGATTTTAATGATGAAAATGGAGACATCAATTTAAGATATGGAAATTTTGCCACTAATTATACTGAACTGGGCTTTATCAAATCATATTATAACACCAAACATAATGCTTTCAGGTTTTTTAAAAGCTCTATTGAGTTCCATCCAAAAACCTGGATGCTCGATGAAATGCAGGGGAAATACAGCGGATAGCGCTGGCATAACACTTTTTTTGCATATAAACTTCTAAAACGAAATAAATGATAGTATTCCACAAAATTTTAATGGTGACAGGATCTATACTGATAATGTCCTCTTTTCAATCCCCTCAGAAGGAAACCACCTGCTCACTGACAGCAAAGGTACAGGGTTTGCGCAATTCAAAAGGTGTTGTTCAATTTACTTTGTATAACAAAAATGGTACAGTACCAGATGAAAAATTTGAAAACTATTATCGAATAAAAATCTCTGAAATTCATAGCGGAAGTGCAACTATCACCTTTTTTCAATTACCGGAGGGAAAATATGCCATTAATATCCTGCACGATGAAAACAATAATGGTAAAATAGATAAGAAATTTATGATACCACTACCAAAAGAAGGTGTCGGTTTTTCTAATTACGAGTCTATAGGATTTACAAATCATCCCAATTTTTCTAAAGCGAAATTTCAATTAAATAGGGATACCACCAAACAGATCAAAATTATTTATTTCTGAAAGCCAATAATCGTATTTAATAAAACAGGTTTAATACCAACCTAAATAAATAAGAAAGACATAATGACCGCTAAAAGTTTACATAGATGAAAAAAACTTGGTACATATCAGTTTTGCTTTTTCTCTCTCTAGCAGTGACCCAGTCACAAACACAAGGTGATACCCTGCCTAGGTTAGACCTGGACAAGGTGGCCTTAGTCAACCAAAGCGAGAGTTATATCACCTTTCCAACTGATATAGGGAATATTGAACCTTTAATCTTTGAAGCCAACCTAAATCCCAATTTTGTTATACGTGAACGGAAAGATTCCCGGTTAATGGCAGTACTTACCCCACAAATTACTATCAGGATGTACAACATAGAGTCCTATCCTGTCCAAACACCCAGTTACATCCCACAAATTTCATTCTATTATCTCACAGGGGACCGTCAGGGTCTGCGTCAAAACACATTCTTTGGTAGGATAGCTCATCATTCCAACGGACAGGATGGTAGTTTTTATAAAGATTCTCTGAATACCCAGATAAACCTTAGAACAGGTAATTTTGCAACTAATTATATGGAGTTTGGATTAATTCATACTTCTTATAGCAGCCATAAGAATGCGGTAAAATTTTTTAAAAGTTCCTTAGAAGTTCATCCTCGAAACTGGATGCTCGAGGAGTTGCATGGCCAATATAGCGGGTTGAGATGGCACAATTCTTTTTTTGCTTATAAATTACCTATGGATAGGGACTTTTTTATGAAGAATAGAAGGGCAAATTTCTCTGTAAAAATAGAAACTACCTGGATGCTGGATCAAATTAACGACTGGGAAGTCCTTGAGCTCGACCGGCTAAATGCAGCGCTTACATTTTATTATCATCCCAAATTCTTGGAAGACATAGGGTTGTTCGTTCAGTTTTATCACGGTACAGATTATTATAACATTTACTTTCAACATCAAATAGATACCATTCGCTTTGGATTAATGACAGAAATATTAAGATTTTAAATAAGACAACATAAAAAATTTATAATGGTTTTGGCGATAAATAAATCAAATACCTTAAAAAGGATAACATGAAACAATTTCTAATACTATTTGGTTTTCTTTTGATTATACAGTTTTCAAATGCACAAAATAAATTGGTGTTTAAAACCTTAGATTCTCTTTTTAAATATGCCGAAAATCATAGTATTTCCATAAAAACAGGTGAACAAGAAGTACTTTTGGCGAAATGGCAAAAAATTTCTGCACAGGCAGGTTTGGTAAATTTTAGAATGCAAACTTCATTTTCATTAACAGATAACGTTAAGTTGCCCGTTACTTATTTTCCTGCGGAAGCATTTGGAGGTGAACCGGGAACTTTTAAAGAAGTAACAACCGGCCAACAATTTATGGGGAATTTTAATTTCGCACCACAAATAGACATTATCAATCCTGTAAGCTGGACAAAGTTAAAAAGCGCAAAAATTAACTCACAGCTTACAGATGTGACTAATTTAATCGTAAAAAAATCACTTTTTGAATCTATTTCAGCAAGTTATTACAACATTCTCTCATTGAAGGAACAAATTGAAATTACACAGAAAAATTTATATACTGCAGATACTTTGCAAATCATTATGCAAAATAAATATACCGAAGGAATTGTTCGTCAACAAGATTTGAATGACGCTACCATAAACAAGATTTCTTTAAAAGATAAGTTGACACAATTGGAGATATCGCTCAACCAACAATATTATGCACTTAAAGTACTATGCGACATTCCACAAAACACAGACATTTTCTTAACTGAAAACACCGTTTACAATCAGCCTTTTAACCTGAATTTACAAACTAACAATCAATTGGAACACAAATCGTCATTATTAAAAGCCGATTTGGCCAAAGAAGAGTTGAGAGCAAACCAACTAGCCCAATATCCAACCATATCAATAGTGGCTTATGATGGCTGGCAACAGAATAGCAAAAATCAGTTTTTTGATCCTAATAATAATTGGATAAACTCTCAATATATTGGACTGAGGCTAAGTATGCCTTTTCCAGATATCAACAGGTTTACCCTTACCAAAAGCGCTAAAATCAATAAAACAATTTCTGAATTAGATGCGGAACATACAAAGCTTCAAAATGACATCACCAATATTCAATTGAATTTAGACTATGAAAAAGCCTATTCTCAATTTAAAACTGCGAACCAAATCTTTTTGCTGAAAGACGAAAATTACCAAATGGCATTAAATCAGTTTAATGAATCTATTCTTTCATCGGATAAACTTCTAATTGCTTTTGATGATATGTTAGTGAGCCAATTAAATTATAGTGCCGCTTTGGCAAATTTATTATATACGAAGTCTAAAATTGAAATTAACAATTCCATAAAATGAAAGATTCAATAAAAACCATACTCCTTCTTACGGGCTTGATTCTAGTAAGTTCTTGCGGGAAAATAACCACCGAAACCAAACCAATTCGCAAAGATGTTACTGAAACTGTTTTTGCTTCGGGAATTCTTGTGCCAGAAGATCAATATAATTTAACCTCATTGTCCGACGGATACATTAAAAAATTGGATATTGAAGAGGGCGATATTGTAACTGAAAATCAATTATTGGCAATTGTAGATAACGAACAAAGCATTATAAGCGCTAAAAGTTCTGTTGATTTATTAACTATTGCAATGGCCAATACAAATCCAAATGCTCCTGCGCTTAAACAGGCAGAAATTAATGTTGAGCTTGCAAAACAAAAACTTATTCAAGATCAAAAACAAGCCGATCGCTATAAAAAACTATACGAATTAAACAGTGTTTCAAAATTAGAATATGAAAATATTGTCTTGAATTTAAATAATTCCAAAACAAATTTATTGTCGCTTCAAGAAAATTACAAGCTATTAAAACAACAAGCCGATCAACAATTAATTATACAAAAATCACAAAAAGAGGTAGATGATGTTTCTGAAAACTACAATGAAATTAAAGCCATTGTAGGAGGAAAAGTTTATGAATTAAAAAAAGAATTGGGAGATTATATTAGAAAAGGTGATGTTATTGCCGTAATAGGAAACCCTGAAAAATTATATGCTTTATTAAGTGTTGATGAAACTAATATTTCAAAAGTAAAATTGCAACAGGAAGCAATAATTCAGCTAAATCCAGAATTAGACAAAACCTATAAAGGAATGGTTACTGAAATATATCCGGCATTCGATGTGCAAACTCAATCGTTTTATTGCAAAATAGAATTTGAAGACACTTTAAATTTTAAAATTTCCGGAACCCAACTTCAAGGAAATATTATTATAGAAAATAAAAACAATGCTTTGGTTATTCCACGAAATTATTTGGGTTATGGCAACAAGGTTAAATTAAAAGGCGGTGATGAAATAACTGTTGAAACAGGGTTTATTTCCAATGATTGGGTAGAAATAGTTAAAGGGTTAGATGAAAATACCCTAATTATAGCTGATAAAATTAAATAAGACTAAATGAAACTAAGTGTAAATTCAGATATTGCCTTAACGCACTTGCTTACTCGTAAAAAGCAAACCATCATTGCATCTTTGGGGGTAACCGTAGGTATTGGAATCTTTATTTTTATGATTTCGTTGGTTGTTGGTTTTAATCGCTATTCTGATGAAGCACTTTTTAAAGCAGAACCTCATTTACGAATTTATCAAGATGATACATTAAGCCGACCTTTAATTAAGCAAATAAGCTCAGGCTTCACTACGGTAATAATTAATCCGAAAATCGCCAATTTATCCAATACACTTGTTAATCCTGAAAAAATAATACTCGATTTAAAGAAACAAAAAGATGTGGTTACTGTTACTCCTCAAGTGTCGGTTAATCTTTTTTATAACAATGGAATATCTCAAATAAATGGCGTTGCTTCTGGCGTAAATATTATGGATGCTAACGCTATGTTTAATATACAATCTACCATGTTGGC
>Ga0209414_1000118_pt1 | contig 34377 bp, 54 predicted proteins | sample LakVidmifraction_4_FD_181154 | JGI IMG/M metagenome (GOLD analysis project Ga0209414, IMG submission 181154) | Hypersaline microbial communities from Lake Vida, Antarctica - Brine Hole Two &gt;0.2 micron (SPAdes) (version 2) | ecosystem: Environmental > Aquatic > Non-marine Saline and Alkaline >...
CTAAAAGAGGTTAAAAGTCATGAATCAGACAATTAGTTTTATAGAAAATACATCAATTCTATTTCAAATTGATGTTGAAAATGAGCATATAGGGGCGGATTTTATTTGCTTACCTGGTGATGATGACTACGACGATTTTTATGACAATGAAGAAGAATAGTCATGGCTTTTATAGGATTTAATCCATGCCCTAAATGTAATTCAAAAGACAACTTAGCGGAATATACAGAAAACTTTTACTGTTTTGGGTGTGGATATTCTAAACCTAAACGAAGTTTAAAGCGATTTGAGGCGTTAAAAAGTGATAGCGTATATAAAGGTATTGCTTTGACAAAAGAATTGCACCATGAGGCTAGAAAGTGGCTTGTAGGGTATGGATTAACGTCTGAAGAGATGGAATTATTCGCATATAATGTTGATAATGACATTTTAGTGCTTTCTTATAGCGAAAATCACTGGCATGGGAGATGCTTTGCACCTAATAGTAAAAGGAAATATGATGGACGAGGTGACAAGCCTTGCGTAATATACGGAAATAATCCTGAAACGTGCGTGATTGTGGAAGATATTGTAAGTGCCGTAAAGGTGGCACGCCAGTTTAGTGCCGTTGCAATGCTAGGTGCAATGCTTGCAGAAAAGCATGTAAGCGCATTAAAGCAGTTTAGTGAGGTGGTACTATGGAATGATAGAGATAAAGCGCGAGAGAGTGTAAGAAATGCGCGTAGTATAGGTGAATTGCTAGGTGTAACCGTGAAAGTGGTTATAAGTACTAAAGACCCTAAAGAATATAGTAATAAAGATATATATAACTTTATAAAGACTTAAGTATTAAGTCTTTTATATATATATAATATAAAATACTATGTATTTTATATATATATTAATATATATATATATAAATATATAGAGTATAACAGATATTTAGATTTATGTAAAGATATTTAATAACTTAAATAGCATTGTGTCACTTTAAGGTTTAATGTATAATGCTCATTACCACTTATAGGAAAGGATGATAATCATGGCTGGATGTTTTGGTAATAGTGCCGAAGATAGATATAGAGAACGAGAGCTTAACCGTTATTTGGATAGCCAAGATGAAGCTGACGACCGCGACGAGCGCATAGCTGAATTAGCTGAAGAAATTGAAGCCGATGAACGATTGTTAGCTGACTTGTTATGTACTAATAACAATAACTCACAGTTTATATATAATATATTTCAAGCGTTTAATAATTACAGAAGCTCACCATTAAGCCATTCACAATACCATGATTTTGGAATTGACATTGTGGGTATTATGCGTGAATACATAGACCTCGTCGCTAAACAACATGCTGAACACTTATACGAGAAGGATAACTAAAATGAGTGATTACAACCATAAAAAATACATATGTTTTAGTAAAAATAACGAGCGTGAAGAGGTGATTGCTATTGATGAAGAGCTAAGACATGCACCCTTTAAAGGAGAAATAAAATGAAATATTTACTAATAGCATTAACATTGTTAGCAACAACGGCAACTGCAAGTGATTGTGTTTGGAATTTTTACACAGTGAATGGCGTAACCTATTCATGCATGACTTGCGGTAACATTACATCATGCAATAAATCATAGGGGGTTTTATGGTTGAATACAGGATATTGAAGTGCTTTGTAGAAGACATCACTTTGTATGATAAGTATTACAGTAGTTTAAACTTGGAATTCATCAAGCAAAACTACCCTATAATGAATAAACTTTTTAAGAGTTTGCCAGCCAGTAGCTTTACAGAACTAGAAGCAAAATACCTAACGAATTACCCCGTTTTAAAGGAAGGTGACCGCTTAGTATTAAGAGAGAATTTAAACACCATAGAGGCTTCAGAAAGTGCCTTGGAGGGCGTGTTAGAATACTTAGAAGGACATTTAAGCAGGGCATGGGCAAGTGATGTGGCTTTAATGGCTTTAGATGTTGCCGAAGGCAAGCAAAGTGTAGAAAAGCTTAACGAGATATTAGCTAAACAATCTCAAAGTACAATTGTTACGGCAGACGTTGAACTAATATCCACTAGCATTACCGAGCTAACTAAGATTGATGAATTAGAGCCAGGGTTGAATTGGCAATTAAAATGCTTAAGGCAATCACTAGGTGCAATAAGAAAGGGTAATTTAGGGCATATCGCTGCACGGATTGAAACAGGTAAAACTGCTTTATGGGTGAGTGAAGTTATATATATGGCACAGCAATTACCTGAAGATGAAAATGTAACAATATTTTTCAACGAGGAAAATTCAGAGGATGTAGTGTGGAGGTTGTATAGCTCGCTTACTGGTAAGCCATATAAAGAGATTAAGAATAATCTCACACACTATGAAGAGATATGGAACACTAAAATAGGGAAACGTATTAAGTTTGTACCGCCAGAGTATTCTACTAAGCGACATATTGAAGCTATTATGGAAGCGCATAAGCCTAGTTTAGTGGTTATAGACAATTCGGATAAAGTATTAGGCTTTGACGGTGACCGAGAGGACTTACGCTTACATGCAATTTATAAATGGGCTAGGCAGCTCGCACAAAAGTATTGTCCGATTATAAGTGTAGGTCAAGCGGACTTTAGTGGTGCGAATCAAAGGGTGATTACTGAAAGCCAATTGGCAGGGGGTAAGACAGGTAAACCTTCAGAGCTTGACTTTCTAATTACGATAGGTAAAATAGATAAAGATGGGTATGAAGATGTTAGGTTTATATCAACACCGCGTAATAAGCTTAGGGGTGATGCAACAACCGTTGACACTATGAGGCACATTAAAGGGGTGGATGTTATGTTAAATCCACTGATTAGCAGATACACAGATATGTAACTGCCATCTAATAGTTTACAGTTCAAATACTTAAGTGTATTTTGAACATACGAGAATCACTCGTTAGTAGCAGGTTCATTTCTAGAAAAACTATACACTTTTTCTAGAATCTTATTAAAGTAATTGGTGATTTTCTTTAATAGACAATATTATTATTAAAAGGGATTATATGAAACATGTACATGCGGAATGGGTAAGGCTATGGTTAGATGGGGTGGACGTTGAATACAAAACTTTTTCAAAGTGGTGGTCTGTTACTAACCTTGCAGATTTTGACAAGTATGGAACTGAATTCAGATTTAAGCCCGCCCCTAAGCCAAAAATAATTAAGCATGTTACTTTACAACTTGAAGAGGATGTTGTCACACTCTATAGTGATTTAGAGTGTTGGTCACATTGCCATACCCTAAAATTAACATTCAATGGTGAAACTGGAAATCTAATCACAGCGGAGGTGTTGAAATGAATAAACATTTAGAAGCAGGATTACTCATTACACTTGTGGTTTTATCGTTTCTTTCGGGGTATGCTCTTGGCACACAGCAGCTATTTGGAGTATAAAATGAATGTATTAAGTTTATTTGATGGTATGAGTTGTGGGCAGATTGCCTTAAACAATTTAGGCATAAAAGTGGATAACTATTATGCTAGTGAAGTTGATAAGTATGCTATGCAGATTGCTAAGAAAAACTTCCCAAATATCACCCACATAGGGGATGTTACTAAAGTTATAGGGAGTGAGTTACCTAAGATTGACTTACTTATAGGTGGTAGCCCTTGCCAGGGGTTCAGCTTTGCAGGGAAACAGCTTAACTTTGATGACCCACGGTCAGCTTTGTTTTTTGAGTTTGTTAGATTGTTAAAAGAGTGCAAGCCTAAATACTTTATGTTAGAAAATGTAAGAATGAAACAAGAGTTCCAGGATGTTATATCTGAGCATTTAGGTGTTAAACCTATAATGATTAATTCAGCCTTAGTGTCGGCACAAAATCGGGTTAGGCTTTATTGGACTAACATACCTAATGTTGTGCAGCCGAACGATAAAGGCATTGTGCTTAATGATATTATTGAAAATATTGTCGTTGATACAGTCAAAGACACAGCTAGAAATCGCAAACACTACAAGGAACTTAATCAAAAGTCACTATGTATGTTAGCAACAATGTATAAAGGGGCGGGGAATACTGGAATGACTTTAGTCCCACAAATATTATGTGGTGCATGGAGGGGTAGATACCTTATTGATGGTAAAAGGCAAGACCATAAAGGAAGTGTCGTGGGTAAAACGGAACAACGGTTAGAAATTAGAGATGATGGTAAAACCAACACCATAACTACAGTACAAAAGGATAATGTTGCCACTAAAGGGGGGGTGTATTACAGAAAGCTTACACCATTGGAGTGTGAACGCCTACAAACAGTTCCTGATGGTTACACAGATGGTGTCAGCAATAGCCAAAGGTATAAGATGTTAGGTAATGGGTGGACAGTTGATGTAATTGCACACATATTTAAGAATATGGAAACTATATGATTAAGGCAGTGGACTTAGAAACGTCAATCTATAACAAAGGCAACTTTGCAGACACACGTAACTATGTGTGCTTTGCTGGGGTTGGTGATACAATATGGGATATTGAATATTATAAGGATGAACCATATGGGCATAAATTAGTAGAAATACAACAAGCGATTGATGAAGCCACGTTGTTGGTGTTTTGTAATGCTAAGTTTGACATCCACCACTTAAAGAATTTAGGTATCACCTGTAGCCATAAGAGGATATGGGACTGCTCTTTAGTAGAATATATGTTGTCAGGGCAAACTATGACATACCCATCAATGAATCAAATGGCGGATATTTACAGCTTGGAACAGAAACCAGACATTAAAACTAAATATTGGGAAGAAGGGATACAAACCTGTGACATTCCGTATGATGAGATAGCAGACTATTTACAGCACCATGACTTACCTACAACATTAGCTATTTATAACCACCAGAAAGCTAGGTGTGAGATGCAAAGTGTACAGTTCCAAAGGTTAGTGTCAGTGCACAATCAAGATACACATTGTTTAGCTGAGATGGAACATAATGGCTTGTTTTTTGATGAAAAACAGTGTATAATGTCAAGTACAGAATTAGAAATAGAGATAAAGAAATTACAGCAAGAATTGACTGATTATCATGACGTACCTGAGTTTAATACAGCCAGTGGTGACCATATGTCAGCATTGATTTACGGTGGGGTGATTACAATCCCACGAAAAGTGTTAGTTGGTGTTTATAAGACTGGTGACCGAGTAGGGCAAGATAAGTATGGGTGGCAAGATTTTGTATTTAACTTACCAACCCAGTTTAAGCCTTTAGCTAAGACAGAATTAAAGAAAGCAGGGTTTTGGCAGACAGGTGCAGACATTCTTAAACAACTAAAGTGTCGTGATAATGCAGGGAAACATCTCATAAAGATTATCTTATCATTGGCAAAGCTAGAGAAATTATTAGGGACATATTACAAAGGACTGCCAGCTTTAAGAGAGAAAATGAATTGGAAAGGTGATTATTTATATGGCAATTTGAGCCAAGTGTCAGTTGTTACAGGGCGATTATCCAGCAGCAAACCTAATCTTCAGAATATATCAGGTGAAATGAAAAACATTTTTAGGAGTAGATATGGCTATTGAAAAGAAACTTAGTAGTTATAAAGCTTTTAAGCAAGCAATGGATATAGTCCGTGAGTATGATAAAGATGATTGTGCATATATTGCCAATCTAATTCTAAAACATAAAGAGGGTTCACCACGACCAGAGGAGACAGGCTTGATTACTGGTTACTACAAACCATTGACACAAGGGGAAGTGTAATGAAAGAAGAACAAACTATTTATACATTAAAGCTTCATGAACATATAGTGACTAGCGATAGCTTAATTATAACAAGAGTCCCTGGAGGGTGGATTTATGAGTATAGTATTGTTGATAGTCTTGTCTTTGTACCTTTTAGTGGTGAATTTATGGGAGGTAAAGTAGATATTACATTCACGCAAGAGCCTGTATATGAGTATCAGTGGCTAGTTGACCACGGTGATGACAAGCTTATAATAACTAAATGGCACAGAACAGAAGAAGAGGTATTAAGCACGTTCCGTAAGTTTTCTCATTATGATTTAGTTATTGTAGAACGCCTCGACAAGTATAAACGGGAAGTAAAGGGGTAATAAAATGGATGACATATATAAAAACATATTAATAGGCAGCCTTACACTGTTTATTATTTTAATGGGTGTGGTGGAAGGAGTCCAACATAACGAGGCAACCCTAGGGCAGATTAGTAAATATGAATGTACCCAAGCTAAAGTATCTAAAGGTAAAGCTATTTGCACTACGCTAGAACTAAAGGAGGAGTAAAATGGATAATGAAGAAATGGAAAACGAAGATATGGGTAATGAAGAAGAGAAACATTTCTACTTTACATGTGTGGAGTTTAGTGATTGTATTAAACGGTATGGTGTAGCAGAAACCATGCTTAATGAGGGGATTAGTATGGATACTTTTGAAGCATTCTACAAATTCTTTAATGCTAAGTATAATGACAATAAATTATGAAAAAAGAGCTTGTCACTGGTAATATAGTTTATGCACTTCAGAATCTTTTACAAGGGCTGAAAGACAAAAAACCACATAGTGAAATTATAGCACAGTGGGATAAAGAGCGAGGCACTGATTGGATACTTCGTACCAAACAGTTAAAACACATTTAAGTTAAGGATAAGAAATGATATTTCAGTGTGATGCAGCAGCCTTAGAAATTCGTGTAGCTGCTTTTCTTTCACAAGATGAAGTGTTAATACAAGAGTTTATTAATGGTGAAGACCTACACACTTCCAATCAGATAAAGTTTGGACTCCCTGATAGGGGAATTGCTAAAGTGTTAAATTTTAGAATTTTATATGGAGGCAATGAGTTTAGTTTTGCACAAGACCCAGACTTTACATCGGTAAGCAAGTCTAGGGAGTATTGGAAAGAAGTAATTGAGGCTTATTACACTAAGTATGCAGGAATTAGTGCATGGCATAAGAAGATAATTAAAACAGTAATTGAAACAGGTGAGTTGAGTACACCACTAGGTAGGTTTTTTAAGTTTCAAAAATATGGTGGAGAGTACACACCCACTACAATAAAGAACTACCCTGTGCAAGGCACTGGAGCAGATATAATGGCACTCGTTAGGGTTAGTGCTTATAATAGGTTAAAGAAGTTAGACCTACCTGACTGCTTATTAGTCAATACGGTACATGACTCTATAATCTTAGATTTTAAAGATGCAGGGTTGATACCAGTGTTAAATGATATGTTTCATGGGGTGTTTAAAGACATTCCAGCAAATATAGAGAAGGTGTTTGGAGTTAAGTTTAATGTCCCCATGACTTGTGAAAACCAAGTTGGCAGTAATTGGGGTGATATGGTCGTAGTTAATTAAGGAGTTTATATGCAAGTTACAGTTGTTAATGTTAGCCGAGAAGACCGCCCAAATAAAACAGGAGGCACATATGGGGTTTTAACAGTAGCCTTTCGTAATGCTGAGGGCAAATTAACAGAAAAAAAGTTAATGTCTTTTCAGAATCCGCAAGTGTTCAAACACTTTGAGAGGGTATCACCTGGTGACTTAGTTGAGGTTACTTCAGTAAAGGTTGGTGACTATTGGCAATGGACAGCTATCGGTGTGGCAACAGTAGTAGCACCAGCAGATTCTACAAGTAAGGCAACAGCTGCCCCACCTAAGTCAAATTATGAGACGTCAGAGGAACGTGCTGACCGCCAACGATTGATTGTCCGCCAGTCTAGCTTAAGTGCTGCTGTGAATGTATTGACAGTTGGTGCAAAGGCATTGGATAAAGAAGCAGTTAAGGCACTAGCGCGTGATTTTGAAGAGTGGGTGTTTCGTGTTGACACACCTAAGATTGATAGCTTTGACACAATGGAAGATGACATTCCCTACTAATGTCCTCTAAAAAGTTAATTATAATTTTGGAGGTGGTAACCTGCCTCCACATTATTGCAGGAATATGGAGGCATTGGTAATGATAGGACTAATAGATGCAGATTTAATTGCTTATAGGTGTTCTGTTTCACAAGATGAATGGAGTAATGTCGCGGAAAAGATGAAATTCCTTATACAAGAACTCACAGAACAAACTAAGTGTGAAAGCTACAAGTACTACTTATCAGGAAGTAATAACTTTAGAAAGCAACTCTACCATGAATATAAAGCTAATAGAACTGCACCTAAGCCCACTCATTTACAATCAGCTCGTGAGTGGTTAGAAGTGAATTATTTAGCGGAGAGTGTGGAAACACTAGAGGCGGATGACTTGCTAGGAATGTATCAAGACGACCAAACAGTTATTATATCTTTAGATAAGGATTTATTACAAGTTATAGGTAAGCATTACCAGTGGGCTATTGAGGGTGGTCCAGCTGATAAACGGTGGCGGAAAGAAGAGAAGTGGAGTGATATAGACGAATTTAGTGCCTTACAAATTTTGTACACACAAATCCTTACAGGGGATAGCACAGACAACATTAAAGGTGCAAAAGGTATTGGCAAAGTAAAAGCCGTGGAAATGTTAGAAAATTGTATAGATGAAATAGAGTTTATAGATAAGTGTTTAGGTGCGTATGGTAGCGAAGAAGAATTCCTTATGAACGCAGGGTGTGTATATGTTTTAAGACACCCTAATGATAGTTATTTAAAACGATATGAGAGGATTACAGATGCTAGTAACAATTCAGAAAGTAAAGATGGTTGATGTAAAATTATCCGAAGAGGATGTTGAAGCGATTGTTGCTAAATTTATGAAGGACCACTATTGGGAAACATTATCGCATGTTAACGACGAAAAAGAAATCCAAGACGCCTGGAAAGAGGTCTACTACTACATCGCAGGTAAGCACTTGGACACAAGGTAAGTTTGACACCTTTATAAGGTCACTACTACGAGGTGGGTTTAGGAAATACCCACCAAAGTATGAAGTGTTAAAAGAAGCAGCAGTTGGTAAAAAGATTAACCCAGCAAGTAAACGACTAGCAGAGCATTATAGGTGTGCCACTTGTAAGAAAGACTACCCACAGAGAGAAGTGAATGTAGACCACATACAACCAGTAACAGACCCTGTAACAGGCTTTCAAGGATGGGATGTATATGTTAAGCGTATGTTTTGTTCTAAGAGTAATCTACAAGTACTATGTTCAGCTTGTCATGATATTAAAACAGCAGAGGAAAGGGAGTTACGGAAATGACTAAAATTAAACCCACCCCAGTACTATGGTGTCTAGCTAGTTGCACTAGGCTAGTTAACACTTTAATAGCTTGTAAGACTTGTCCACACAATCCTAAAAATAAGGAGTAATAAAATGCTATACGAAAGAGAATATGTAGCTTGGTTATACTCTACAAATAAGGTTAAACATAAAGCCATGTTAATTGATTATTTAGAGAATTGGGAGATGTATGACAAATTCTTAGCAGCCACAGGTTTAGAAGACATTGCTAATGGTTGGAATGAAGATAGGATTGATATTATAGGACAGAACGGTAGCTCAGGAACTCACTACCATACAATATGTAATATATGCGGTATTTTGTATGTACACAAACTGGAGTGCGCTTACACAGGTTGCCCCCGCCCTTACGGAGATTAGATATGAGTAAACGTATATTAGTAATTCCAGATAGTCAGATTAGACCGGGTGATACATATGAGTTTTTAAGTAACATTGGTAAGTATGCTGTAGACTTACTACCTGACTACATAATTCACTTAGGTGACTTTGCAGATATGCCATCACTGTCTAGTCATGACAAGGCTGGTTCTAAAAGCATGGAAGGGTTGCGCTACAAAGCAGATATAAATTCAGTTAAAGATGCAATGAAGGTGTTGCTTGCACCAATTAAAGAACACCAAGCTGCCTTAAAGCAAAACAATAGGAAACGTTGGAATCCTAAATTGATTATGTTGTATGGTAATCATGAGCATAGGATTAACCGAGCAGTACATAATGACCCAAAGTTAGAAGGATTGATTAGTTTAGATGACTTAGAATATGAGAAGTTTGGATGGCAAACAGTGCCATTCTTACAACCGATTAATGTAGAAGGGGTGATGTTCTGCCACTACTTTGTATCAGGTGTAATGGGAAACCCATGTACTTCAGCTAAAGCCATCTTAAATAAGCACCACCAAAGCTGTATTGCAGGACATCAACAAGGTAGGGATATTGCCTTTGCAAGACGAGCAGACGGACAAGAGATGACCGCAATGATAGTAGGCAGTGGATACGACCATGACGAGGCATACTTAAACTCACAGACTAATAACCACTGGCGAGGTGTTGTAGTGTTAAACGAAGTTAATAATGGACAGTTTGACGAGATGATGATTTCATTACGTTATTTGAAAGGTAAATATGGCAGCTAGTTTAAAACAAGTAGGTGGCACACACTATAAAGACTTTGAAATTCAACCAGCGGAGTTTTGTCATAAGAACAAGATTCCCTACCTAGAAGCAACGGCTATTAAGTATTTATGCAGATGGCGGATGAAGGGCGGTATTCAAGACTTAGACAAAGCAATTCACTTTATTGAACTACTAAAGGAGTATGAGGCACACTATGATTAATCTACATGAATTATATGAGAAATTGATAGAGCAAATAGGTGAAGAGGATTTAGTAGATGTATTAGAGCTTACTACAGAAGACTTAGTAAATGCTTTTAAAGATAAGATTGAAGATAATTATGAAACGTTATTAGAGATGTTAGACCTAGCCGAAGAAGATGATAACGAATAGAGGAAGTAATATGGATAAAAGTCAAGCAATACTAAGTGAAATAACGGTGTTTAATAAATATGCTAAGTATGTACCTGAGTTACAGCGTAGAGAAACATTTGAAGAAATCGTAGACCGTAATATGGCAATGCACATTCGCAAATATCCTATAATGAACGAGGAAATTAAAGATGCTTACAAGTTTGTATACAACAAGCAAGTATTACCTTCGATGCGTAGCCTACAATTTGGCGGAGTTCCTATTGAGCTCAGTAATAACCGTATCTTTAATTGTGCATTTTCTAACGCTTCCCACCCTGCTATTTTTAGTGAAACTATGTTTAATCTGCTTGGAGGGAGTGGGGTGGGTTATAGTGTACAAAGACACCATGTGGAACAACTACCTGCTATCTGTGGAACGTCAGAAAAAACAAGACGCTTCTTAGTAGGTGACTCAATTGAGGGTTGGGCTGACTCGGTTAAAGTGCTGATTAAGGCATATACATTAGGCAAGTCTAAACCTGTGTTTGATTACCGAGATGTTCGCCCTAAAGGTTCTAGACTTATTACCAGTGGTGGCAAAGCACCAGGACCAGCTCCACTTAAGTTCTGCTTAGTCAAGTTAGAAAGTGTTTTACAGAACGCCACAGGGCGTAGTTTAACACCAATTGAAGTGCATGATATGATTTGCTATATTGCAGATGCAGTGTTAGCGGGTGGTATTCGCAGAGCTGCTTTGATTAGCTTGTTTAGCAAAGATGACTTAGATATGTTGTCAGCTAAGGCAGGTAAATGGTATGTATTAAACCCACAACGTGGTAGAGCAAATAACTCAGCAGTTTTAAAACGTGGTGAGGTTACTAAAGAGCAATGGGACACTTTGTGGAAAAAAGTAGAGGCAAGTGGTAGTGGTGAGCCAGGTGTGTTTTGGACAAACGATTATGACATGGGGACTAACCCCTGTGCAGAGATTGCCCTACACTCTAACCAATATTGTAACCTTGTAGAAATTAACGGCAATGCCGTCACTAACCAAGATGAATTAAATGCTGTAGTTAGGGCGGCTACATTGATTGGCACACTACAAGCAGGATACACAGACTTTCACTATCTACGGAATGCTTGGAAAGAACAAACTGAAAAAGAGGCATTACTTGGTGTAAGTATTACAGGGATTGCTAACACTGTATTACTAGGGCTTGACTTAAAAGAAGCTTCAGCTATCTCTATTGGGGAGAACGTTCGTGTGGCTAATATTATTGGTATTAACAGTAGCGCAAGAATTACTACGGTTAAGCCAGCAGGAACAACGTCATTAGTTTTAGGCAGTTCTAGTGGCATACATGCTTGGCATAATGACTACTACATTAGACGTATGCGCGTGGGTAAGAATGAACCATTGTACCAATATATGATGGACACTGTGCCATCTATGGTTGAAGACTGCTACTTTAATCCTCACTTAGAAGCTGTGATGACTTTCCCACAGAAAGCCCCTGAAGGTGCAATCTTACGGACAGAACATTTTATGCACACACTAGAGCGTGTTAAACGATTTAATAAGGAGTGGGTCGGTGGAGGGCATGTATATGGTAATAATCAGCATAACGTTTCTTGTACTATTTCTTTAAAGGACAATGAGTGGGGAGAATGTGGGCAGTGGATGTGGGACAATCAAAACGACTACACAGGGATTAGTGTATTACCGTATAATGGTGGAACGTATGTACAAGCACCATTCACAGATTGCACTAAGGAGGAGTTTGATAATATGTACAAACTATTACAAGAAATTAACTTAACTAATGTAAAAGAAACTGACGATAATACAGTGGCTAAAGAGGCAATTGCTTGTGCAGGTGGTTCTTGCGAGGTATAATCAATGATTATCTGTATTTACTTAAGCAAGGCTTTATGATATAATACTCACTCAATAAACCCAATTGGAAAACTACTATGTGGAAAACACCATCAGCTACAGAAATGCGATTTGGCTTTGAAGTTACAATGTATGTAATGAACAAGTAAAAAATAAGGGGGCAAATAAGCCCCCTTTAGTTTACTAATTTTCTAGGTTTGGAACACTCTCAGTAGCAACACCCCGCATAATTTGTTGGCTTGTTGGGGCTTTGTTTAATGTTGCCTTAAAGCCATCCCGCATAGATGGGGACATCTTAGCCATCATAGCTTCTGCTAATTTAGCAGTTTGTCCTTTAGGAATTACCTCTAAGAAATCTGCCATTTTAGTAGGGTCTAGCATCAACTCACTAATTTTAGCATCAAACTCAGACTGACTACCACGTCTTAATCTATCTATTACAGTGTTAGTTAAACTTAGAGCGCGTATCAACAAGCCCCTAACTTGAGTGTCTTCCCCTGAAGGCCCTTTAGTACTTTCCACAGTTTTGCCTAAAGCATCCCCTTTAGCTTGCCTATTTAAATCCATTTTTACGCGGTTTACCGCAGACATTTGGTCTACAGTAAGGAGGTCTTCTAATTTTGAATATCTAGGATTACCTGTAGCACGCTTAATAAGACTTGTTGACTCATTGACTGCGTTAACAAACATACCAGCCTTTTCTACATCACCAAAAGACACTCCTAACTTATTCTGTAAATTAGTACCGACTTCTAGTTGGTCTATCTTTTTACTTTGTTTTGCAAAAGAAGTTAAATATTCTGACCACAGCTGACTACCAGACGCTTTATTTATTTCAATGTCTATTAGTTTTTTTAAGTCACCCTCCACTTTAGCAGCTTGCGCCCCAAAACTTGTATTTGTATTACTTTTAGTAGTAATAAACTCGGAAATATCGTCAGCAGTTTCTTTACGAATATTATATAAGTCAGCACTATTTATAATACCGTTACTATTTGAATGGCGTACTAGCTTGCCACGCACCTTTAACAAAGTAGAAGAAAGCATTTCATTTGATTTCTCTCCTGGAGTTCTCAGAGATGTATCTATTTTTTTAACAAGTGAATCTATAGTTAAAGGATAATACCCTTGACTTTTGATACTCTTTATTTGTCCTTTTATAATTTCTTTTTCTGCTTCACCTAATGGTATTGTTTTTGTACCTCCGCCTCCTAACGTAGTTGGCACTTTGCGAATTGGGGCTTGTCCAAGACCTGCGTTTAGTTTAGCTTCTAGTAAACTACCAGTTTCCCCATATATATTAGCACTCACCAAAGCACGCTCTCTCATAGGAGCTGTAGTTCTTAATCTTGCTTGTTTAGCAGCCTCAATATCCAATTTAGTTCCGAATGTATCTTTTAAGTCATCAAGCCTTGCTTCTGCTTGCTCTTGGAATCTTTCAGTAAATTTAGCCGAATTTTGCTCACTCTTTGCCACTCTACTTTGTTCTCTAGCTAAATTACCACCAAAAGTAGTGCCACCCAAGCTGTCCGCAACTGTAGGTCTACTTCCTGAAACAATGTCACCCTGAGACCTTAACTCATTAATAACATTCTGCTTATTTTCACCAGTTAAATTAGACAAATACTTAAACAAGGATGCTTCTTTAGCAGATTTAGTGATTGGAAGTCCTGATATAAAAGACCCAAGCCCTTTAGAAAGGTAAGCAGCCCCTGGAATAGCTCCAGACAAAGCCCCACCTAAACCTAATTGAAAGTTCTTTTCACTCCAAAAGTCTTCATCTAAAACAGGGATTGACACGCCTGATAGAGCAGCCCCAGACACGGCTTGTTGACCAATCCGACCTAAAACATTAGCAGCATTTGCATTAGGGATTAATTTGTTTAATGGTGAGACTATAGCCCCAATAAACGCAAGGGCATCAATCCCATCTTTACCTTGAGAAGCCCTCCCTGCTTGGTAGGCTTTGTTTTCATCTTGAACTAACTGATTTGTGCCTTGACGTACATCACTACCAAAGATACCTGTATTACCTAATAATTGATTAATAGCTAAGGCAGGGTCAATTACTGCCCCTTTAACTACACTATAGAGAGGTGAACCAGGTCCAACCATACGAGAAACCATACTTGGTTCTTCCACAGGTGCAGGAGGTGTCCTCCCCTTAATCTTAGCAGTAAACTCCTCGAAAGGTATGTCACTATAAAATTTAGAATGAAGCCCTGTTACTAATTGCTCATCGGACAGGTCACTGTAATCAGGGTATTTTTTTCGAACATCATCAATTGAAATTTCCATAATTTACCTTAGCGAAGCCCAAGAGGGTCATTTGAAGGGGTGGCAGCTCTAGACACAGAAGAAGACTTATACCCAGCCAGTGTTCCGTTATTTTCAAAATAGTTAATTGTGTCAGCTTTAATCTTAAGACTGCTTTTTATTGCATTTCTTAGACTTTTAACTCTTTCTAAATTGTCTGCCAACTTTGCGGCAGGATTCCAAGCCCTAGCTAACAGTTGCTCACCTTCTTTCTGAGCAAATTGCCCTCCAAGTACTTCTCTAAGATTACTTTGGGCAACTGAAGCTACTAAATCCCTAGCTTTGAGAGCGTTTGCACTGTAGTTGGACAATATCATATCACCTGACATATTGGCAGCAGCTACTCCTGTACCCGATAGGTTTGCCCCGCCTTCAGCTAATGTAATCACTTCATCTAGTTTTTTTATTTGGTCATTGACAGCCGTTTCTGCACCCGTAGCAAGCCACTTACTATACACCGTACCAAAGGCTGCGTCAGCTCGTTTTTGACCTGTAGTTAATGCCGGGCCTGTACTTGATAACTTACTTTGAGCAAGTTCTAACTTAGTAGCTCTATTAATATTGGCTATTTGTAGCTGTATGTCGCGTCTGCCTTGTTCAGAAAGTCTTTTATCCTCTAAGCGCTGTTGAAGTAACAGTTTATCTGCCTCAGCTTTAACTTGGGCAGCTTCTACCCGAGCATCTTGGTTAGCTTTAGCTATCTGCGCGCGTTCAGTTGATGCTAGAGCTGTGTCAGGTTTAGCATATTTCCGTACAACTGCTAAATATTCTTCCTGAGATGCGTCAGGAGGTAGGGTAGCTAATGCAGCTCTAAATTCATTTTCTCTAGTGTTTTCAAGAGTGTCTTGGGCAGCTTGGGCATCAAGCCTACGCCCTTGTGATTGCTCATTACCCACTCTAGCAGTATTTAATCTAAAGTCTTGCATTGCTTTTTCACCTGCAACACCAACTTGAATAGCTTCTCGTTGGAAGCCCCCTGCCATCAAGTTTTTTTGTAAGGTAGGATACAAAGTGGTTGGGTCGTTAGTACCCACTTCTTGCTGTGTTGCTGCCATAATCTGTTCTAGCTGTGTAGCACGTTGCACTTGTGGGCTTTGCATACCAAACAAACCACCAACCGCATTGAACAACTCACCTCCTAAGGCAGCTTGCGCCCCTTGTTGTTGCATGTAGGCTTGTTGACGTTGAGGGTCTGCAAATGTATTAACAGTTGCTGCCCCATACAATCTACCAAAGTCTAGATTACGTTGCTGGTCTGCTAACCTAGCATCTTGTGTAGGGGTGTTTAGCCCAAATATACTACTAATAATATCAGCCATGATAATCCTTAATTAAAAGCTAGGTCCAAGAGTACCACCACCAAAGTTAGCTGGACCACCAAATCCACCCATACCTATATTACTATTAAAAGGGCTGTATGAAGAATTAGCTGCACCAACACCATTAAAAAAGCCATTGTTACCAAAGACAGAGCCTAAGCCAGATGTAGGACTACTACCCCCCATACCACCAAATAGGCTACCACCACCTGTCATTTTTGCCAAACCTATTTGCAACCCAGCATTAGCAAGACCGCCTAAAAAGCCCCCACCACTACCTGCTTGCGCTCTAGCATTTTCCGTGGCTTGTTGTTGTTGCTGTGCTTGCATTTGTAAACTAGCAGCATTTATAGCTGTATTTAGATTATTAGCACCTAAACCCTCTATACCTGTCCCTAAGCCAAATATACTATTAGCTTGTTGGAAAGGTTGCATACGGAGTTGCTCACCTGTTTGTATTTGTTGCGCACCTGCCTCTTGTAAACCTAAAGCACGTCTAATATCATTATTCATTTGGTCACGCCCAAACGTTTGTGCTTGTATTGCTAAATTACCATCTTGTTGGTTTCTAGCTTGTAAAAGAGCAAACTGCTCAGGGTTTACAAACCCACCATTAAATGCTGTAGCTGCCCCACTTCTACCTGTCTTAAACAATTGGTCAGCTAATTGAGAAGCCTCAATAGCCCTGTTAGGGGCTTGTAGGTTTTGAATGTCATTAAAATATTGAGAAGCAATGTCATTAGGATTAACACCCACTGCTTGGTTTAATTGGTTAGTACCTATCCCAAACAACCCTTGTCCTTGTCCAACCATTCCTTGTGCGAATTGTTGTTGTTGGGCTGAAGGTAGGAACTGATTAGTTGCACCATAAAACTCGTCACGCAGGGCAGAAAGACGTGGGTCTAATGTGTAACCATATTGCCCTGTCTGTGGGTTAGCGGTAGCTGTTCCAAATCCTGTAGATATATTTGCAGGGGAAAGGGCAACACGCCTTGGTTTCTTAGCCCCACCAATATAGAAAGTGGTAAGGTCAATCCCCACAAAAGGACTAAATATATCATACCATTTAAATTCGTTCATAAGTTTCTCTCAATTACAGTGTAAGTTTCGTTAAAATTATACCGTTGTCTACAAAGTCTTGCTACACTCTTTCTACATGATGCTTGTGCTTTAGTTGCCCCACACTGTTTAGCATAGTCAAACATTAATTCCATGTGTTCTTTAGATGTCTTACCACCTGTAGCTTGTATATAAAACACAGAATCATTGGCTGTGTAAGTAAACGTAAATATGTTAGCACCCACCACTTCATCATTTTCAAGAAACAATAATAAAGTGTGTTGCCCATTTACTAAAGCTAATTTAGCTTCTTGCATACAATAATCACCATGAGCGTATTGCATTGCTTTTTGTAAATAGTGTTCACATTTTAATAGTGCTTGGTGTACATAAGCTACAGGCACTACAGCTATTGTTTTCACTACGCTACCCATGATATTGTTAGTTTACCTGCTTGTCCTGCCGTACCAAAACCCAACCCATTACTTTGGTAAGGACCGCCATTACCGCCATTAGCCCCACCATTGGTAGACGTACCGCCAGCAGGGTAGCCACCATTATTAGCACCATTTCTACCTACACCTCCAGCAGCTCCTGGAGTGTTTCCAATACCACCGCCACCACCTCCAAGTGCTGAAAAAGAAAGAGTAGTTACTGACGTAGTACCACCTGCAACTCCAATATTGTTTGTACCACCAGCTGCACCAGCAGCCCCAACCGTAACTGATATAACTTGCCCTGGTGTAACTGCGGTAGGACCTACAGTAATTAAGTTAGAGCCACCACCACCATAACCAGGTCCATCGTTGCTTGCCCCACTGTCACCGCGCCCACCTCCGCCACCACCTCCTGAGCCCACAAGTGTAACCGAATAAACTCCATCAGGAACAGTCCAATCTACAGTGCCTACACTAAATACATTGCTAGTTGAAACAGTTCCAAATACCAACTGCCAAACCCCTGCCACTTTTACATACGCTCGTCTAATGGGTCGCCAAATACCACTTTCTTTTACATATAGCCCATGTATGTCTTGAAAAACACCTGCTACTTTTACACTTGTTTTAGTTGGCATAGTAAGCTCTAGTATTGATACCAAATATCATCATCATTACCGCCTGAAGCAACTAAAGTAGACACTGTCCTAGCACCCACTGAATTGCTCCCAACTACATTTGTATTGACAGTTGTTCCTGATATTGTGCCACCTGTTATTGCAACGGCACTTGCCGCCTGTGTACTCATTGTACCTAAAGCACCTGTTGCTGCCACCACTGCACCACTTACAAAAGCAGTTGTTGCCACTCTATTAGTATTATTGCCAGGAGCTTGTGTAGGGGCATTTGGGTTGCCTAAAAATGTAGGGCTAGATAAGTCAGCTTTAGTAGCTACAGCCGTTTGTAAGGCATTAAACTCATCATTAATTTCACTACCCTTAATAATTTTATTAGGGTTACCTGTAATTAAGCTATCCTTAGCTGAGAAGTCTGTGCTTTTTATGTAATTAGACATTATAGTAATTTTCCTATTTTAAAGAACACTTCTGCTTTTTGAATACTAACAGGTGCGCCATTAACTTCTGATTCAACTCCAAACTTAATCACTCGCCCACTACCACCCAAGTGTACGCGTACTTCTGATATTACTAAGCCACCACTATACTCACCAATGTCATACTCCGATACATTAAAGTTAGACGGAATAGTAGTCTGATTACCTGACGTTGTGCGAGGTATAAACCTAGTAGAGTAATCAAACCCATACTTAATTACAAAGTCTTGTGTTTCATTACCAATAATAGTTACAGATGCTTTCTTTAAGAACTTAAGTGTAGAAGCCGCACCACTGTCTGTACTTGTAGTAAAATATACCATACGGTAAGAAGCTGTATTATCTGAATATCCTCTATACCGAGCAATACCACCAAAAGTGGCTAAATACAATTCTCTATCCCCAGCAGACAAATATGATTTAAAATTCATATCAGTCCATGTAGTGACTCGTGAAGCCCCATTAGGTAAAGAAGACCTAGTGTCAAAACAATACACTAAGTCTGTAGCTGGAAAAGATAGTAAATAAAAGGCATCTCGCTCAAAGTAAGCACTTTTAATATTAGCTACGATTTCATTGTTAAGTGATTCTGTTATGTCATCTCTAATGTTTAAAGATAGTTCACGCATAGGCATAGACTTTTCTTGCACAGTACGAGCAAAGCTACGCACACCACTTTTAGATAAGTATATTAAGTCCGTACCTGTCTTTTGAACTGAGTCACGCGCAACACACCCTACACCTGTAATAGTATCAGATAATGTAATATTAGCCGGGTCTTGTGCATTAGCATAAATTAATATGTTATTTTTACAAAATATAACTAAGAATCCGTTATGATTAGATAAAGCTACAATTTCGTCTGAATTACCTACTACTGACGCAATGTCTAATATCCCTGCCCCTGCCCCTGCAAAGTCTGTTCCATGTAATAAACGTGAGTAGTAAATTGTGTGTCTATCTTGTGTTAAGTCTGCACACCACAATCTACCAAAAGACGATAGTACAATGTTAGGGTCAAAAGAAGTGGTAGTTAAGCCTGTTGGCACAAGCCCTACATCACCCACTCTTTGAAATATATAATCACTTGCAGGTTGATTCCATACAGTTAATGGTGTACCACGTTGTGCAAAGAAAGCCTGTGTTTCTGCACCAGCACCTAATCCAAAGTTTAAGCTAGCCACTTGCCAATTGTCTGTATCACTCACTAAAGTAATATCAGCACTATCAGCCGTGTTTCTTAATTTCTTTTCTACTAAAACATCTAACCCTGTAAATAGTTTACCATCACCTGCTGACAAGTAAGTAGTAGTGCCTGTAGTATCTTTAAATTGAAATATTGTTGTTAGCTCGTTAGCTGCTAAAGTAGAGCTATTTGTAGTAACTACTTGCCAACCTTTACGGCTACCAAGTCTACCAAATTTATCAATAATACAATTAGTGGCTTGAGTGGCGTAACCACTCTCTAAATTCACTTCACTCTCTTGGCTATTAAGCCCTAAAAAGCCAGGTGCAGATATACCAGCTACTTGTAACCTTCCACTCATGATGGATACCAAATAGTTTCATCAGGGCGGTTAGCGGCATCAAAAGCAATGTAGTCACTTACAAGCCGTTGGTATTTACCTTCTTGCTCACCACTACCACCATCATCACCACGTTCTGATATAGCTCTACCTAAAGCCCCCTCTACAATCATTTGGTATGGCATTTTAATAATGTCACCATCGCTCACTAAATCTTCTTGTGGAATAATAGCACTAAAATATACTTCGTAAACACCATCAGGGATTGGGAATAAATTTACTAAGTTATCACCCTCAACCGAAACACCATTTAAATTATAATATTGTGGTTTTGCAAAGCCAGCTGTACCTGCTAAATATGCACGGTTAAACCATGTAGTTGATTTTAAGAACACTTCGTTTTTAGATGTTTCATCATAAACATCAATAATCCGTGAACGGACATTTACACCTATTAACTGATAGCTGTATAAATTCGGAACAGTTGCTACAACTACTGACGTGCGTAAGTGAGACCAATTCCAAGAGTCTTCTACTTCACGTTTAACTACGTTAACCAACTCACCAATAAGTTTACTATACGGTGACTCTTGGACAGACGTAACTTCCTCTTCCCGAAGTCGAACTAAAACTTTATTAACTAATTCTAAATATGTCATGGTTTACCCTTTTAAATACATTATACCACACAATGTACATAAAGTCAATTTATTTATTTACACCCACTAATAACAGCGGACAGCTCACCTGTGTAGCTTTCATACTTTAAGTATTCAGCAGTAATCTCTAATACATAGTCAGGGGCAGATAAAGATTTTAAATGTGCATGGGATAAAAAATCAGGTGACACTACGTCAGCCGAAATACACGGAACACTAACAGGCACTATTACTTCTTTAGGAATTTGTACACTGGCACAAGAAACTAAAAATAAACATAAACTAATCAAAAATACATTCATAATAGTCCTTGTGCAGCAGTAACCGCAGTTTCACATGTTAAAGGTGTTCCTGTGAGCTTCTGTAACGCGTTAATCTTAGTCAGCCTAGCCTGTCCTATTGCTTTAGCTTTTTGTAAAGCGAGAGACCCCTTAGCAACACGCCTAGCACTATCCTCTGCTAATTCCTTGACTGCTCTGTTCTGTTTTTCAATAGAAACAGACAAAATAACTACTTGTGACTTACTTTCAGCTAATTCTGCTCTTAAACTATTCACTTGGTAATACTTAATTGCCAATACCACTAACATCAAGAAAAACAATGCACCAATAAAATAATATTTATAGCTGTCAAACAAATTATATATTCTCATGGCATAAACACCCTATTGCGAGTTGGTCGTGATTGTAAGTGACACCATGTGTCTGTAAATCGTGGGTCTTCCATATATAGGTTACGAGCTATCAATACATGTTGATGGCGCATAAGCCAATTCTTTAGATTGTCTTTAGGGTCGTAAATATCTACACCCTGTCCAGTCTTATGGCTAGACTTGCTCGCACCGATTGGGAATGATTGTGGTCTAAAGCCACCTCCTGTTTCACCACTGACAAACGTTTTAGTTTTAGGGTTGGTTGGCAAAACTCCACCACTTGCCTGATAATCTGTAAGCAAAGCATTAACACGATTAAGCATGTCCAAAGCATTGCCTGTCACTGTTTTAGTTACATCAGCATGTAATTCCCATACACCATAATAATCTTTTAATGTAATCATTGAGTTTCCCCTACTTGGATAGTCACTTCACCATCTTCTAAGTAAAATATAATTAAGCCATTACTACAAGTAATAACCACTTCTTGCTCTTCTTCATCAATTGAAATGCCTTCAATAGATTGCCCTAACAAAGCTTTACAAGCAAGTACTGGGTCAGTAATCATAAATCACTCCTCATTAATAGTTTAATTTCTTAACTAACATATAGATTAACTTTTCAATGTAAATCATTACTATCGCAATACAGATAAGCGAACTGCCGTGACCACTCATTGCCACAAGCCCACCGACTGATAGTATGCCAAGACCTAATTTACAAATAACTCCGTCTGTACAAAATTCAGGTCTAAGTTCAACAAATATTGGTAGAAGGACAATTAATAAATAGATAACTTGCATATCAACTACCAAAAAACTTTACCCTAATAGCTTCTAAAAGCTTAGGGATTTGTTTAAATATCTCTTGGATTGTCTGTATCATAAATAAGCCGCTTATCACTTGTATGCTGTAAGCAAAGTATGAAAGAGCTTCAATGTGAAAATACTCAATAACTGCTTTTGAAAGTGTAAAGGCAATAAACGTACCGATAATAAAAGTTGCCCACGACTTCTTTTTATTTAGCTCATTGTCGCTTGAAATAAAAGCATAAATTGAACCTGCAATCACTGGAACGGTTGTCCAAAACCATCCGCTAATCTTTGCGACTGTTAGCTCATTAATCATCTTTAACCTTTTTAACATTGTCTAATTCATCTTGTTTAAGCCATGTGAACGTGCCTACAAATAATTCTTGTCTTGTTGCAGCAAACCAAATTAAGCGTAATCGGTTAATCAAATTACTAGCATCTGTAGGGGCTTTGCTTTTACGAACAACTTGAATGAGAATAAACAAGCCGACCGCAAAAAACGGCAACATAAGCAGAATGATAATAAGTAATAGAGTGCTAATCACAGTGGTCACCTGTGTGGTCAAATGGGCTTAAGATACTTTTACAGATATACCGCGCCAACCAGCCACGATAACCAGCTTTGTCAATGTGCCGTTTTAAGCGTGTAGTCACTGTGAGTTGTTTAGGATATTCAACAAAAATCAAGCTAAATAATATGACGTTATGTACAACATCAAATAGCCACGACACTGCTACAAAAGGCACACATAACACCCACAATATGCCCATTATTTTCTTTTCGTAATGAGCGCGAATCATGCCAATGCTGGCAACATAAAGAATAAAGAATAGGTATAAGTCAGCAAGTAAAAGTAAGAAATAAATCATTTAGCAAAGCCCTCAACACTTAAACCTACAAGGGCGTCTAAATCCGTAACGCCACCAACCAATTGGGTAATGTCGCGTAATCGTTGTTTTTCAGCAACCACTTCACTTGTGCTAGCCCCTTCTTCTAATTTGCGCTGAAACGCTAAATCTTGAGCTTGCAACAATGGCAGTCTTTCAGCGCGTAACCTGTCTTTTGTTATTTCTTGCGCTTTTGTAATATCAATTAAAACTTCACTGCCCCCCAAATCCCAAGCATTGCGAAATGCTCGGTCACTAGGAATCGAATCATCTTCTACCAATTGATAAAGCACACCGTCAGGCACACTAATTTTAGCAACTTCTTCAATTGACAATTCACCTGTAGAATGAACAACTGAAACGCCACCATTATCATTTTTATATATAATTTTCATAATTGTCCCTATCTAAAAACTGCCATATACACGTTGGTCGCATCTGCCGCAGAGCCAGCATTTGCGAGAAGCCTAATGCTCGTAGTTAAATTAACTACTGCCGTAGTGCCATTGTTAAGTAATGCCCCATCCCAATTAGAAATCCATCTGCTATTTTGTGGGCTCATACCAAAAGTGGCACAGTAATTTGCATCAGGCATGGCGGTGGTGAAATTAACTGTGTAATCACCCACACCGTTATCTGTGATACTCGCCACGTTTCCGCTAGCTCGAATAGCTACCGTTCCAGTGCCGTTAAAGTTTACCCAAGCACGACATTGAAACGCTGGTAAGGCATTGACTGTGCTTATTGATCCTAAAATAGAGGCATTACCACTTGCATCCACCGTTAACCCATTGACTTGCGCACCAGCCGTATTACCCACTTTAAGTACAAAAGTACCGTCACCAACTGCTGGGTCAATGCTTAGCGGTGATGTGCCTGTGGCTACGAATATATTAGTTGGCATTTAGAATCCTTGTTTTAATTTCTATTCTATTCATTATTTACTCCCAACTTATGTTTACAGAGCCAGCATCAAATACATCTGTGCCGTTGACGGTGGTTAAACGAACTCGGTCTAAAGCACCTAAAAGGTTTGGCGTATTACCACCATTACTAGTTCCAGAACCAGTCATCGCTAAAGTTCCCAATCCAATCCATGTATTCGAACTAATATGAAAAAGCATTAAACCGCCAGAATAAGTTGTGGCAGCTGCTGCGGCAGACATAAGGACTAAACCAGTTGTACTGTTGGCAAATAAATTTGAAAATTGGTGTGCAGATGAGTAATAACCATTGTTGGTGATAGAACCGCTACCAACTTGTACTTGATAGGGGCTAACGCCATTTGTACTGACACCATTAAGCATTACAGTAATGCGTTTAGCCCAGCTAGGGATTCCTGTAAAATCAATGGCTGTGCCACTTGTTGTGGCAACGGCTGTGCCTAAAGTAATGCCAGAAGTAATTTCTGCCCAGTTAGTATTTAATACATGTCCTGCACCAGTGGTCAGACGTTTCCAGCCAATCAATCTAACATTAGCCCCTACAGCACTACTAATTACAATTTGCCCTGCCGTAAACGTTCCTGTTGTTGGGATTGTGGCGCTTGAATTTATAACATTACCGTCAACAAACTGAACACCGTTATCTGATAAACTACTAGCCATTATGCCACCCTCACAATTGTAAAAATTGCCCTAGTTGTACTACCACCAGCAACACCGCTTGTATGTGGTCTAATTACATCGGTTACAGACAAAAAGCCAGTCCAAGCAGTGGATTTTTCGTCAGTTGTATTTGTAGAAGTAGTTATTAATTTATTTGCCATACTTATAGTGTCAACGCTTGTTGTAAGCTGTGCGCTGTTTAGAAATATTCCTAAAGTAAATGCAGATGCCGCAGCATCACTATAACTAATCGCATAAACTCCTGTGACGTTAATAGTAAACGTACTACCAAGCGTGGCTGAATCCGCGTAGGTTATATCCGTACCTTGAGTAAACTGAGTTGTCGTAAAGCGTCTAATTCTAGTATTAGTAGAGCCAAAACCATTGGCTGTGTGTACCCACACCATACTAGGTAATATTGACCCATTAACTACTGCTACTTGTGAACTTGGTAATGGAGTTTGAAATGTAGCACTTGCTGAACCATCTATAATTGTAGGCATTATAAAACCACTAACCTTTCACCAGACGCAACCGTCAAAGTAATACCGCTATTAACTGTAAGAGGACCAACACATGATGCAGATTTACCTGTTGGAATTATGTAATTGACTGTAACCACTCTACTGTTTTGAATGAACACTTCGTCAGAACCTCCCCCTGTAGCCCCACCACCTACAGCTCCCCATACAGTTCCGTTATACACTTCGGGTTTAATCAGTGTGTTGTTAAAACGTAAATGCCCTGCTATAGGCGTACCAGGTCTTTGGGCAGTTGTACCTGTAGGTAGTATTGCTGCCCCTGTACCGCCTGTTCTACTTACTACAGAACTAGACGTTGCTCTTGAGTCTACATCGGACTGAAGCTCGTTTAAAGCAGTTTGTAAATTATTGGCTGTAAGGTTGCCAGCAGGAGTGTTCCCAATTAGAGCTGCTCCCCCTACTGCCGCAAGGGTCGCTAGTTGTGCTTTTTCAACATCAAGTTCGTTTAGTGCAGCTTGAACATTTGATGCAGATAGATTACCTGCTGGGGTTGATGCAACGGTTGTTGCAGTTTGGATTGTTTCATTAGCAAACACTAAACTACCTGACCCATTAGTAGTAAGCACTTGATTAGCTGTCCCATCTACAGTGGGAACTGTGAACGTATTTACAAACGCTTGTAGGTTTGCATCATAAGCAAAAACTGTAGTAGATATAGCACTTGGGTCTAAATAGTCTGTTCCTGCTAGAGCAGGTTGAAAAGGACCTGCCCCATTCCCCTTAATTATCCCTGTAAGCGCACCAACACCTGTACCACCATTAAGTACATCTAGAATGTAGGTGGCTAGGGTTGAGCCTCCTGGGCTACCATCTCTTCTAAATATACCTGCCATAATTATTCCTTAGTTGGTTTTACTACAACTTTAACTTCTTCTTCTACTACTTGTTTGTACTCAGGGTGGACTAACATTGAGGCAATATCTACTGCTTGTGTAAACTCATAAACCAAACCTGTATTAATCTCTTTAAATTTCATAAATCCTCCAGTGTAAATTAAATAACCCCCTATTGCTAAGGGGCTATTGAGTTACACTTCTATGCTGGTACTGCTAAAGCAAACGCGCCCAAATTACGGAGTTCTGCGACACCATACAATGTATCAGCTGTATAAAGCGTAGCAAGATTAACTTGCATGTATTGTGTTTGTGAACGAACGTTCATTTGTGTAATACAAACAGCAGAATCACGGTGACCCATTAAAGCAATACGGCATGGGGTAGTGCCTAAAGTTGTATCTGCGTTAGAAGTAACAAATACTGGTACACCATATAAGTTACCAACTTCACCTGTACGAATTGTATTTGAACTACCTGCTTCACCTACAGAATTATACTCAGTGTATCGTACAATACCATTTAAAGTGTTGCGTGTTGATGGTGGAACAATTAAGAAACGATTATCAGGTGGAACATCTTGGTCATCAAGACGTTGGATAGTACGGCGGATTGCTGCATCAGTAAGAGCGCCTAAACCTGTGTTAGCACCTGCTACATATGCAGTAGTACCATCTGCACCTGAGAAAGCACCATTATAAGCTGCTGTACCTGAACCACTATTAAAGCCACGACCAAGCTGTAAAATTGATGTGTCCATACGACGTGCTAAAGCATAACCAGCGTCTTCAGTGTAATGACGACGCATTGACGCTAAAGCTTGGATTTCTGTAATATCCTCAATGAATTTAGAATATTCGTAATGCTCGTTAATAATAACAGGAATAACAGAAGAAGTGTCCGAACTGATAGTAACAGCTGATAAAGATGTTTTTAAACTAGCAGTGCCACGGCTAGGACTAGGGATATTAACTGTATCACCTTTTTTACCTACCCACGGCATTTTTTTAAATAGATTAGCTGCTACAAGTGATTGTTTATAAGTTGCAACAATTTCATCTGACCACAACTCAGGGATAAATGCTGCTTGTGTGGTTGGGGTAGTTCCGCCTACAATTGAATAAGACATATTAAATTTCCTTTTATATTTACTTTAAATTACCCTGTTCTCTGCGTAAGCCAGCATAATTTCAGCTGACCGTGCCGCATAGCGGTCTGGGTCGGTAGTCATTAGTTTCATAATATCTTCGCGGTAGTAACGTTTTTTAGACGCACCCTCAGTAGACCCTTGTGTTGTTACACTTGCAGCTTTTAAAGACCTATCACGGTCTAATTTAGCTGTGTCTACTACATTCTTAGTAACTCCTTGACGTTCTTTCCAATTAGTTAATAAGTCGTCTGCTGCATCATAATCCAAATATGTTTCTGCACGAGCTAACATTTCAGTACGAATTCGTGAGGAGTCAACCCATGCTTTAAAGGCAGGGTCTTGTGCTGTTTCTAAGTAATTTGGGTGTGACGTATTTAATTTACTTAAAAGAGCTTCACGTTTCATAGCTAGAGATGTTTCTTTAGCAGAAACTACACTAGGGTGATTATCAATTGCTTTTTTAATAGCAGCTTCAGGGTTTGAATAAAAATCCACTTCTTCCACGGGTTCTTCTTGCACAGGCTGTTTAAGTGATTGTGTCTTGATAAAGTCATCAACAACTCTTCGTAGGTCACCCACTTCACTACCTTGTTTACCAATTAACTTTTCAGCCTCTTGGTGCATCATGATAATATCTGCGGTTGATTTCCCACGATACTTTTCAGGTGTATTATCAACTACCTCTGGAACTTTGTCCAAAGCTAATTCTTCTACACCACTGATTCGTTCATCTAAAACTTCATTTACAATAGCCATATATTACTTCTCCGATACTTTTAAAGTATTTATGAAAGGATTATTCACCCTTGCTTTGTTGAGGTTTATGCCTTTTTTCCCAAGCTAAAGCTGCGCCTGGGAAATCACCTGTAATTCCCTCTAGTGATATGGTAGGTTTGCTAAATATTTTATTAGCTCTACCACCACATAAAGGACATTCTGTTTCTTGTTTATACACCGTAAGTTCGGAATGTACATTGTTACAATCAGTACATCTAAACTCAAAGAACATTTTCATCTTGTAACCCTTCGTATGCTTGCTCACTCACTTGTTTTAAGGTTAGTATCCAATTAAGAATATCTAGTTGCCCTTTCCGCATGTGTAAATCCTCTAAAGAATTTATATTCAACAAGTTGTCATACACTTCTTTCATTTTAGAAACATCGTCTATTAAGTCTGCCCATCCTCGCGAGAGCATTAAATCAAATCTATCTTCATAGTATTTTTGTAATTCAGGAGTCATACTTGACTTTTTCCTTATTTTATTGTATTATAGATAATACCACAAATATGTAAAGTTGTCAAGATAATTCTGTATTACTTATTTTTTACCTGCCTTTTTAGCTGGTTTTTTAGATGCCTTTTTCTTAGGCATACCATAGTCCATATTTTCGTGCATTTTTTTAGCGTCTTTACATGAGATTTCTGACATATTGTTTCCTTTTATTAAATTGATAATGTAATTTTACTACTAATACCTTTAACTACTTTTATTGTAGTTAAATCTAACTCTAATAAACTACTTAGCGTCATTTTTATCACTCATTTGGAGTTCAACCACTTTCATGTTTTGGTCAAGGTCCGCTTCTTTAAGCATTAGCTCGGCAATTTGTACACGTTTAGCAAAAGACTTATCTTCATCATCTTCGTTAAGGTTTGTAGTAAGGACTTGCATTATTTTAGCTTCAGCCTCTTTAGGGCGGAGCTGTGTGTCCACCACAATAGACTCAGTTTCAGCTTTTGTTTTCATAACTTCAGCTTCTTTACCTGCCAAATCTAATTGGGCATTTTGCATCATCAACTGTTGTTCCATTTGTTGGAGTTGTTCTGCTTGTGGGTCAGGTTGACCACTAGCTTCAATTTGTTTTAGCAATTGTTCTTTATTAGGCAATGAACTTGTTTTAATAACGCCTTGCATTAAGATAGGCATTAGTGGACTGTCAGGTCCTAAAGTTTTCATTAGGTTAATAAACTGTAATTGCTCTACTTCACGCGCAAGCATACCTAATGACCCTGCTGGCACAAATTTAAAGTCTTTTACAGGAAAGTTTTCAGCATCAAACTGCATAAACCTCCATGCTGACTTCTCAATAAAGGGAATTAAGAACGTTTCTTGGAAGTTTACGAGTGTTTTCTTGTTTTTCTTAATAATACCTGATAAAGCAATAGACATTACTCCACCTACAGGCTGTGTTTGCATAGAAGTAGTGTCTAATGTTCCTGTTGCTTGTAATAACATGCGCTCATAGTTGGCAGCTGCTGCGGCATTTGAGCCATCAGTCTGTCCAAACTTGAATGGTAATAAGATTTCATTTGGATTACCGTTAGTTAAGATAGTTTTACCAGGTCGTATCTCAAATTTAGCACCTCTTGGCATACGAGTGGCATCCATTGCCATCATAGGCACTGTAGTGAGTGCTAATGAGTCCATTTCACTACGCAATAGGGCATCCATACCCATTTGCATGTTATAACCCTTCTCAGCAATGCCTCTACCATAGAACTTACCAGGCACTGTGTCGTCTTGGAAAGCTACAATTGGTCGGTCTTTCATCATGTACGGTGAAAGCTCTGCTTTTAGCAACTCGGAATCGTTTGCAATAACAACAATAGCTTCTACTAGATTACCATACTCTTTTAAAAGTAAAGATTTATCTTCATCTTCTTCAAACAACTCTACTATTTCATCTTCATCTTCATTTAGTAAAGCCTCAGGCACTAAACCGTAATAGCGTAGCACTTTAACTTTACCTTGATGGTATGGGTCATCTATGTTGTTAGGTTCTAGGTCAATATCAGTGGTAGTGGTTTCTGCCACATCAGTTTCAAGATAAGTCCCATCTTCCACTGCTTTAGCAATAATATGGGCAGATACAAACTCTTCAATAGCTACACCAAGAGCATCTTCAATTGTAGATGATGTTGGGTCAATAATAAAGTTACGAGGGTTAATTGGATTAAGAGTTACTACAACTTTAACAGAACTTTCTGTACCAACAGCCGTTGCATCAATGTCAGGCATAGGCTGAGTGGCTGGAACAAGCTCTTCTACTTCTTTAATTACAATCTCGCCAATTCCTGTGCCGTAAATAGACGCCATCAGTAAAACATCAGAAACACTCTTACGGAGTTTATTCTTTTTAAAGCACTCTTTCATGTATGCTTTAACAAACTCAATGTCTGTTTTATCTTGGTCTTTTACGTCATCTTCAATGTCAAATAAGTCAGCACCTGCTCCCCATAGTGCTTCTTCAATTTCAGAAGTGTGGGACTCAATTGCTTGTTGTGTAGCAGGGGATATAATTTTAGAACGTTCTGACTCACGATGTTTATCTGCACCATCCCAAACACCTCGCCACACACGTTCGTAACGATTCCAATTCGGTAGATAATTGTCATCACGGTTTTGCTTCCAATCATCCGTATGCTCTAAAATCCAAGTAACTAATTTTTTATTCATTATCTAATACCCTGAAAAGTCTGCATCCATTGGTTCGTATTCATCTTCTTCTAAATCTGACGTGTAGTCTACAACCTGTATTTGGTCAATATAGGCTAGTGAGTCAATCAAGTCATCATGCAATTGTGAGTTAGGAAAGTTAAGCAATTGGTCTAAAAATTCATTATTCCAACTACCATAGTTTAGTGTCACTTTACCGTTCTCAAACCTACCTTGTAAAGCCCACACAATCCTATCTGTTTTCTTTTGATTACCGTGTGTTACATCATGTATTTTAAAGAAACGATTACTACGTCTCATTAGGTCAGTTAAGTAGGGTAGGGTGGCGTTCTTTAAACTTCCCTTTTCAATACCAACTGACGTTGGTTCGTATTTAGTAACTGCACTCATAATCTGTTTGCAAGTTTCTTGAATATCCCATCTGCCATGTATAATATCAGCAACCCACCAACCACCGTCATGTACTTTAACTACGGAAATAGCTGTTTCATCTAGCTTTTTATTTTTACTACCAGACTCTTTGTCCACATTGATAAACCCAGCCAAATCAACTGCAATGTAAAAACGACCGTCTTTAGGCTCTTCATCATCATATTCAATCCACTCTTCTTTAAATAAATCTCTACTAGCTGCTTCAAAGCTAGACATAAACTCTTGTCTAAAAGCAAAGCTAGACATACTGCCCTTAGCAGCATCAATTTCTGTTCTTAGTATTAGTGGATTGTCGTAAGACGTGTAGTGGAATGAAGTCCACTCTCTATCTCGCTTACTTTCCCCTAGCTTAAAAATATCATAAAAGTGGTTACGCCCTTTAGGCGTTCCAATAAACAAAGCACCACCTTGCACATCAGCTAATGCTGGGCGAATAATCTGTTCCCACACATTGGCTTTCATATCCGCATATTCATCTAGCACTACATATGCTAAACCAACACCCCTCAAGGTGTCAGGTCTGTCCGACCCTTTAAGATAAATCTTACGATCATTCACTAGCGTAAGCACTGCTGTGTTCTCTAAAGCACTAGCAATCACCTCATGCCCTAGCTCTTTTAACATACCCCACATAATATCTTTAGCTTGCTGAAACGTAGGTGCAATGTAGAACACATCTTTTTCTTTACTTTGCAAAGCTTGGATTAACAACACCCAAGCAGCTAATCGTGACTTACCAAATCGTCGCCCTGCGGCAACCACTTTAAACCTTGTTGTGTCATTAAACACTTCTTGCTGTTTAGCATGTAATGCTACTACGAGTTTGGTCATTTATATTATTTTAAAAACATCATACGTTTTAAAGCTTCTTGTTGTTCCATAGTTGGGACACCACCTGAGGGGTCACCTGACAAAAGCCTTGCAAGTATAGTAGCCCTTTGGTCTTGCAAAGACCCTGTTGCGTATGATGTCCCTGCTAAATTACTTTCTTGCTCTCTTGTTAAACTAACGTTAGGTGTTCCCATTTTTCTCATGTACAATCTAGCAGATTCATTTACCATAACTGCTCTTTTTTCTGCATCAGTTAGTGAAGAGTATGGATTAATAATTATGTTACCATCTTCTGTTGCCATTCCTGTTACTGTCGGGTTATTTTTAAAATAGTCGTCTTCACTCTTAAACAAGGCACGAGGTTGTTGCTGTTGCATACCTTGTTGAAACTTCTTATCTGCTATTTCAGGATTGAAATCCGTATACAAGTTAGTCGGTTTTTCCATTGCTTTTTTAATAATTGTAACTGGGTTAAACATCTTCTACCTCATATTCAGCATCAATGGTTTCTGTAACAATGGCTTGTCCCACGCCTGTAATACTAATCTCAATCTTGTTGCCCAACCCTTTAGCTTTTGACATATAATCCGCTGGTATAATTCTATCCATCACTAATTTTAAACAAGCCATTTGGTCATTGTCATCGTCATTTAAAGCCTTGTCTAACACTTTCTGTACAACGTGTTGCCCTTTTCTACCAAGCATCTCTGCAAGTATTTCTTGGTTACGCGCTTTCTTTCTTTCAGGTAAAATGGCTGTAGACTTTTTCTTGTATATTCTTCCCTTGGAAGGGTTTACAATTGGGGCTAAACCATCTTTAGCTCTTGCAATGTTTTCTCGAATTAAGCTAGGTCGCCCTACACGTTTTTTAGCTCTTGTTTTCTTAGGCTCTAGCGTTTTTAAGCTAATATCAAATTCAGTCATGAATCACCAAGTCTGTAGGGTTGTCACCCAAGTCAGCTAACAAGGAAATGTAATACAACTTACGACGACCATTGTCGGGGAAGTGAATGTTCAAAGCATGCTTGGCATCTCTTTTCTGCAAAAGAATGCCGTCATATTTAAAAACATCAAGTAGTTGTAATTCACTAAAAAACATTAGAAGCTCTATTTCATTTATTAAAAACATTATACCACAACTTATTTAGTTTGTCAAGAACAAACTGTTACCAAGTGATAAGTGAGCCGTAGAGCTTACTTAGAACGCTATATGTTTTTATTATTATTATATTGTTTTTATATATATATAATAAAAAACTATTATTACATATAGTTTTTTATATAATTATTATATATAAATACTTTGTATTTATATTATATATATATATATATATTTATATTGTTTTTATATTATATATTATTATATATATATATATTATATATACGCGAATAACTAATCTTAGTGAGGTGTCATCACCGAACCTAATTAAACATCATTTAAAACCCTGTGGCTTGTTATAAATGCCTTACCTATGTAATGGTATTGATTTAGAATTATAATCGCACCTTACCCCCTTCCTGTTAATCCTAGGGGTATTCCTATACCTATTCTCACACTGTATTTCTATTATATTATACACTCCCCCTATTTTACCCCTCGCTAATAAATTGGGATACAGCTAAATATACAATATATTTCCAACACACTCCCCCCCCTATAGACTATACAGTATAGTATAGTAGACACAACATATAGACACTACATATAGTGGTGTATAGGTTGGTATAGCATGGGGTATAGGGGTGCAGTGGTACACATATGACTCCAGTCAATAACATGGTCCAATTGTTAACAATACATTTAAGTAATTGAATTTAGTAATTATTATCCATAAGTAAAACTTATCAATATATCAATCACTATAATTAAAATTGTGTGTATTTAATTCTCAATCTATACTATTCGTGCACCTGCGCGCAATTAATAAGGAATACTTATCAATCATAGTGTTATCATTTAAACAAATGATTAGGTGTTCTGTCATATTGCTTTATACTTCAGTTATAGATTCATTACGTAGTTAAACCACTAGGAGAATTATAATGGATAGAACAAGTAAAGCATTATTATTAATATCGTGTATAATGGGCTTATGCGTATGGCTTCCTATAGCCTTTTACGTTGGCATTATACATTAACTCAACTAACATACACAAAAGGAATATCATCATGATTATT
>Ga0209414_1000119_pt1 | contig 34315 bp, 29 predicted proteins | sample LakVidmifraction_4_FD_181154 | JGI IMG/M metagenome (GOLD analysis project Ga0209414, IMG submission 181154) | Hypersaline microbial communities from Lake Vida, Antarctica - Brine Hole Two &gt;0.2 micron (SPAdes) (version 2) | ecosystem: Environmental > Aquatic > Non-marine Saline and Alkaline >...
GCCATATTGGTAGGGGCATCTTTCGGATCTGGTTTTTCAACCATATCTGTTACTCTATAGGTATCAGCTGTGCCATCGACCAGGTTTCCTGCTATGACACCATACTTATCTGTCTGATCCATAGGCACTTCTTCGATGGCTACGATGGAGCATTGGTATTTTTCATACACTTCTATCATCTGTGTGAGTACACCGTCATTATCATTGGTACAAAGATCATCTGCAAGGATGACTGCAAAGGGTTCATTTCCTATGAGCGTTTCACCTGTAAGGATGGCATGTCCGAGGCCTTTCATCTCTACTTGTCTTGTGTATGAGAAAGTACATCGTTCAACGAGAGAACGAATTTCAGCTAGAAGGGGCTCCTTGCTGGTACCTTTTATCTGATGTTCAAGTTCATAAGAAACATCGAAATGGTCTTCTATAGCACGTTTTCCACGTCCTGTGACGATGGCCATTGTGTTTAGTCCTGCTTCAACTGCTTCTTCAACACCATACTGGATAAGCGGTTTGGTAAGAACGGGGAGCATTTCTTTTGGCGTAGCTTTAGTTGCAGGGAGAAAACGGGTACCGTATCCTGCAGCGGGGAATAAACATTTTTTGATCATATAACTCAATTCATAATTTTTTATTATATAATTATACTAAAAAATTCATTTAAATCTTCTGATTAACTTTAATATGACATAGAAAAGATTATATCTTTTCAATGTCATATGGATGTCACTTTTTTAATAAATCCAATTTTTTCTTCAAAATAATTTTTCCTGCTTCCACTCCGGGTTGATCATAGGTATTGACATCGATGAGCTCTCCCATAAGTGAAGTAAGCAACTCATAGTAGTAGATAAGAGAGCCTATGGCGTTTTCATTCATGTTTGGAAGTGTAATACTATCTAGAGGGATATCTTTTTGTGCTTCTAGTGATTCCATAACTGAGTCACACTGCATGTTAATGAGTTTTGAAAAAGGGAGGTTGTTGAGTGTATCAAGCATTTCTAAGTGGGGCAGAGTGATATCTGGAATGCTGATATTGTCATGAAAATCTTCAATTTTAATGAAAGTGACAGATTTATCTCTGGTTCCTTCCATGATAAGCTGTAAAAATGAATGCTGGTCTTTGGGACCGATAAGACCGATGGGAGTAAGACCGACATGAAATGCACTGTGGCGTTGATGTTTTCCTAAACTTTCACCCCAGAGTTGCACATACCATTCACAGAAGTATTTGAGTGTTTCAGAATAGGCGAAAATACAGTTAATATTATACTGGGCATGATTTTTCGCATAAAAAGAGGCTTTTTTCAGAAGCGTGTCTTTTAGGTATCCATCATTAAAAAAGCTTTGTTTGATGGTCTTCGCACCATTTAAAAGTGCCTGTATGTCTATGCCGCATAGTGCTAATGGGACTAGACCCACTGTAGAGAGTACAGAAAACCTTCCTCCTACATGAGGGGGGAGGTGAAGCACGGCAGCGTTGATCTCGTTAGCATACCTTTCAAGGGGGGAATCAGGGTCCGTGATGAAAGTATAGGCGGAGGGATCACTTTGAAGAGAATAGATGTATTTATAGATAGAGAAAGTTTCTACGGTGTTTCCTGATTTGGAAATAACAAGAAAATGGGTTTTCTCAAGGTTTATATTTGAAAGTAGGGTGGTGATATTGATAGGGTCTGTACTTTCAAAAAAGTAAAGCTTTCTTGAAAGCCTGTTCAGAGGTTTGATAAATTCATACACAGCCTTGGCACCCAGAGAACTTCCTCCAATGCCTATCACGGCTATAGTCTCTACTGTATCTGATATAGAATCACAATAGGCCAATATAGGAGTGATATCCTGGTCTGGAAGCGCGTAATAACCAATGCTATTTTGTTCTTTTTCAATAGCCTGAAAAGCTTTTCTCTGTCTATGCTCATCTAGTGAAGTAAAATAAAGTTTATTGATCATAGTAAGCTCTTAGCCTGCATGATAAGTGCATTGACTTTTAATTCATACTCTTTTGCTAAGGCTTCATCGGTAGATTCGAATCGTGTGACAAGTACAGGGGTTGTGTTACTCGCTCTGACAAGTCCCCATCCTTTTTCAAAGTTGATGCGCACGCCATCTACATCGATGATGTTAAGGATTTTAGGAAAATCTTTCGGTGGGTTCATGAGAAGTTCTTTCACTTTGTCGATGATGGTAAACTTTTCTTCGTCTGTAGTCTCTACTTTTATCTCTTCTGTAGAGAAGACTTGGGGCAGTGCTTCTATCTCTTTGTCCAGATCAATACCATCATGAATCAGTTCTAGCATTCTAAGTGTCGCATAGATGGCATCATCATAACCAAAATAACGGTCCTTAAAGAAAATGTGGCCACTGACTTCACAGGCCAAGTCTGCACCGGTTTCTTTCATTTTAACTTTTAAGTTTGAGTGACCGGTTTTGTACATGATGGCTTTTGCCCCACGACGTTCTAGCTCATCGTACATCACTTGTGAGCATTTGACTTCTCCGATGACTGTAGGATTTTGCATTTTCATAGCATAGAGCAGTGCCATTTGGTCACCTTTGATGTTATGCTTATGTGTCAGTACAGCGATGCGGTCAGCATCGCCATCGTAAGCAAAAGCGATGTCACCTTCTTTGGCTAAAGCCGCTTTTAGGTCTACAAGGTTTTCTTCTACTGAAGGGTCCGGATGATGGTTGGGAAAAGTACCGTCTGGCTCAAGATAGAGTCCTGTGTAATTAAATTTCAAGGCATCAAAAATATCTGTAATGACAGTATCTGCAACACCATTACCTCCATCTATCACAATTTTTTGAGGGAAGTTTTTAAGGTGGTCAAATTCTTTTACCATAAAGTTTATATAAGGTGTTTTTACATCTATATCTGTTTTTGTCGTATTGTCTTCGATGATGAGATCTTGATTTGCTACGATCTCATCACCCAGAGCATAAATGTCTTCCCCGAAAAAAGGACTTTTATCTACAGTCATTTTAAAACCGTTGTAGTCACTTGGATTGTGTGAGCCTGTTATCATGATGGAAGCGTCTGTAGTGATGCCGTCAAAATCAATGTAGTTGCTGTAATAATTTACAGGTGTGGCAACCATACCCATGTCTAAGACTTTACATCCAGCAGCATTGAGCCCAGAGGCGAGGTAGTCTCTTAAAATAGGAGAGTGGGAACGGGCATCATACCCGATGGAAACGACTTTGTCTCCAGCAATTTTTTGACCCAGGTAATAACCTATGAGTTTGACAGATTTTTCATTAAGTTCTTTTTCAAAAATCCCACGGATATCATACTCTCTAAATATACTTTTTTCTATAGTGTTGTCTGCCATTAGTTTTTTTCCTTGTATCCATTTGGATTAGATGATTGCCATCGCCAGCTGTCTTCGCACATCTCATCGATGCTTCGCGTAGCTTCCCAGCCTAGGATCTCTTTGGCATACGCAGGATCTGCAAAACATTTTGCTATGTCACCCGCTCTTCTTGGAGCCATTTTATAAGGTACCTGTTTTCCTGATGCTTTTTCAAAGGCTTTGACCATATCGAGTACTGAGTAGCCTTTTCCTGTACCTAAGTTGATGGTCATGACTTTATCGAAACTATTCATTTTTTGCAGTGCTTTGAGATGTCCGTCTGCTAGATCCATCACATGGATGTAGTCTCTTACTCCTGTACCATCATGTGTGTCATAGTCATCTCCCAAAACACTTAAATGCTCACGTTTACCTACCGCAGTTTGTGCGATGAAGGGCATAAGGTTGTTGGGAATGCCATGAGGGTCTTCCCCTATAGTTCCCAAGATGTGTGCTCCTACAGGGTTAAAGTATCGCAGTAAGACGATTTTCCATGTATTATCTGAAATGTAAAGATCTCTTAACATCTCTTCTATGAAAAGCTTACTTCGGCCATAAGGATTGGTGGCAGAGAGAGGAAAACTTTCTTTTATGGGTGTGGTATGAGGGTCACCATATACGGTAGCCGAGGAGCTAAAAACGATGGATTTGCAGTGATGTTCGGCCATGACCTCACAAAGGACAATGGTGCCATGAACGTTATTGTCATAATATTTGAGAGGATCTTGTACGGACTCTCCCACTGCTTTCAGACCGGCAAAATGGATGACCGCATCTATCTTATGGGTATTAAATACCTTATGTAAGGCATCTCTATTTCGTATATCACCCTCTACAAGTGTGATCTTTTTTCCCACGATTTTTTCTACTCTTTTGATACTTTCTCTTGAAGCATTACAAAAGTTATCGAAGACTACGACATCATATCCTGCTTCTGTAAGTAAGATACAGGTATGAGATCCTATGTAGCCGGCACCACCGGTGACTAAAATATGCATAAGAAAATTCCTTTTATCTAAGTGTGAAAGTATAACACTAAAAACTAAGTTTTATTCCACCATAAAAGCTATTATTGAAGGTTTTATCGTAGGTGTCATACTCTGTGCCTATATTTCGATAGCCTGTAAATAGATGAATATTTGTGATAATTTCCATATCGGCTTCTACTCTGAATTCGGTATAGCTTTCAGCGTCTCTAAATGAAAGAACAGCCGGTGCGTAAGCAAAACTTGTCGCGATTGAAGTGCTAGGTATACTGTCAATTAACGGGAGTGTATATTTTGCTTTTGCAAAGAGAGGAAGCGCCATGAAATCACTGGCAAAAACAAATTTTGCTCCAAAGGCAAGTGCAAGTCCTTCTACCCCTTGAAAGGCGCTCTCTGCTCTTAACCCCACGGTCGTTAAGTTATCACCATCTGTGTGAAGGTAAGAAGCATCAATCATATATGAGGTGCTGTCTGAGTAATAGGTGAGAGCATTGAGATCGATAGAAGTAAGCACTTCTAGATCTTCATTGTTGATATCCAGTGCAACATTACTTTGGGCATGCAGTAGTCCAAGGGAGAGAAAAGAGGTTAAAAAGAGTTTTTTTAAGTACATGATAAGCCTTTGATATTTATTCTTTTGATATTTATTCATATAATAATAACATAAGTTTCTTGATACTTGTTAGTCTGCAGGTCTATACCCGTTTTCCTTTTTTTCTTTATGTGCTTTTTTCTTCTCTTCCATCATGGCTGCATCCTGTAAATCCTCTTCATTGTCAAAACGTACGGCATCAATGAATTTAGATTCATCATCAAATTGTCCTGTTCTGACTGCCCAAAGTAAAGCGATTAAACCAATGGCTCCTAAAAAAGTAGATACACCTATCATTAACATGACTATATTCTCTGACATTATTTATCCTTAAATTTTAAATGTTTTATACGCATAGAATTACCTACTACAACCAAGGAACTAAGACTCATAGAGAGTGCTGCTACAAGGGGATTTACAAATCCCATGACAGCCAGCGGAACGGCAATGACATTATACAGCAATGAAAAAGCCAAATTTTCTTTGACGGCACCAAAGGTTCTGCGTGATAGCTTGTATGCTTCATAAATACTTTCAGGTTTTTCATCTAAAAGCACTATATCACTCACAGAGATGGCAACATCTGCACCATTACCCATGGCGATGGAGATATCTGATGCAGCAAGAGCAATGGCATCATTGATACCGTCTCCGACCATTACAACGATATGGCCTTTTTGATGAAACTTCTCTATAGTATCAGATTTATCCCCGGGAAGAAGTTTCGCATAAACTTCATCTATGCCTACCTGTTGTGCTACTTTCTGGGCACTTTGTTCATGGTCTCCTGTAAGCATAACTACCTTAACCCCTAAGTCTTTGATGTTTTGTATGGCTTTGGCTGCACCTTCTCTGATGGTATCAGTCAGCTCAAAACGTGCGACAAGCGTATGGTCTATGGTAAAGAAGAAGAGAGCATTTTGTGAATCTGTATCAACTGCTATTTTTGTGGATCTGATCAGTTCAGCATTCCCTCCAAGGAGTTTCTGGTCTTTATATCTGGCTTTTACCCCTTTTGCTTCGATACTTGTGATCTCTTCAAGTGTGAGAGATTCCAACTTATCATGCTTGGTCTCAAGATACGCTTTGATCCCTTTTGAGACAGGGTGGTTGGATGTATTTACCAGAGAATAGAGTAAGGAAGGATCAAACGCTTCAAAATAGTCAGCTTTAACGACAGAAGGTTTACCCTCGGTAATGGTACCTGTTTTGTCTAAGGCCAGTATGTCACTTTTAGCCATAGTTTCAAGAAACGAGGCTTCTTTGAAAAGTATGCCTCGTTTTGCTGCGATGCTGATGCCCACCAGTGTTGCCATAGGTGTCGCCAAACCTAAAGCACAGGGACAGGCAATGACAATAACGGAGATACCTACGATAAGTGCCTGCTCAAAACTGTCAGCCCAAAAGTACCAACCCACAAAAGTAAGTAAGGCAACGATAAGTATAACAGTCGAAAAGTATCCTGAAACGGTGTTAGCCAGTTGTTCTATGCGTGGTTTTTTAGTGATGGACTCTTCAAGAAGGTTGATGATGGAAGTCAGCATAGAGTTTGAAGCATCTTTGGTTGCGCTGTAGTGTAAAACGGAGTCTAAACAGATCGATCCGCTTAAAATAGTGTCATTTTTCTTTTTATAGACAGGTTCATTTTCTCCTGTGAGTGAACTCTCATCAAAAGAGCCTTGTCCCCAGGTAATTTCACCATCTATGACCACTTTTTCTCCCGGTTTGAGTTCGATGATATCTCCCACGATGATATTTTCAACACTTGCCAATGACTTTACTCTATCTTTAACCGTAGTGACTTCTGTTGGTGTGCTCCCCATGAGACTGTCTAAAGTATCGACAGCATGTTTTTTACTCAACACTTCAAGGTATTTTCCCACAAGCACAAAAGTGATGATCATCACCACCGAGTCAAAGTAGACTTCTCCTCTTTGACTTATCATCGCATAGATTGAATAGAGGTAGGCAGACAGTGCACCCGAAGCAACAAGGGTGTCCATGTTGACAATGTTGTTTTTAAAACCATAGTAGGCGCCTCTGAAAAATATCCATCCAGAGTAAAAGAGTACAGGCGTAGCTAACACAAACTCAGCAACATTCAGAATGTCTTTAAAAGATTGTTGTATTCCTCCAAAGTAGCCTGCATAATGTGCAACGGCTAACCACATAATGTTCATAGATCCAAAAATAGCCACTAGAATGCGAGAATAATATGTTTTTCTTGTACTGATGGCACGTTCTTCTTGAAGTTTAGGGTCATAAGGATAGGCGTTATACCCGATAGAACGAATGGTTTTTATAATATGAGAGAGATTGATGATCTCAGGGTCCCAGATGACTTTGGCTTTATTGTTTGTATAGTTGATGCTTGTTTCTATTACGCCATTTGTTTTGTGCAGGACTTTTTCGTTGAGCCATACACAGGCAGCACAGTGTATGCCTTCTATGATGAGATTAATTTGACAAAGTCCATCCTCATGGGTAGTGATGTATCTGTTTTTAAACCCCTCTAGGTCAAACTTTTCTAAATCTTCATTCCTTTGTGTGGCAGGTTGAAGTTTGGTATCTCCAAGCTTGTCATAAAAAGTCTCTAGCCCTTCAGAGTTTAAAAGATGGTAAACACCCTGGCAGCCTTTACAGCAGAAAAAAAGTTGTGTATCATTCTGCTGTTCAGCGATCATCACCTCTTCAGGAAAAGTGAGATTACAGTGGGTACATGCTATTTCTGCCAAATATGCTTCCTTCGTTGATGGTAATAGGGTGTCTAACTACCCTTATAACGATAAGTGTATATTTTATCATATCGTAGCGTAAAACCACCTCTTTCAAGTGGTGGATATAAGCTACCCAAATATCAAAACCATGACAATTTGACATATTTTTGCATTCTTTCCTAAAAGAGCTATAAAATATCTATAGCACACCATATTAAAAAGGAGAAGAAATGTTAAAAGCTGTCAAGGTTCGCTTATACCCAAACAATGAACAAAAACAGATCATTTCTTCCCAGATTGGTGGAGCGAGATATGTCTATAATCGTGCATTGGCTTTAAGGAAATATGCCTATTCCAAGTTTGGTCTCAAAATAGGAAAATATGCACTTATTAACCATATCACCAAACTTAAAAAACGTGAAAATACTTCTTGGCTAAAGGAGATAGACTCACAAGCTATTCAGCAATCAATCGCAAATATGGATAAAGCCTATCAGCACTTCTTTAAAGGCGGAGGTTATCCAAAATTCAAATCAAGACACCACTCAAGACAAAGCTATCAATACCCACAAAGGGTTAAAGTTGATGGCAACAAGGTATTTTTGCCTAAAATAGGTTGGGTGAAATGCAAAGGATTGAGAAAAGAATTTGTCGGAAAAATAAAAACGGTTACAGTTAGCTACGAAGCATATCAATATCATGCAAGTATTCTAATAGACATTGAAGATGAAACACTAAAGCCTTGCAATAACGCAACTAAAGCTATTGGTCTTGATGTAGGTGTGGCATTGGTGGTAGCTGATAGTGACGGCAATAAGGTTAAGCCTTTGGATTTAATGAAAGAATTGAAAAGGCTTAGAATAAAAGCCCAACAACTTTCACGAAAGAAAAAAAGTTCAAATAATAGAGCTAAAGCAAAAAATAAACTTGCCAAGATTAACCTCAGAATAGCCAACAAAAGAAAAGATTTCCTGCACAAGCTATCTCTGCAATACGCTGAAAACCAAGGCATTGTAGTAATAGAGGATTTAAAAATCAAGAATATGACCAAAGCAACAAAAGGCACAGTAGAAAAGCCCTCTAAAAATGCAAGTGCAAAAAGAGGTCTAAACCGTGTCATTACCCAACAAAGTTGGGGATTGTTTTTTGAGTTGCTTGAATATAAACTACAAGAGAGAGGTGGACGGCTAATCAAAGTTGACCCGAAATATACCTCTCAGACCTGTAATGAATGTGGCCATATTTCCAAAGAGAACAGAATATCTCAATCAAAATTTGTATGTGACTCTTGTAGCTACTCTGAAAATGCAGATGTAGTAGGAGCTAAAAACATACTTGCCCGTGGGATACACGGCAATAATGCTTCACTTAAAATAGCTATTTAGGCTATGGATGAAGAATCCACCTCATTCATGGGGTGGAGTATCAACTAAATATGGGTAAAATCCTCTATGGAAAACGCACTCTTATTTACAACTATACTTCTTTTTGCAGAACTTTTTGAAGCATATATTCAGCGTGCTGAAACGCTGTTAGGTGTTGTGGGAAAACTTTATGCCTATTATCAAAAAAGCATCTTTCTGTTTTTTCTTATCCAGCCAGGATTTTATTTTATACTCTTTGTAGTACTTCTTACGGGTGTACTTAATGTGAGTATGGTATTTCTTTTAGCCATTAAAATTTTTGATATATTTTATAAGATAGAATTGATTAAAAAAGTCTTTATAGAGCGTGAAGTCTCTCAAGAGATTGCCCAAATGTTAGAATGGAAAATACCTTCAATGTTTTTTCTGATGGGAGCAGGGCTGTATCCGCCGTTATTGTTTTATGCTTTAACATAACTGCGAATCGTCCTTTAATTGTAATTTCAGCAAAAAAGGATTATAATACTATTACTACACGTAACATATTGTATGGCTAACGTACAATCTCCATAACGCATATTTAAAACAAGAGGACATATGAGCGATAATAAAAAAGCTTCTAATGGCAATACTGCCAACAGAAAAAGCAGAACACACGTACCCGTAAATGGATACAAGATAGAAAACCTCCAGCAACTTCCACTTACAGAACTCGTTACCATAGCAAGAGAAGTTAAAGTTGAAAATCCAAATGAATTTCAGAGAAAAGATCTCATTTTTGAAATCCTAAAGTCTCAAGTAAACCAAGGCGGGTTCATCCTTTATACGGGTATTCTTGAATTGATGAATGATGGCTTCGGTTTTTTACGCTCAATAGATGGAAATTTTGCTAACTCCAGTAATGACACGTATGTAAGTGGTACACAAATCAAACGATTTGCACTGAGAAATGGTGACATCGTTACAGGTCAGGTACGTCCTCCTAAAGAACAAGAAAAATATTATGCATTACTTAAGATAGAAGCGATCAATTATCTTGCACCTGAAAAGTCTAAACTAAGACCTCTTTTTGAAAACCTTACACCCCTTTATGCAAGTGAACAACTTAAGCTTGAGTATAATCCTATGAAAATGACAGGACGGGTATTGGATCTTTTTACGCCTATAGGTAAAGGGCAAAGAGCACTTGTTGTTGCACCTCCACGAACTGGTAAAACGGAACTTTTAAAAGAACTTGCACATGGAATTACATTTAACAATCCAGAGGCATCACTTATGGTACTCCTTGTAGATGAAAGACCTGAAGAAGTAACGGACATGCAACGTTCTGTCAAAGGTGAAGTCTATGCTTCAACATTTGATCTTCCTGCACAAAATCATGTAAGAACAGCCGAAATGGTGATAGAAAAAGCTAAAAGACGTGTAGAAATGGGTAAAGATGTCATCATCTTGCTTGACTCTATTACCAGACTTGCACGTGCGTATAACACAGTAACACCAAGCTCTGGTAAAGTACTCTCCGGTGGTGTGGATGCCAATGCATTGCATAAACCAAAACGTTTCTTTGGTGCAGCAAGAAACATAGAAGATGGGGGTTCCTTGACTATTATTGCTACAGCACTTATCGATACAGGTAGTAGGATGGATGAAGTAATCTTTGAAGAGTTTAAAGGTACAGGTAACTCTGAAGTTATTCTAAATCGTCATGTGTCTGAAAGACGTATCTATCCTGCGATAGATGTGACTAAGTCTGGGACAAGAAAAGAAGAGCTTATGATGAAGGCAGAAACACTTCAAAAAGTATGGGCATTGAGAAATGCGATGCAAAACATGGAAGAGGTAGAAGGGCTTAAATTCTTATTTTCTAAAATGATGAAAACAAAAACAAATGAAGAGTTTCTTTCTATTATGAACGAAGGTGCGTAGGTATACATAATGAAAATCGGCGTTTTTGATTCTGGATTGGGTGGCTTGACGGTTGTTCAGGCTATGACTCAAGTGATAAAAGGTGCCGAGATTTTCTATGTAGCAGATACTAAAAATGCACCTTATGGTGAAAAAACCCCTGAACAAATTTTACAATACTCCCTCAATATCACCAAATATCTCATAAATACCTATCAGATAGAGGCACTGATATTGGCATGTAATACAGCAACTTCTTCTTCCATTAAACATCTTCGTGAAATATATCCTGAACTTATCATTATGGGTACAGAACCCGGCATAAAACCGGCTATCGAACAGACAAAAACAGGTAAAATAGGGGTTCTGGCTACACCTGCGACACTTCAGGGGGATAAATATAAACAACTGACAGAGGCACTCTCTTTACAAAAAAGTGTCTATATTTATGAACAGGCTTGCCCCGGATTGGTTGAACAGATCGAAAAAGGTGAGATTGATAGCGTAGAGACAATCAATTTATTGGAAAAGTGGCTTACCCCTATGCGAGAGAATAATGTAGATACGATTGTACTCGGATGTACGCATTACCCACTTGTAAGTCAAAGTATAGAAAAAATTATGAATTGTAATGTAAGTCTTATTCATACGGGGGACGCTATATCAAAACATTTACTTTCAATAGGTACCCAAAAAGGACATTTAAATGAGGGTGACTTGCGCGTGCATATCCACACTACGGGTGAGATTCAAATACCAATTATAGACAGTATCATTGAAACCTATGATCATATACATTTCATAGAAATTGAAAGTGATTAAGGTTTTCTTTGTAGATTGCTACTTATAATACATTAGGTAAAGTTATTTTCAATTATATTTTTATAAAAAATGGCTACTATAAACTTATCTATGTTAAAATACCGCGATACGGTTTACTGTATTGAAAAAGCACTACCAATAAGAGGATAATAAATGAAAAATGTATTAGAGAGCTTTGCTATATTGCTTGTTGGACTTTTGTCTTTGGGTATTGTATATTTTATTGTACAGTACAACATGATAGATGAGAAAAACATCGTATCTGTAGTAGATGACAGTATGGTGAATCCGAAACCAGTTCAACTTGGGTTGGATAATGATGACTTTTTAGATGATGACTTCTTAGATGAAGATTCTGATTTAGATTAATTGAGAATAGGACTTACTTTACAGTAGTCCTACCGCCTCTTTCACTTTTAGCATTTTGTCACTTGCAATGGCTCTGGCTTTTTTAGCACCCTGTGCCAAGATATCATTTACTTCATCCATATGGTTAAGGTAATACTCTCGTTTTTCTCTGGCTTCACTAAACTCTTCCCAAATCAACTCTTTAAGATATTTTTTGAAGTGACCATACCCTTCTTTACCACTTTTGTAACGACGTTGGAGATCAAGTTTTTGTTCCTCGTCTAAAAATAGTGATGCAAGGGCATAGATATTATCTCCCTCGTATTCCAATGGCTCGCCTAAGGGAGTAGAGGATGAGATGATCTTATTACATCTTTTTTGTAGTGCTTTCTCCTCCATAAAAATATCGATGGCATTGTCATAACTTTTACTCATTTTTTGACCATCTATACCAGGGATAGTCGCTACGTCTTCTTGCACGATATGCTCCGGAATTGTAAATATCTCTCCATACTCGTTGTTGAACTTTGTAGCGATATCTCTTGTCATTTCAACATGTTGGATCTGATCTTTTCCTACAGGTACTTTTTGGGTGTCGAGCATGAGTATATCGGCAGCCATAAGTACGGGGTAAGAAAAGAGGGCATGGTTTGCAGAGACGCCTTTGGCTACTTTATCTTTGTAAGAATGTGCACGTTCGAGTAGTCCCATAGAGGTAAATTTAGAGAGTATCCAATAGAGTTCAAGTACTTCAGGCATCTCACTCTGTACCCAAAATGTTGTTTTTTCCGGGTCAAGTCCAAGTGAGAGGTAATCGACTGCTGCATCTATAGTATGACGCTTAAGTGTGGCTGCATCTTTTGAAGTAGTAAGTGAATGGTAGTTAGCAATGAACGTAAAGAGTTCATGTTCTTCTTGAAGCTCAACCATAGGCTTCATAGCCCCAAAATAGTTTCCTATATGAAGTTTCCCTGAAGCTTGTATTCCTGTAAGTACACGCATATTGTATCCTAAAATTATTTTAGGAGATTATAGCGAAGTTGTTAGTAAAGAAACCTATTCATCGTCATCATAGCGTTCTCCACGTTTACGTGCGACGATATCTAAAGGGACTCCTTCAAAGTCAAATTTGCTTCGAAGGTAGTTTGCCAAGTAACGTTTGTAGGAAAAGTGTATAAATTCCGGTCTGTTGCTTATGAGAGCAATTTTTGGTGGTTTTGTCTCGTATTGTGTGGCGAATTTGATGTTAACAGATGCACCATTGTGTGATGGTACATGGTGTCTTCTTATGGCTTCGCGTACGGTATCGTTGAGTTCAGAAGTAGAGATACGTTGTGTATATCTTTTATAGATATCTGTTACCTGGTCAAGAATCTTGTTGACACGTAAGCCTGTTTTTGCAGAAATCGTGATAAGTGGTGCATAGTGTAAAAACTTCATTTCATCACGTATCTCTTCTACTACTTCCTCGTAAGTTTTGTCTTCATGTATGTCCCATTTATTGATCACTATAAGACAGGCCAATTTGTGTTTTTCAATGAGTCCGGCAACGCGTTCATCAAGTTCTGTCACACCCACTGTTGCGTCTATCATGAGTAAAACCAGATTTGCTTTTTCCAGCATTTCTGTGGTACGTGTCAGTGCAAACTTCTCAATACCGACAATTTTACTTCTTTTTCTGATCCCTGCGGTATCGATAAAGGTGATTTTATAGTCATTATGTTCTACCATCTCATCGATCGGATCAATGGTAGTTCCTGCAACGTCCGAGACTACTGTACGCTCTTCGCCCAAGAGTGCGTTAAGAAGTGAACTCTTTCCTGTATTGACACGACCTATGATAGCGACTCTAATTTCATCATCAACCTCTTCTTCTTTGACAGTATTGATCTCACGCACTATCTCATTAAAAGTGTCTATCTCTGTATCTTCGGAAAGTTCAAGTTCTTCAAAATCTTCTTTAGGGTCGGGTATGTACGTTTCTAGCCATGCATAAAAGTCATTAAAATAACGGTTATGACCTACAGACATAGGAAAAGTTGCTTCAGCACCAAACTCTAAAAACTCCCAATAACGCTCTTCTTCTTTGTCATTGTCTATCTTGTTGACAACAAGAGCAAGTGGCTTGCCTTGTTGTTGGAGTTTGTAGAAAAGTGCTCTGTCTTCTTCTGACGGCAATGTTTTACCATCTACCATGTAGATAATAATATCTGCCATATCGGCAGCTTTCAGTGAAAATTCGGCTACTTTGGAGAAGAGGTCAGAAGAGTAATCTATCCCCCCTGTATCGATCACTTCAAAGTCACGGTTTTCTGAGATGGTTACGATGCGTTTTTTAATATCTCTTGTGGTTCCTGAAATATCAGAAGTGATGGCATCTCTTTGTCTCGCCAAACGGTTAAAGAGTGAACTCTTTCCAACGTTTGGTCGACCTAGTATTGCTACTTTTTTAAGTTCTTGCATAAATATATTCTTTCTTATAATAATTAGTGGAATTATAGCATAGAACACTCTGAATAAACAAGGCGCTCATAATGGGTTATGCAGAGTGTTCTGTTTTACTAGGCAGCTGTTCCACGTAAATAGACTGAGAAGGAAAGGCAAAACTTGACCCATTATCTTCAACAATCTTCATGATTTTCAAATGTATATCTTCACGTATATTTAAGTAGCGTTCCCAGTCGGAAGTGCTGGTAAAAGCATAGATAAAGATATTGAGCGAAGAGTCTCCAAAAGATTCAAAATTGACCAGTAAAGTATCTTTTTTAGAGATTTTCTCATGATGACGTAACATGCTTCTCATCTCTTCTACGATGGCATCCATCTGATCACGGGTGGTACCGTATGTAAGCCCTATACGCATTTCAATCCTACGTACTCCTCTTCGAGAAAAGTTTTCTATGGGAGAATTAGCCACAATTTGATTGGGAACAGTGATAAGTGATTTTTTGAATGAACGTATTGAGGTTGTGCGCATTCCGATGTCCTCAACAGTACCTTCTACCCCTCCCACTTTAATCCATTCTCCGATTCGTATAGATTTATCTGCAAGTAGGGCAAAAGAGCCAAACACATTTGAAACTGTGTCTTTTGCTGCAAGGGCAAAAGCAAGACCACCAAGTCCAAGAGAAGCAACGAGTGCAGTCACATTAATGCTCCAAACCTGAAGCATCGCACCCAAACCTACAGCTCCTATGAGAAATTTAACAATTATGAGTATGAAATTTCCCATCTCTTTGGCAAGATCAGGATTAAATTTTTCTGTAGTATGGTGAAAGAAGTCACGTAAAGACTCCATAATAGAGATAATTGTCCAAAATACAGTGTAAACAACCAGTGTATTAAGAATACTTTTGACCAATTCGGTCTCTTTGAAAATAAGTAAGAAAAAGAGGTGGGCTCCCATGAGTATAAAAGCAAAACGCATAGGTCCTTTCAGGGCAGAGATGATCTTGTCATCAAAGTAGGTGTCTGACATTTTGGAAATGTTTTGCAAGGTACCGATAATCATAAGGGTGAAAAGTTTTCGGAAAAGTAAAAAAAGTAAAAAGACTAGTATCGCAGCAAAAAGGTTTGCCAATGGAATATCTAAAAAAGGATGTGCCAAAAAAGGAAACTTATTATAAATAGGTGCGAGTAATGTTTGTACTGTTCCCTCAAGATTCATCGATAAATCATCAATGACATTTAAGGCTTGTGTACCATTTGGTTCGGTTGTATTTAGATCGGTTGTTTGCATCTTTTTGTTATCCTTTACTTTTTATACACGTAATTATAGTAGAATTTGGTATAAAGTGAGATAGAAAAGGAATGATGTGATAAGAAGAATCTTTATATCTCTAAAGGGCATATGGAGAAGGGGCTGATGGTCAGTGATCTGTATCAGATGATAAGTAAAAAGAAAGAGGAGACAGTCCTTAAAGAGTATCATATAGATCACAAAGGCAAGTATGTTACAAAAAAAGTTAGAAAATGGATCAAAGGCAAGTTGCAAGAAGAACGTAGTGAAAAACTTAAATTTTATGCCAAAGATGACTTGCTGACACTTTATTTTAACTTAGGTACTGCTGTGAAGACAAAGGGTAAAAAATACCTGTTTAAAGCGGTGGGACTAGAAAAACAAAATGGCGAAGTACAAATTACAGTACCTGATGATAAACAAGTAGCAGACTATAAAAAAGATTTAGGTCAAGGTGCAGATCTTTATGCGAAAGCACTTATCCATCAAAAAAATTTCAGAAAGAAAAAAGGTGACATTTTACTCGCTGTTGCAAAAGATGGGTTTATCACTAAATCTGTGATAAAAGATATCTTATTTTATGGGGATGCTAAGCTCATAAGAGTCAAATAGCGTTTATTCTGATAATAAAATATACAAAAGGAATAAAGATGGCAGAGGCAGAACAAAAAAAGATGACATTAACCACTAAAGTGTTAATAGGAATGGGTCTAGGTATTTCAGTGGGACTATTATTGAATCTTTTAGGTCTTAACAATGAAGGTTCGTTTGTCAATACATATGTTGTAAATGGATTATTTTATACGATAGGAAAAATGTTTGTAAGCGGATTAACAATGCTTGTTGTTCCTTTGGTTTTCTTTTCACTTATTACGGGGGTTGTAGGGATTGGAGATATCAGGTCTTTAGGTAAAGTAGGAGGGAAATCTTTTGCCCTTTATATGCTTACAACAGCTATTGCTATAGCCGTTGCGATCAGCATAGCAGCAGCGATTGGCATTGGTGAAGGTGCCAATATGACATCAGCAGCAGTTTTTTCTGCCAAAGACGCACCTGCTCTGAGTGCGGTACTTATAGATATTATTCCCAAAAACATAGTCAATGCAATGGCATTAGGAAAAATGTTACAAATTATCTTTTTCTCCATCTTGATAGGTATCTCTATTTTGATGGTAGGGAAAAAAGCTGAACCAGTGGCGAAACTTCTAGAAATCGGTAATGAAATTATGATGAAAATGGTAAATATCGTTATGGCAGTCGCTCCATATGCTGTATTTGCGTTACTTGGAAAAGCCATTGCTGATCTTGGACTAGATTTGTTGATAGATTTAGCAAGTTATGTAGGGGTATTGATTTTTGCGTTACTTCTGCATCTGTTTGTTACATTGATGATTATTCTAAAAGTATTTTCGGGCATGAGCCTTTCTACCTTCTTGAAAAAAATGCGTGAAGTACAAATATTTGCATTCAGTACTTCAAGCTCCAATGCGACTATTCCTGTGACACTTAGAACAGTGATAGACAAACTTGGGGTAAACAATTCCGTAGCATCGTTCACCATACCTTTTGGTGCGACTATCAACATGGATGGAACAGCCATCATGCAGGGAGTTGCCACCGTTTTTATAGCCAATGCTTATGGTGTAGATCTTGGTATGACAGGCTATTTAACCGTTATCCTAATGTCTGTTCTGGCATCTATCGGTACAGCAGGTGTACCTGGAGTAGGCCTTATTATGCTTTCTATGGTTTTTGCGCAGGTTGGACTTCCTATTGAAGGCATAGGACTGATCCTTGGAGTCGATAGACTGCTTGACATGATAAGAACAGCTGTCAATGTTTCAGGAGATGCCGTGGTATCGGTGATTGTTGCAAAAAGCGAAGGTGCATTGGATGAAAATATTTATAATGACCCTGATGCAGGGTTACTTACAGAAGAAAATATAACGATTGATGAGAGGGCAGAACAGGCCTTAGCAGATACTATTAAAAGAACACACAATAAAGAGTAATAGAAAGAAGGTGGGGCCTTCTTTTTTTAGATTGACTTAAAAGAGAAAAATGCAAACGATACAATACAGCAGCCAAACGGTAACTCCATCAAAAGTTGTCTGCGTTGGCAGAAACTACGTTGAACATATTCACGTAGACAGGCAGTTAGTATTGAGTGAGACATTTGTATCTGTGTAGTTAGATGATAGTGACAGCCATTTTTGTACGAAACATGCTACACTTGCGCAAAAAAGGGCAGTCTTGAAAGAGAAGATCAAAAACATGGACAGAGGCATCCTTTTGATGTTTCTCGCTTCACTTAGCTTTGCTGTCATGGGCGGTTTTGCTAAGGTAGTAAGCCAAGTTCTACCTCCTGTTGAAGTCACATTTTTTAGAAATATTTTTGGGGTCATACTTGTAGGTCTTGCTATTTATAAAGTTCCACTAAAGCAGACTGGAGGCAAACTACTTTTGCTTCTTTTTCGTGGTTCTATGGGCTTTGCAGCTCTTTTGGCATACTTCTACATTATGGCACATATTCCTTTGGGTGAAGCAGTCACATACAACAAAACATCACCTATCTTTGTGGCCATATTTGCCTATCTGTTTTTAAATGAGAAGTTACATAAAAGCGCTTTATTGGCCATTATCATAGGATTTGTAGGGATTGTGTTGGTGGCACAACCTCAGAGTGGTGCGTTTGATAAGTATGACATACTGGGTATTTTTTCAGGTATAGGCGCAGCGCTGGCTTATACTTCCATACGAGAACTTAGAAAGTACTATGATACACGTGCCATTGTGATGTCATTTATGGGTGTTGGGACTGCAGCACCGCTTCTCTTGATGCTTATTACGCCTTATGTGAATGTTTCAGAAGATTTTGACTGGATGTTTGCTAAATTTGTCATGCCTCATGGCGTAGAGTGGGGCTATGTTACTGCAGTCGGCATCTTTGCTACCATCTCTCAACTTTTGATGACCAAAGCGTATGAGCTGACAAAGGCAGGTATAGTTGGTACAATAAGTTACAGTAATATTGTCTTTGCCGTAGTGATAGGGATAATGTTGGGTGACCCTATACCTGATATTTGGACAGTTTTGGGTATAATCCTGGTAATATTGTCAGGGTTACTTGTAGCTCTACCCAAAGGAATCAAATGATACTTATAGCAGGCCCTTGTGTACTGGAAAGTCGTGATGCAGTGATGCGTATTGCTGAATCATTAAACAAATACCGTGAAGACTGTACTAAAGATTTTTACTTTAAAGCGAGTTTTGACAAAGCCAATCGTACAAGCCTAGACTCATTTAGAGGTCCGGGATTAGATGAAGGTCTTAAGATGCTTCAAGAAGTCAAAGACCAATTTGGCTATAAAATTTTAACCGATGTACATGACTATACGCAACCGGCAGCAGTGGCTGAAGTAGCTGATGTGCTTCAGATTCCGGCATTTTTATGTCGTCAAACCGACTTGCTTGTAGCAGCAGCTAAAACATCTGCAACAGTAAACATCAAAAAAGGACAGTTCTTGGCACCTGCAGCGATGGAACACTCTGTAGGAAAAGTTCTCAAAACCAGAGGGTTCGACGGCGAAGTAAATTATGAAAATGCAAAGAAATATAATGTATGGCTTACCGAGAGAGGCACCACCTTCGGATATGGAAACCTTGTAGTCGATATGCGTGGACTAAAGATCATGCGTGAGTTTGCACCGGTAATTTTCGATGCGACACATTCTGTACAAATGCCTGCAAGCGGCGGTGCGACAAGTGGTGGAGACAGCTCGTTTGTGCCTTATCTTTCGCGGGCAGCGGCAGCAGTAGGTGTGGACGGTTTCTTTTTTGAGACACACTTTGACCCGAGCATCGCTTTAAGTGACGGCCCAAATATGATAGAACTCAGTAAGTTAGAGGCATTGATCAAACAAATCGATGCAATTAGAAGTATTGTGGAGTAAAGTAGGGTGGATTTATCCACCGTTACAATAAATGTTCAAATGGTGGGAAATCCCACCTTACGCGTATTAAATTTTAAAAAGGAAAATAGATATGAAAAAAGTAGAAGGTCAATTATCGGTAGATAAAAGTAAAAAGGTAGCGATCATTAATGCAAGATTTAACCACTTTATCACAGATAGACTGGTAGAGGGTGCAGTAGATGCCTATGCAAGACATGGTGGGAATGCAGATGATTTAGATCTTATCTTGGTGCCAGGTGCATTTGAAGTGCCATTTGCACTAGATAAAGCATTTGCTTCTGGTAAATATGATGCTATATGTTGTTTAGGTGCAGTTATACGTGGGGCAACACCTCACTTTGACTATGTATCAGCGGAAGCAACCAAAGGTGTGGCTTCGGTTACACTGAAGCATGGTAAACCAGCAACATTTGGTGTGCTTACTGTAAACAGTATCGAGCAGGCTATAGAAAGAGCGGGTACTAAAGCCGGAAATAAAGGTGGTGAAGCGATGGTAGGACTTATCGAACTCATCAACCTTTACAGTGAGCTTGACTAATGGCAACTAGACATCAAGCACGTACTGCCGTAGTAGGATTACTTTATGCATATGATTTAGGGAATGAGAATATAGGAAAATTCTCAGATGAAATTTTGGAAGAGGGTAAGATTCGAAATAAGCAAAAAGAATTTTCAGAGATACTTTTCCAGGGAACCATAGAAAATCTTGAAATGTTGGATGCCAAAATTAAAGAACATTTGCATGATTGGGACTATGATGGCATAGGTAAAGTAGAAAAAGCCATCATGAGACTGGGTGCTTTTGAGATACTTGTGGCTAAAACAGATAAAGCTATCATTATCAACGAGGCAGTGGAACTGGCAAAATCATTGGCTGATGAAAAGTCTCCACAGTTTATCAATGGTGTTTTAGACGCACTGGATAAAGAGAAATAGACAAAATGACAAGCGTTAAAACGCAATGCAAGCGAGGCAAAAAATGACGAGTCCTACGAATCTTATGACAAAACGTATGAGTATTGATGAAGCAGTAGAGCTTATTGAACAAGGTGATCTAAAAACCCTTGGACAAATGGCACTAGCACGTAAAAAAGAGATGCATCCTAAAGGAATAACAACGTTTGTTGTAGATAGAAACATCAACTACACAAACATTTGCTGGGTGGACTGTAAATTTTGTGCTTTTTATACGCATGAGAAAAAAGAAGATGCTTATATTCTGACTTTTGAAGAAATAGATCAAAAGATAGATGAACTTTTAGCCATAGGCGGTACACAGATACTTTTTCAAGGAGGAGTACATCCTAAGCTTGAAATAGAGTGGTATGAAGACCTAGTAGAGCACATTTCAAACAAATATCCTCAAGTAACGATACATGGTTTCTCCTCCATCGAGATAGATTACATTGCCAACCGCTCCAAAATAAGTATATCCGAAGTCTTGCGTAGACTTAACGAAAAGGGTCTTAGTTCCATTCCTGGTGCAGGTGCAGAGATACTTTCAGATCGAGTACGTGACATCATAGCACCTAAAAAACACGATAAAGACCAATGGTTGGATGTGCATCGTCAAGCACATAAGCTTGGGATCAAATCAACTGCTACGATGATGTATGGTACGGTAGAGACTATACGTGAGATAGTGGAACATTGGGATTATGTACGCCAGCTTCAAGATGAAACCAATGGTTTTAGAGCATTTATTATGTGGTCATACCAAAGTGATCATACGCAGCTTAAAAGAGAATTACCCACTATTACGAAAACAACACCAAATCAATATTTACGTTATTTAGCGGTAGCAAGACTCTTTTTAGATAATGTACCAAACATACAAAGTTCCTGGGTAACACAGGGTTCTTACATAGGACAAATGGCACTCCTTTTTGGAGCCAATGATTTGGGCTCTACGATGATGGAAGAAAATGTAGTTTCTGCTGCCGGAGCTAAAAATGAGATGAATCAGGACCAAATGATAGAACTCATTCATGACGTGGGTGAAAAACCTGCAAAGAGAAATACTGCTTATGATATTTTGGAAAGATTTTAACAAATTCATTTTGACAGGTGGATAAATCCACCCTACGCGTTGTAGAAATTGAATAGATTTATGGTAGGGTAGGTTTACTCACCATAAAATATGGAGTAAATATGAAAAAAATATTAATAATATTAATTGTGTTACAAGGAGCATTGATGGCGGCATTTGTCAAAGAGATAGAGTTTAAAGATAGCAAGGTACCTGTTGTATTTGAAGAAGAGAAGTATCTTCCTATCGTATCGATTCAATTGGTATTTAAAAATGCAGGACACTTGAGCAATACCAAAGATGGCTTGGCTGATATGTCTGCAAACTTACTGAATGAAGGTACAAGCAAAGAAGGAAGCATAGGGTTTGCCACAAAACTGGATGCACATGCAGTAGACATAGGAACGCATGTAGGGCGTGATAGTTTAGTGATAGAGGTCTCTTCGCTAAAGAGTGAGTTTCCCTATGCTGTAGAGCGCTTGGAAGAACTTTTAAAAGATCCCAACTACACACAAGAAGCACTCGATCAAGTAAAACATCAAAAGATAGGTTGGCTGATAGAAAAGAAGAGTGACTTTGACTATATTGCAGCCAAATCTTTGCGAGCAACACTTTTTAAAGACACTATTTTAGCAAGACCTTATGATGGTACATTGCAAAGTGTAGAAAGTATGTCACTAGAAGACCTTAAAACCTTTCTCTCTACACATTTAGGTTACAACAATGTCATCGGTGTTGTGGGTGGAGACATTACATTTGATGAAGCACAAGGGTATCTGACGAAGCTTCTTGCGCTTTTCCCAAAGGTAAAAGATAAAGAAGTAGAGCCTATTAAAGCTTCCAATAAAAAAGAAGTGGTACTGATAGATGAAGATACACAGCAGGCATATATCTACTTTGGTGCACCCTTTAGCTACAGCTATAAAGAAAAAGACCAGTACCTGGCAAAGATTGCAGAGTATCTTCTTGGCGGAGGAGGGTTTGGTTCACGGCTCATGGAAGAGATGCGTGTAAAACGTGGACTGACTTATGGTGCATATTCGTCACTTAGACGTACAAAGCCGGTTTCTTATTTGAGTGGATACTTGCAAACAAAGCTCACTAGACAAGATGAAGCAAAAAATTTGGTACAGGAAGTGGTAGATACTTTTGTCAAAGAAGGTATTACACAAGAAGAGCTTGACGAGACAAAAAAGTTTTTACTCGGATCTGAGCCTTTACGGACAGAAACACTTTCACAAAGGTTATATCGTGCCTATGACGACTATTACTATGGAAGGCCACTTGGTTTTGCCAAAGAGCAGTTGAAAAAGATAGAGTCGGTTACTCTTGATGAAGTCAATACTTTTATCAAAGCACATACCGAATTGTCAGATATTACCTTTAGCATCGTCACAAAAAAATTAGAAATTAAAAAGTAGAAATTAGAAATTGTAGTATGTATTGCTTTGCAATACTACTATATATATGACAATATGACATCTTTTTTCTCCTTTTCTAAAAGCCACGTTATAATATTTCATAGGTAAACAAGAATCTCTAATTTCTAACTACTAATTTCTAATTTGAACGGAGTTCATCATGGAGGAAGCAAAACAACTGTTTAATAAACTCAAGATTCATACTTTACTTGACTTAGCACTCATCACCCCCACTTCTTATAATGATACGACACTCTCAAGTGCACTGGAATTAGGCAAGGTAAATACCCTTGAAGCCAAAGTGGTTGATTCGAGTATCTATTCGGGTAAGCTACGGATCACTTTTAACCTCACCCAATCAGGCAGACGGCTCTCTTCTACTTTCTTTAGGGTTACACCTTACCATCATAAACTTTTTGAAGTAGGGTCAAGTCATGTCATCCAGGGCAGACTTGAAGAATACAGGGGCTACTTGCAAATGGCACAGCCCAAATCCATTAAAGAAGTAGGGAAAATCACACCTAAGTACAAAACTGTACTGAAAGAGAGTGAGATCTCTTCGCTCATAGAGTGTTATGTAAATGAACAAAATTTATATAATGAAGGGCTGGACAGTAAAGAAGTCTCTACACTTATGCATATTCATTTTCCCAAAAGTATGGAAGAGGTGTATGACGGTACAACATTTAAGCCTGATTTTCTGACTGTATTGAAATTTGTTGAAGCGTATAATCATTTGAAAAAGTTACGGGGGAAAAGGGCAGATTTTCCTGCACACAGAAGATTAACCGGCGATATAGAGGCTTTTGTGGATAATTTGCCTTTTACACTTACCTTAGAGCAGAATGAAGTTATAGCACAGATAAAAGAAGACTTGGCAAGAGAAGACAAAGCTGCAAAACGAATGGTCGTTGGCGATGTGGGTTCTGGTAAAACGATGGTGATACTAGCCTCTGTGATGATGGCATATCCGCATAAAAGTATTTTGATGGCGCCTACTTCACTCCTTGCTTTGCAGCTCTATGAAGAGGCATGTAAACATTTACCCAAATATATCAAAGTAGCGCTGGTCATGCAGGGCAAAGATCGAGGTGACTACACAGATGCAGACTTCATCATAGGCACACATGCACTTCTTTTCAAAGAAGATCTACCTCAAGCCTCTTTGGTAATGGTAGATGAACAGCATCGTTTTGGAACCAAACAAAGACAGAGTTTAGAAGCCTTGGTGAGTGCGGGAGACAAGCATCTAAAATGCAGTACAAGCGAAGCACTAAATGCTGAGTCGCATAAGAAACCTCATTTTATACAGTTTTCAGCAACGCCTATACCAAGAACACAAGCCATGATGCAGTCTGAACTTCTTGATGTAAGTCTCATCACTACGACACCTTTTAAACGTGAAGTACTCACCCAGACCATAAGTAAACAAGATTTCCCAAACTTGCTGTCACATATAAAAGAAGAGATAGCACAAGAGCATCAAGTGCTCATTATTTACCCTTTGGTTGAAGAGAGTACTGAAGTGCCGTACCAGTCTTTAGAAGAGAGCAGGGGATTTTGGGAAGAGAAATTTGATGCTGTCTATGTAACGCACGGTAAAGACAAGCAAAAAGAGGAAGTCTTAGTGGAATTTAGAGAAAAAGGAAACATACTCTTAGCCACAACCGTTGTGGAGGTAGGTATCTCCTTGCCCAAGCTTACACTTATCGTTGTAGTAGGGGCAGAACGCCTTGGACTTGCTACTTTGCATCAACTTAGAGGTAGAGTAGGACGTAATGGCTTAAAGAGCTGGTGTTACCTTTACTCTAACAGTACGGAGAACTTCAGACTTGAACAGTTTTCTCAAACAACTAATGGTTTTGAGATCGCAAAATTAGACTTAAAATTTCGTGACAGTGGTGACATACTGGATGGCACCATACAAAGTGGACAAAGATTTAAGTGGTTAGATATGGCTGAAGATGAAGATGTGGTGGCTTATGCGAAAGTGAGAGTTAAGAATACCAATGCTATATAAGGGCAACCACAAGGGATTGCCCCTACGGAACGGCATAATATTGTAGGGGTGCCCCTTGTGGGTACCTTTTTTCTAAGGAGATAGGTAATGAAAAATGATAGATATCAGCGCAAAAATGTACGATTAAAATATTATGATTATTCTCAGGAGGGTTTTTATTTCATTACTATTTGTGGACAAAATAGAGTTAAATATTTTGGAGAAATTATAGATGGTAGATTTGTAGCAAATGAAACAGCACATATGATTAAAAAAATATGGCTACAAATGCCATTACGTTTCCCTTTTATTTCTCATCATGAATACGTACTTATGCCAAATCATTTTCATGCCATTGTTGAAATAAAAAATGCAACTAATATTTCTGTTGGGGATATTATTGGTGCATTTAAATCTCTAACAACCAATGCATATATCAAGGGAGTCAAAGAAAATAATTGGATTTCTTTTGAAAAACGTTTATGGCAAAGAAATTATTATGAACATATTATTCGTAATGAAGCATCTTATATGAAATTATCTGAATATATTCAAAATAATCCATCAAAATGGAAAGAAGATATGTTTTTTATGTAGATGTGCCCATTGTGCGGGTACCTTTTTTTATTGTATAAGGGCAACCACAAGGGATTGCCCCTACGGAACGGCATAATATTGTAGGGGTGCCCCTTGTGGGTACCTTTTTTCTAAGGAGATGGTAATGGAAAGAAGATATGTTTTTTATGTAGATGTGCCCATTGTGCGGGTACCTTTTTTTATTGTATAAGGGCAACCACAAGGGATTGCCCCTACGGAACGGCATAATATTGTAGGGGTGCCCCTTGTGGGTACCTTTTTTCTAAGGAGATGGTAATGAAAAGAAGATATGTTTTTTATGTAGATGTGCCCATTGTGCGGGTACCTTTTTTATTGTATAAGGGCAACCACAAGGGATTGCCCCTACGGAACGGCATAATATTGTAGGGGTGCCCCTTGTGGGTACCTTTTTTCTAAGGAGATGGTAATGAAAAGAAGATATGTTTTTTATGTAGATGTGCCCATTGTGCGGGTACCTTTTTTATTGTATAAGGGCAACCACAAGGGATTGCCCCTACGGAACGGCATAATATTGTAGGGGTGCCCCTTGTGGGTACCTTTTTTCTAAGGAGATGGTAATGAAAGAAGATATGTTTTTTATGTAGATGTGCCCATTGTGCGGGTACCTTTTTTATTGTATAAGGGCAACCACAAGGGATTGCCCCTACCTGCTAATAAAGTCCAAATCTTCCATCAGCTCTTTTATACATAACACGCATAAGTCCTTCAGTGTCATTAAATACAATGAATTGTCTTTTTTTCTCAGCTAGAAGTGCCTCTGTGGCTTCATCAAAATCAAGTGGCTTGTGAAGTTCTAAGTCCATAGGGACTATCTCTACTTCTGCCGTACTCAATTCACTGACTGCTTCAGCTTCTGCTCCCATGTCTTTAAAGCTCATAATTTTATGATCTTTGATTTTATCTGCATGTCTTCTAAGTGATTTTTTCATTCTATCTATAGCTAAGTCCATAGCAGCATATACATCTTTATCTACTTGTGTGATGACGATAGTATTTTTATCTTTAAGATTAACTATGAACTCTATTACAAAACCTTTGTTTCCATGCTTCACATCACCTAATATAACAGTATTGGCAGAAATAATGTCTAAATGATATTTTTCTAGTCCCTCTATGGCTGCTTCTGCATAAGCTTTAATAGGCTCAGTAAGTTCGAAATGTCTTCCCGTTATACTTTTGTTCATAATGTATCCTTAGTTTTAAAGTATAGATATATCGCTATATCCATACTTAATTTTAACTTAATATCCTTAATAAAAGGTAAATGGAGAGAGATTTTCAGAGGAGATTCCTCTGAAAGGATAGTAAAACCTAAGAGTCTTCCTGACCTACTATGTAGGCATACCCTGTTTCTTTTGCAATGATAATATCTAAGTTATCAGAACCATCTGCAAATCCAAATGTCATTGTACAGTCACTACTCATGTATTTATCGTAAGTATTTGTAGCACTTCCTATACCTGTATGTACTCTACCTAAATGATCAAAAGCCAAATGTTGTACTGTACACCCACCATTTAACGTTAAACTATTGATACCATATTTTTTTCCAATAAAGATATTGGGACTTTCATCACTATCCATATCAACTGTGGCACCAGAAGCATTATACATATAGTGTCCATTTATAGGATCAATGGCTGTTTCGCTTTTGTCAACAAATCCATCTTGATCCTGATCTGAAGAAATGGTATAAAAAGTAGCTTTGTTGTCAGCTGATACAGTAAAACGTATTTGCCATAATTCTTTTTGCCAGTTTGTATCAAATGGGTCAGTCTTATCATCATTGAGTGCCAAATGCTGCGTGTATCGTATTGCAGATAAAATGTTATCTGCAGCTTCCTGTCTTAAATCACGATCCAATCTAGGCATAGCAAGAGCAGCAAGAATACCCAGTACGACGATGACGAATACCAATTCGATCATAGTAAAGGCTTTTGTTTGTTTGTTTAGAGTTCTCATATTTTTTGTAAGCTCCTTCTATGGTAGGTCATTTTTGGAGGAGTAGGGGAAGGATTGTCTAAATCATCATACCTAACAAAGACATCTACAATAACATTAAGTGGAGATTTAACCGTAGTGACAGCATTGCTTAATGTGCGGCAGTTACCAGCTAAATCTGTATTTCCAATGTATGATATATTGACATCTACATTATAGATACCATAAGTTCCAGTGATATTATTGAGACAACCTGTGCTGTTATGCTCATTGGCTGTAACTGCCATGACGGCATACTCTGTATAGCTTTTTGCAAGAAGAACGGACTGCTCACGTTGAAATTGCACAGTCGTTCCTTTAACCATTTTCCCTGAAAGATTCAGTATAAATGCTGCAACTGTTGCCATTAAAACGATTATAACGATTGCGGTTAACATTGAAAATGCTTTTCTCATTAGAATACCGCCTTTTCTTTACATGCTGATATGTTAACATCTTCGCTAATTCGTTCTTCTTTACAAATCTTAAATCGGATGGTTCGTCCATCACCTTTAAATTTGAATGTACTGATATTTTTCATTAGTAGAGAGCTGCTCCCTGTGACAGCTACTCCACGAGTGGGAGAAAAATTGTAGTGAAGATAAAGATCTCCATCTGTAACAACTAAAGCGTAAGATGTCCATGCGAGTTTATAGTGCTCAACTATATGTGATGCATTGTTATCTAGAGTAATAGTGCTTACTGTACCACTACCAAAATATGCATTTGTATCGTAGGGAAAGTAAACTGCGAAGTTATTTGTACTCCCAAGATTACCCTTGATAGTATTGGTCATAGATAGATCTGATCCTGGGGTTGAAAGTGAATTCGCTGTATTTGCAGGGTCATTTATATCACAAAAACCACTCCATCCAGGAGTAGCAGTTGCATTGTAACTATCCATGTCACTCGCAACCCATTGAAGGGCAATATAGCTATCACCTGTTGTATCGCTCATAGCATCGTTAATACCTTCAATTACACCTCCTGACAAAGTATCTCTTCTAACAACAGTACCCGGAATGGCAGAAGCAAGTCTATTGGCTATTTGTGTCGCAGCTAATTCTGTTTTTAAAGTAGCTCTATACTCTGCTCTTTGAACAATATACCCTTCATAGACTTTAGCAATCATTTCAGTACCTATGGATGCAACAATACCAAGTATAACGATGACAAAGATAAGTTCAAGCATACTGAAAGCCGGTTTGAGTCGATAGTGTCTCATATTAGTTGACATCCTTTTCTTCAAGTTTATATCCACCAATGTTGCAGCTAAAGGCATGCAAGATGATCTTTTTGTCGAGTTCATCTGGAGCACCTGTTTTATTTGTCAGCGTTACAGTAATTCGTTTGATATTAGTAGAGGAGGCTGATGATGTTGAGCCTGGGGTAATAAAATCAGGAGAAAAAGTAATACTAGAAGAACTATATGTACTGTTATCATCGATATATCTTACTGTAGTATTTATATTGATAGTAGCAGCATCCTGTACATAGTCAATTGATCCAGCATCTTCAATTTCTATGAGGGATGTATCTCCATTAAAGTCATCGATGTTGTCTTTTAGCGTATGACCCACAATATTTGAAGCACTTAGGCGTTGACCATCAGCACGTAGAAAGGTACGATAACTCTCTTCTGGTGTACCGGAACGACGACCAGTTGGTTCAGCCGAAATATTAACTTCATTCAATTCACTATCTCCACCAGATATTAAGATAGGTGGAATAAAATCCTCATTGGTATTACTTTCATCCCAATGGTATCCCATAATCATATTGACCTGAGAAGCAGCTTCATTTATGGCTTCTTGTTGAATGGCAACATAACCACTTTTCGCTGCAGTACTTATGAGCATAGGAGCAGACATTAGTACAATACCCATGATAACAATGGCAAATATCAACTCGATCATAGCTATGGCTGGGCGTAAAATAGTTTTATTCATTTACCATCCTACTCGTTCATTCTTCTTGGTACTGGTATCGCTGTCAACAACATGACCTGTGTCACCATGCCCTGCCCATCTGCTAATACCTATAAATTCGACTCTATAGAATGGGCTAGGTGCTACAATTGCATTATATTTATTATAGATTAACCAGGCATTGGTGTAATTTGCTGCTGTATTATCAGTTTCAAACTCTATATCTACAATATATGGAAGCGGATTCATACCATATGTTACTTCCACAGTTGTATCTGCTCCTTCCGAAGCATCTATATTTGGTTTTGGTGGAGCTGAGACATCACCATTTGTACTTGCTATAAGTGTTATATTTCCATCTCCTTGGCTTCTGCTGTGATCCCACGATAACCACCAGTCATCTTCATTGATCTGTCCACTCACTGTGTTGATACCATAGTCATCACAGGCAGTAAAACCAAGGTCACAATATACATCTATAAATATAGGTGTTGTGACAGGTGATACAGTATTTCCACCATAAAAGAATTTGGATGGTCGAACTCTAGCATAATATAAAGTAGCATTTTGATTTAAAATTGGTCCTGCTGTGCTTCCCTCTACACCATCTGTATCAGTGATGTTGACGTCAGATAATTTCAATCTTACAGGATTGACTACTAAATGCTGTTTTCTGTCGAAATTGAGTTTATAGTTGATGGTGGTTGTACCATTCTTGTCGCCACTTGCAGGAAAACTAGAAGCATTGTTTTCTATGGTTAAAGAAGTAAGAGACATGCCGTTGGTGACTGGAAGGAGCGAAACATTCCCCTCTCCACCATCAAGAGTAACCCCATCATCTTCCACTGGATTGTAGTAGAGAAAATGTGTCAAAGGTGCTGCCGAACCAGGATAAGTAATCGTTGTACCGTTTAGGATTAATGTAAGATTGGTATCTTGTGCATAACAGATGTCGATGTAGTTGCGCGTAACATTCACATCGTTGTAATGCATCGCAGAGATATTTGCCTCTAGCATCGCTCCCATTTCATAATTATCATCAAAAGAGTGGATATCGTGCAGATAGGTAAGGTTAGTATCACTGTTGCGGTCAGTTAAATTGACCTCCATATTAAAATGATGTGGAATCACCCTGAAGGACACATTGTGTTCTGTAATGAGTCTTGTGTCAACAGGCGTGTCATCAGTGTCTGTAAAAGCAAATTCTGAGCCCACCGTTTCATGGACAGACATATTGATATCTCCGATGTCATTGAAAGAAAAATCATCTTGATGTGTGCCATCGGCAAACTGTACGTAGGGTGAGATAGTAAGATTTTTAATCGGACAGCTCATTTTACTTACATTAAGATCAACAACAAAAGAGGCATTTTGCGTTTCATTGTACTCTGCGGAAGCATTATCCATACCGTCAAGCGCACGGAAAGTAAAATTTGTCTCTTGACCTGCTTTAAAAATGGCATCTGCTGCGATATTGACATCAAATCTATCTGGGCGTATCGCAAAAGTATCACGCGAGAAAGAGATACGTCTTTTGTCGAGATCGGCTTGGGTATTAGATGTCCAGCAGGTGTTCCAGTTGGTTGCTTTACCCGCGCTGTTTTCACAATACTCAAAAAGCACCCGCGTTGCTTTGATTGCTTTATCATATCCAAACCCATTTACTGCGACTGCAGATTGGTTGTAAAAGTTGACATCTTTTCCGGTGTTGCTTATTCCTGGCAGTTTTGTGAAGGCAATTGCATCCCCAAGGTACGCTTTTATATCCACTTTGACGGGAGTTAAAATACCTGTAGAAGTGTTAATGTCTATAATATTTAAGTTAAAAGGTTGATTGACTATTTTGGTTTTAACGGGAACACTGAGTTGGTTAATGACTAGAAGTGGCAATGGTTCATCCGTATCAATCGCATCAAATTCAGTATAGACACTCTCACCGCCTGTTCCGCCTCTGTTTATACATCGGCTACCCCCAGAGTTCGCACCATTCCCTTGGTCAACCCAGTCGCCTGTGCCATCAGGTTCTCTATATATATCTTTGTTTTGTGCAGATGATTCAAAGTCGGTATCATACAAAAAGTTTTGGCATTGTTGCAAAGTGTTGTTAGGGGTGGAAATATTGAGTATGTCAACTTCGTTGCCGGCAGCATCTTTGATTACTACATACCCTTGTGCTCCCATGACATTACTGTCCATTTGAAAAATTTCATATCGGGGATCATGACATAGAAGGTCAGCATCATTCCAATATTTGGTAGAAAACTTACCTGTTGAGGTGACAACGGAGATAGTCCATAGGTTGCTAATATATTGTTTGACCAAAAAGTCAAGGTATTTGATCTCAATATAGTTCCCTGGCACCTTGCCGGCAATGTCTGCCAATGGATGGTTGCCGTCTTTGTAGTTGGGGTTGTTTTGGTATTCGTTGATGGTTAACATACCCACATAAGAAGAGCAGCCACCCACCCCATCGTTATCAAAAATCGTCACTTTACTTTGATTTTTTGCAATAGTACCATTTGTTGTGCTATCAAGCGTCACATAAAATTCTTCTATAGCCTCTGAGATGGTGTCTCCTGTGATAATCACAGTGATGTCGTAAAAAGTTGATCCTAAAGGTACGGTGGCAGTTTGAGTGAGTGCTCCGTAGTCATCCGGTGTTATGGCAGTGCCATCACTGGTATGATAGGTAATGTTGATATCATTTGGCAAAGGCGTGCTGAAGTAGACGCGAACGATAGCCGAAATATTAAAATCTTTTTCTGCAATTTGGGCATCGCCAATGGCAAAGGTTAAGCCTGTGTCATCATCCAGAATGGTCCCAACTGCTATAGCATCTCCAAGTTCAGTACCTGAGGAGGGATTACTAAGTACAACATTGAAAGTTTCACCGATTTCTCCAGCCATGATATCATTGATTATCGGTACAGAAATAGTAGTAGTACTTGTCCCGGCAGAAATCACACCCGTACCTGAAGTCAGCGTGTAGTCATCAGGGGCGCTCGCTGTACCATCAACGGTGGTATAGGAAAATACCACATCACTGGTTGCTTGCGCTGAACGTGTGACTGTAAATACCATGTTCCCCCCATTTTCGGCGAGTGAACGGTCGCCAATAGAAAGCGTAGGGAAACTCCCAGCAGAATCGTCGTCATTGATGGTAATCGTTCCTGCTCCAGTGGCGATTGAAACAGTACTGTTGCTCGGGTTGCTGACCATAGATGCGCTTGAAAGGGCGGTGTTCAATATCTCTTGTGATTCAGCAATGAGGTCATCCAGAATCGGAATCGTAAAAATATTGGTAGATGTGCTAGTGATAGTCATCGTTCCACTGGAGGCGGTATAGTCAGACCCTGCAGTCGCTGTGTCATTTGAGGTTTCCCAATGCACTTCTAGGCTGTCACCACTCTGCATCGCAGGATCAATACGAATACTGATGTTGGCAGTACCCGCATTTTCGCTCACTACAATGCTATCAACAGTTAGGTTGTACACCTTGGATACCAATCCTGCTCCGCTCACGTTAAAATTGTATGGATTTTCATCTGCATCGTTGTTGGCAAACGAAACAGTACCGCTACGAACACCTTCTACAGTAGGATCAAAACGTACAGTAAATGTCGTCTGACCTTCTGAGGCTACTGTTGCGGCAGGTTGCGCCGTGATGCTGAAATCTCCAGATGCTGTAACTGTCCCTAGGGTTAGATTGCCTATGCCTGTATTTCGGATAGTATAGGTTTTATCTATCGTTTCGCCTGACACCAAAGCATTTCCAAAACTGGCATCTGTCGCGCCATCCGCTATGCCGTCAACACTGATTTCTGAGCCGTCATCATTTTTGATTGTCACTGTTTTGGCCGCAGGAGGCGTAAAGTTTTGAGAAGGATTGGTATCATAGTTGACGACAGATACGGTAAAACTCTCATCTGGTTCGACAGTGGCATCTCCGATGATATTGACCGTAAAAGTTTGTGACAATGCTGTGGTATTTTCTATAAACTTAAAATTTGTATTCAGTTCAATATAATCTGTATTTTGAGTAGTAGCGGTACCATTTGTGGTTTGAATCGTTAGTCCTATATCTTTTCCATCTGGAGCAACATTAAGGCCGACCGTACATGTTACTGGTGTGTTGCCACTGTTCCCTTCGGTTATCGGATTAGGGCTACAGCTTAACGATACCGCTGGAGTATTAGAAGCAGCAGAAAGCGTATTTGCAAAACCGAACAGTAGCATAAATATGGCAAAACTAAAAACATTGTTTCTTACTTTCATCTCTACCGTACTGAAATTCATATTTGAGTTTTGAAATAAAACAAAACGCATCAAAAAAAGAAACGGAAACAATAATAGTTTAAAAATAGCAGTTAAGTTTTTCATAATAACACCTTTTATGCTCAAAATAGCATTGAACGAAATTTGTATGTACATCTGAAAAATGATGACATAAGCGTTATTGCTTACGATTTTGGGAGCCCGGCCATCTACTTGAGACCCGTAACTTTCCGACCTTACTTTGCAGTAAGTTTGGCTTTTCATTATG
>Ga0209414_1000120_pt1 | contig 34110 bp, 36 predicted proteins | sample LakVidmifraction_4_FD_181154 | JGI IMG/M metagenome (GOLD analysis project Ga0209414, IMG submission 181154) | Hypersaline microbial communities from Lake Vida, Antarctica - Brine Hole Two &gt;0.2 micron (SPAdes) (version 2) | ecosystem: Environmental > Aquatic > Non-marine Saline and Alkaline >...
GGCTGGATCGAAGGAGGAATGTGATGTGTGCTACATGTGACTGGATTGAGGAAAGGTTTCGTTCTGAAGCCGTCTTTAAGCCGCGCTTAGCGGCACGAATGGCGGCAGAGTGCCCGTGGAAAAAGGAGGAATGTGATGAAGAAATGTATTGACTGTGGATCTCCGTGTGTTAAAGGTTCGAGTTACTGTGAACCGTGTCAAGCCCCTATCCACAAAACTGCTAGGGAACTTTATCAAGAATTTCTTGAGGAAAGTATGCCATGAACGCTTTCATTAAATCCAACGGCGTAACCATGACTGCGTGGATTTACGGTAAACCTGTCCTCGCTTGGAACAGGGAAACACAACAGGTCGTAAACCCTTATGACCACAAACCTATCGCTCACGCGACTATGCTGGAGTTCACGACACTAATCGAAAAAGGGGAGAAATAAAATACAAATGTTGACAAGAAAACCAACATGCCCTCACTGTGGATTCGAGGGCGTTAAAAGCAACGAATACTTGTTTAGGTGTGTTAACTATCTGAAGTGTGGCCGATACTTTTACGAAAAGAGGAAATAAAATGATGAGCGAACCAGAATATGCACATTTAGTTTTTGAGCATAAACGAGATCCTATTCACGGTCATGAGATTTTTGTGTCCGAATGGAGCGATGATACTTGGACGGTAACGGCTTCGATTGCGTGGGATGAGCCTTACGCTGATCGTCGGGGTGTCAATTATGTTATTGATAATGATGATTCGAGTTATGATCATTTTCCTACGGATGAGGAGATTCAGTTGCATCTTGAGGAAGTGATGGAGGCGGCTTTTGAGAATCCGGGTTCTATGACTCATGTAATGTTGCAGCCATGAATCATGATGTTTTGTGTGTGGAGAATTCCCACCCGTCTGCTCAGGGGGACGCGGTGTGTGTGTGTGAGTTGATTACGAAGGTGAGGGTTAAGGAGCATTTGAATATGGTGGGTGTTTCTTCTTTTGAGGTGGGTGGTATGGCTTACGCGAAAGGGCGTGAGGAGGCCGCTAACGCCGTAAAAAAGTACAAGGTGTCGTCTATCCCGATGTTTCCGGGTGACACTCCCTTTAGCCTTGCTGAGCGCATTAAGGGGCTTTTGGGTAATGCGGCTTTGTGTGGTGATGGTTCGGGGAGAGTTGAGCCTAAGACGTTGATGGAGGTTTTTTCGGAGTCGTTCGATGTGGAGCCTTAAACCCCCGTGTGGTAAACTGGGGTTGTACCTAGAAAGGGGACACCATGAATATCAGTCAAGCATTAGCCGCTGCACACATTTTTGCCGCGCTGCCGCCCGGACGCAACATAAACGCAGAAGAATTGTGTCAGCAAATCGGAATAGTAAACGTCCTAGCCATATCAGGTGGTCGAAAAATAAAAAATGGGTCATCCGTCATTTTTCCCGTATCAAACGGATATTTTGTCACAGTGACCCTCAACGTGTGGGATCTGTACGACGTGAAATTATTCAAAGCAAACAAAAACAAAGCCGTCGTAAAATCAGAGTGGTCGAACGTGGGAGCAGAAAACATTTCTGAAACCGCGTATCAAGCATCCTGTTTCAACAATTACGTTTAGGAGGTGAAAAATGAATTATGACCTCAGTACCCCTAGTGGAGCGTTAAAGTTTGCTATTGATGCCCATGAGGGACAAGTGGACAAGCAAGGTATCCCTTACTTCTATCACCCTGCCCGTGTCGGGTCGGCGCTGTGGGCGTTCGGGCCTGATTACGTTATTGCGGGTTTCCTGCATGATGTAGTTGAGGACACTGATTACACGCTGGAGGATCTTGCCAGTTTTGGCGCTAATCCTGTCGTTTTGAGCGCAGTAGAGTCGGTGACCAAAACGGAGTCTGAAAGCACTCTGGAGGCGTATGAGGCAAGTATTCGGAGGGCTATGGCTGATCCTGTCGGTCGTTACGTTAAGGCCGCTGACGTGGTTGATAACTATTCCCGTATTTACGGGGTCAAACCCGCTAGGTTGCGTAATAGGTTGCGTGAAAAGTATTTAATGGCTCAATTGGTTATTGCTGAGTTCATTCCGGGTTATTGGAGTGGATGGAGTGTGACTGCCCCTCAAGAGGCTCCCTAACCCCCGTGTGGTAAACTGGGGTTGTAAGCAAGGTCACCCTGAAAAAGGAGAAAAAAATGAAAACCCAGAAAACCACATTCAACAAAGAAAACCGGACATTCAAAAACCAGTGGTCACTCACGGGCGAATCGCGCAACGAAGGCGCACCTACCCTGCAACTCACCACTTCATTCAACAAAGACTACAAAGAATTCAGGGCTAACCTGTCCTACGTCGAAATCCGAAACGAGCAAGGTTACAACGTTCTCAACTGGCAATCCGATTGGGACAATTTCACTATCAAACGTGAAAAGGTAGCCCGATACAGCGTGAAGGGTCTGGAGGCGTTTCTGGAATCCGTTCTTGAAGAATTGGGACAGATACCCGATGAAAGGGTCGTTAGCCTTTTGAGCAGAATCCAAGAAAACGAGGTGGCCGCATGAGTCCCACAAAAGAATTCCCCGTCCTAACCCACATCATTGATTATGAAAACGGGGAAATTGAAGATGAGAAATTCCTTGAACTATTTCAATACCTCGTAAACACGGGGTTGGCTTGGCAGTTCCAAGGATCCTATGGTCGTACCGCCATATCACTCATTGATGAAGGGTTAATCAGCAAGCCAAACGCCTAACACAAGCCAATATCCCAGTACACTTACCCAATGGAGGAAAAAGGTACTGGGATTTTTTCTGACCTCAGCCCTCTCCAACAATGGGCGACACAAGTACACGAAATGTATCAGGCGATGCTGGCAGCCGGTTTCAGTTCAGTCGAAGCGTTAACATTGATTGGTACAATGACTAAAAATTCTGATGACTGAATGGGAGACGAATGGCATCCCGAATGGATTTTAACGAACTAGGCACCAGTGGCCTTAAACGCACAAGCGGGTTCGTTTACGACGAATTCCTTTCACGGCTCCAAGGCATACAAGGCATCAAAACATATCGTGAAATGTCCGACAATGATCCTGTTATTGGTGCCGTGATTTACGCTATCGAAAAAGTTATTACCCGGCTGGAATGGCGAGTTGACCCGTATAAGGACAATTCTATTGACGGTGACATTGACCAAAAAGATATTGAGACAGCAGAGTTCATCGAATCTTGCCTCAACGACATGAGTGATTCGTGGGATTCCACGCTTTCGGAAATCCTGTCAATGGTTATTTACGGTTGGTCTTTCCACGAAATTGTGTATAAGCGTCGTGTTGGGCCAAACGAAAAAGATCCATCAAAACGATCCAAGTTCACTGATGGTCAAATAGGTTGGCGTAAGTGGGCTATTCGTGGGCAAGAAACTTTGTACTTGTGGTCTTTCGATGACGACGGTGGTATCCAAGGAATGCAACAAGTGGATCCTTACACTGGTCACGGTGTTATTGGTATTCCTATCGAAAAATCTTTATTGTTTAGAACAACAACAGCAAAAAACAATCCTGAAGGAAGATCGCTTCTCAGGAACGCATACCGACCGTGGTGGTTTAAGCGTCGCATAGAGGAAATAGAAGCAATCGGTATTGAGCGTGACCTTGCAGGTTTACCTATCGCCCTTGTTCCACCAGAGTATTTGTCAACGACCGCTACATCTGATCAGCAAAACGTGTTGTCTGCCATTAAACAGATTGTTACGTCAATCAAAAGAAACGAGAATGAGGGAATCATTTTCCCGCAGGTTTACGACGAATCAGGTAAACCAATGTTTGAGTTGAAACTGATGAGCAGTGGCGGGTCACGCCAGTTTGACACTGACAAAGTTATTACTCGAATGGATCAACGTATCGCTATGAGTGTGCTGAGCGATTTTATTTTGTTGGGTAATGATCGTGTCGGGTCTTTTGCTTTGGGTGCAACAAAAATGGATTTGTGGTCAATGTCAGTTGATTCTATTGCTAAAACTATTGCTGACACTGTGAACCAACATGCGATTCCTCGTTTGATGCGTTTGAATGGTATCGAACCTGACCGTGCCCCTTTGCTTGCTTACAGTTCTGTTTCACACGTTGATTTGTCAGAGATTTCTGAGTTCGTTTCTAAGATGGTGACGGCTGGGATACTTGCTCCTGATCCTGTGTTGGAAGATCATTTGCGTGAGTTGGCTGGTTTACCACCTGCCAATCATGACGCTGGGGACACCGGGGTGGATATTATGCCCGATCAGGATATGAAAGATATTTTGAATAGTCCTGTTGGTGATGAGGAAGCGTCAGCCGACGAGCCGGAGGAATAAATCGTGGCGCTCGTAATTGGCGGTAAGCGGGTCACTAAAGCAAAAAACATTCCACCGAAACCGTCACCGTTAGAACAGTCTCTGATTAACGCTATCGTTTCAGTGAATGAGGGTTTCATTAACAGGGTTGACGTTGATGCTTTAGCCGCCGCTATACAGGGTCTTAACCCAGACAATTTTAATAAACTTTTGGATGAAGTTTTGTTGTATCAGGATCTTGATGTTTTGATTAAGGATTCTTTACGCCGTATTGTTTTGTCGGGTGCCACAAGTGAGGCTCGCAGTATTATTCGTAACGCTCCTCGTGTGGGGCAAAACCCAATGTTGGCGTTGGAATACGGGGGTAAAGTTTTACCTAATGGAATTATTTTGCCGGGATCTGCACCCTCTTTTCCTGATGTGATGTTTTCTATCGTTGGCCCCGTTGACCGCATGTTTACTTACATGAACGCTAACGCGGTTGCTTACGCAGCGACACGTTCGTCACAATTGATTCGTTCTATTGATAATTCTAATCGTGTTGCGATACAAAAACTGATCACTCAATCGTTTACCACACCAAGATCCGTTGACGATACAGCCCGTCTTATTCGACGGATTATTGGTTTACATCCTCGCTGGGCTTTAGCAGTTGAAAGGTTTCATGACAATAATTTTCGGCATTTTATCAAGGAAGGGATAGAAACTAATCGTGCTTTTGATATGGCTGATGCTATGGCCGAAAAATATCGGGCTAAGTTGATTCGTAGTAGGGCGCGAACGATTGCACGGACGGAGATTCAGCAGGCACAAAACTTTGGTAGGGAAGCGTCTTGGAAGGCTTCAGATAGGGCTGGGTTACTTGATGCGCGTTCGGAGAAAGAATGGCGCACGGCACCCGTGGCAAGCCGTTATGGGCCGCCGTGTCCTATCTGCATGGATTTGAGGGGGACTAGGGTTCCGTGGAATGGGGTTTTCGCTAACGGGAGTTCAATGCCTCCTGCTCACCCTAATTGTCGTTGCACAGCCGTTTTGGTGCCTCCTACTCGTGGTTTGACTGGTTTACCTTCTCAGGATATGGGTGCTTGGATTGATCGGCTTGATGCTTTGGAGGCTGAGCAGATTCGTGAGTTGAATGACGAGCAGGTTCCGGGTGCTGCTTTACAGATAGAAATACTGACGAAGCATTATCAAGGCAAGCATGACCAGAAAACGCATGGTAGTTGGAGTTTGGGAACAGGGCTTGATTCTATGCCGTATAAGTGGAATCCTCCAAAGCGACGCGGTGTGAATGAAATGTCAGATGATAGATTTAAGGCTAATTTAGATAAATTTGAGAGTGTCGCGCAAGATCCTATTGCTATCCGTATGACGGGTGATCGGCTAGATAAAATAATTGCGGACGGTAGATTTAAGAGTATAAAGGAAGGCACCAGATCAGGAAGTGCTTTCGACTCTCACTTACAGGCACGGGTTGAGTTGGAAAACAATACTTGGGGTGTGCCTAAAGATGGGGTTCAACCTATGTACGGGTATTTAGAAACGACGTATGGCGGGCACAGGCCACAAGTACATTATTACGGACGTGTGAAGATAGTTTTGAAAGATAGTGTGGCAGGGAGATCCACATTTACTGCCGGTGACAGTCTAAATAATGGGCTTATTCCTGTGTCGATAACAGATGCCAGAAATCGAAATATAAGTAATCTAGCAATCGGGGGAGCATATGTAGGTTATTCAAATCGGGATACTGAGTCGGGCGTAGATTATTATGAGGTTCAAGTTCATGGGGGAATTTCTTTATCCGATATTAAGTACGTTACATCTGACGGTAAAGAAATTGGTCAAGCCTCAGTCAACGCTCTTAAAGAAAATGGGATTGAGGTCTTTGGAAATGACTGAAACCATTATTGATAACCCAATTACAGGGGTGCGTGAGTCCCTTGATCAAGTAGCGTTCAACAAGTACATGTCTCAGACTAATGGGCTAGTTATCGAATGGATTGTTGAAGTAAATGTTGAAAAACATTATCAAGGTCAACATGACCAAAAAACTCATGGTCGTTGGAGTTCAGGGAAAACTTATGACCAATTTTTGAGTGAAGCAGCAGAAATCAAAGACAAGGCTCACGAGGAAAGAAAATTACGGTTTGGTGACAATGTTTTGTATGAAATGTATGACAGGGCCGGGTACAACGCTTTGCCCACTGTGGTGACTTCTACCGAACTTGATGCTTTGGTTGAGAGTGGTAGTGAAGAACTTTTTAGGGGTATTGGTGGTTGGAATCCTGATGGGAAAGATTGGGATTCTGTTGCTCAGGGTTATTTAGATGAGTTCAGGTACGGTGAGTATTACGCTGGTGCGGGAACTTTTGGTAACGGAACTTATGCGGGTAATAAGGATTCAGTGTGGAATTTGGTCACTGATCCTGATGATGAACCTAATACAATTAGCAATGTGATTCGACTTACCATGAAGCCGGGATCTAAAATAATTTCATACAAGGAAGCCCAAATTTTGCATATGGCTGATGTAAAAAAATTGTTTGAGTCAGACAGAAGGGAATTAGAAAAATACCCTGAAATGAATGAAAAAAGAGCAGAGATTCAAGATAATCAGCATAAGCGACATGAGGTAGTTAATGACTTGGGTAGGTGGGCTGTAATGCGCGGCTATGACGCTATAAGAATACCCGGCCCGTCACAGTTAATGAGTGAAGTTTATTACAACATTCTTAACAGGGGTCAAGTTGTTGCTCAAGACACGAATGGGTGGGAGTAATGATTGCGGTTGATGCTTGTCGTAGGATCGCTCAAGCGTTAAACCACGGTGACGCTACTGTGGCGCAACGTCACGCTATTGGTGATGCTTGCTTGGTTACGGCGGGTTGGGATGATCTTCCTAGTTGGATTAAAGATTTTGTTGTGGTCACGGAAAGTAACGTGGTTAAGCATTATCAAGGTCAACACGATCAGAAAACTCACGGCACTTGGGCTGCCGGTGTTTCTAAAGATTACGCCGCAAAATTTCTTGCCGCCAAAGAAACGGGTCAAAAAATAGGTTTAACAAAAGAAACCCTGAAAGAGATACGCCACGATAATGTTGAAACCGGAAACATGAATGCTTACGGTATGAGTTCAAATGGGGAAACAATCATGGTTCACGCTATGGAATTGCGTTCGGCGCGGTTGGCTGAAACGGAGAAACTGTTTGCTGCTATGGATCCTGAGTTGCGTGAAAATTTGACTAACAACATGGATGAGTTGCGTTCCGAGGGGACGGTAATGATTGCTATTAACTCTGATGATGCACTAAAAGTTTTACAGGAAGAATTTTTTAGAAGCCAGTTTGATACGGGAACTTCTAACGGTATGGTGAATCACGATATTCGTGCCGCTGAGGAAACGTCAGTTCACGATATTCACCCTGAAATAAACCCTCGTTTGAGGCCGATTTATGGTTATGTGGCTTTGGAGAATCTTACCCCGTTTAATGTGAGTAATTATGGGGATATTCGTTTTGAGTTAAATGATTCTGTGAAACAAAGAACCACAATGACGGATGGTGATTCTCTTGCTTCACGCGCCACGCCTGTTCCTATGGTTGGTAAACCTTTGACCCAAAAAGAGGCTGTGAGTGCTTCGATGGGTTGGGGTGGTGAGTTGCATAATTTTGTTGGTGATGATGTTTATGAGCATATGGATGATGTTTCTTATAGTGATGGTGGATATGTTGAGGCACAGATTTTGGGTGGGGTGAATCTTAGAAATGGTGATGTTAAAAAGATTCACATAGGAAAGGGAATGTACGATGAGTCTGTGGAAGGTCGTACGGAAAATGCTTTGGTTGCTTTGGCTAAAGAGTGGAGGATTGAGGTGGAGTTTTATGAGTTATAGCATTGAGTTCCCTAAAATACTTTCTGGTAAACTGGGGTTGTGAATATGACTAAAAGGGCAGCGGAGCCGGGTGAAACCATTTCGTATAGGGGTGACGGTTCAAGTCTTGTGTTTGATTACACGGATTCTAAGGGTTTAGAGATGGGTCATATTGTTCGGTCTGATGGTTCCACGGGGAGGCAGTTGCCGTTGGTGAGCATTTTGGCGCATGGATATTGGACGGCTGAACCGAATGGTTGAGATTCGTTTTGCTCCGGGTCTTATGCCAGTGTTGAAACATGCTAAGCACAACCAATTGACTCATGGTAGTTGGGCTACTGGTGGTGGACAAGGTGGTGTCCTAGAAGGTAACCCCGGTGCCGAGTGGGTTATGGATGCTACTTGGTGGCACGGTACGAGTACGTCGGGGTTAGATGAAATTGACGCAAAAAACGCGCCTAGCCGCTACGCAAATATGGGTTCGGGATATTCGATTATTAAACGGAATTTTGTTACAACTTCTTACGCTGACGCGGCACAGTACGCGGTTGATGCCGCTAGGCAGGATAAGAATAATGACGTTGACGGGTCGCGGCCTGTCGTTTATCAAGTGAAACCAACTTCGTTGTTTGCTGAACCGGATTCTCATGGGGGTTTTGATGGGTGGAGTTCGCAATTTGATTCGATGCAGGAGGCTGGTGATTTTTGGGATCAGGGTGGGGGAAGTATTTCGGTTGCTTTTGAAGATCCGTTGCTTGTGGTTCAAGAAATTAACCCTGATGATTATTCTGATTTCGATGAGCCTGTTGCAAAACATCTTGGTAATCAGCACAACCAATTGACTCATGGAAGTTGGGCTGGTGGACAATCAGTTTCCCGTAGAGAAAGCGAATGGGATGGTGTGTCTTTCGGTTCGGATTACGACCGGGACATAAACTTTTACATGGAGGAAAGTGATCCCCCAAAGACTTTGTATCACGCTGCACCAAAGGCTGCCCGTGAGGACATTGCTGTTAATGGTTTGGATCCTCAAGAAAAAACTTGGAATGTTGGTGGGGAGGGGGGAGATAAGTATGAGGATGAGCATTTGTGGCGAATGGGTGATGACGGTGAGGAGTTCGCTTACGAGTATCGTCCTGTTGGTATTTACATGTTTGAAAAAAAATCTGATGGTGAGCAATATGCTACTGGTTCCGGCATGGATCTTTATAGTATAGATACGGATACTAATGATAGAGAAATAATTAGGGATCCTTCTGTGGCTAGAGAATGGGATTATGAAGATCGGCATACTTTCGTTACTCGCTATGTTGATCCTTCTGCTTTAACTATTGTTTCTTCAGTTGCAAAACATCTTGGTAATCAGCATAATCAGAAAACTCATGGTCGCTGGGCAGGCGGGGGATCGGATTATCAAATGACACACCGACCCGATCTTGAGGGTGCCCCGTTAAACGATTTAACGACAGAAGGTTACTATCCCGAAAACGTGTATTCGGATGACGCTGCCCGGTTATACAGCACGGGATACAAGTCAATGGATGCCAGAGCGCACAAGTTGATTCAAAGCGTCAAGGGTAAACCTGATGCCCCGGTACAGATTTACCGTGCCGTACCAAAAAACACAACTTCTGAAATTGGTAGTGGAGATTGGGTTACGATTGATGAAGAATACGCGATTCAGCACGGGGAAAGTAATGTGAGTGCCGGGTACGACATTCTTACAAGAACAGTTGCGGCGAAAGAAATTTTTACTAGCGGGGATTCTTGGTTGGAGTGGGGTTACGCTCCGGCAGTTGAAAAACATCTTGGTCGTGGTCATGACCAGAAACGTCACGGTCGCCGTGGCGGTTACCCTTCCGCATCCGACCTGAACATAACCGAAGAAGCATGGCAGCAACAGCAGCAAAACATGGAATACATTTCTGGTAGAAGTTCTGCGCCTCCTGATTGGGCTGTAACCAATGTTCCATACTTCTCTCTCAGTCGTGAGTTCAAAATAAAGGTTCGTGAAACGAAAAGAAGAATACGCAAATGGAAAATTGATCGTGAGCAGAGACAACTTGCCGCTATGTCTGCGGAGGAGTTAGCGGAGATTGGTGCCGCTAATCAGGCGCGTTATGACGCTAAAAGGATCGCTCAGGGTTTAGCCCCGGTTTACGCGAAAGCGGTGTGGCATCCTATTTATGGTTTGTTGCGTAACGTGTTTGGTGAAACGGTTGATGATGAGATTTGGGTTGCTTTTACTATGGATCCTTTGCCGTTTACTGAGATTGATGGTTTGTTGGGTGGTTTGTTGGATGACATGTTTGATGCTGTGCTTTCGAGTTCAGTTGTGATTAAGTTTGAGCCGGGTTTGATTCCGGTTTTGAAACATTTAAGTGGTGAGCATGACCAAAAAACTCACGGATCGTGGGCTGTTGGAGTTTCGAGTTCTGGTTTACCAAAGTCTGCTGATTTTTGGATTGGTGGGGTTCCGGGAATTAAGTATCAACAGACTGAGGAAGTGCGGGCAACGGCTAGAGTGCTTGTTGGGGGTGATAATTATTACCCCAAGGATGACGGAGCAAATGATCCGGTTGAAATGTTTGATGCCACGAAATCATTGATGATTGCAATTTCTGATGCCGAACCTATCAAACAACCTTTGTATCGTGGTTTGCGTATTTGGAATCCTGATAGTAAGGAAAGATTGTTGCTGAAAGAGGGTAATGAGTTCAGTGAAATGCTTTCGTCTTGGACACCAAACGAACTAATAGCGTCGCAGTTTGCGTCTGGTGATTTAGGACGTGGTGTGAGAACTGGTGAGAGAAGCATGGATTATACGGAAATAGTTTTGAGAACAAAAAATTTGCCTGCTGTTCCTTTGGTTCAGTTTTATTCTGGTGATAAGTCTGGGAACATTGGGAAAGCCGATGAGCATATTGCTTCGGGTAAGTATCGTGTGGAAAAGGTGACGAAAACTTCGGGTGTTCCTGAAGAAATGGCTGGTAGTTATATTGTTGATGTTGTGTGGCAGGATCTTCCGTTTGATGCTGAAATTGTACGCAACACTGAATACACTGGGGGTAGGTCTATTTGGAATGGGGAGTCAGCAATTATCAGGAAATCTTTTGAACAAGACTTTGCACACAGAATGTCTTTGGATCTACTGGATGATGTAACTAAGCATCTTGCTGGCAAGCATGACCAGAAACGTCACGGTAATTGGGCTGGATCTGTTGTGCCCAAGGGTTGGGTGAAAACAAAAAAAGGTGAATCTCAATATGGAGCGGTAAACGACGGTCATGTGGATGAGTACGCGGGTAGTAATAATAGTTTTTTTCTTGTGGATACTGCGGTTAATGATTTTGCTTTTGAAGATTTGGCGACTCAAATGCAAACATTGACGTATTTACAGGAAATTGCTCCTATAAGCGATTTGGTTACGATTGTGAGTAATCGTCCTTTTGATGCAATTAAAGCGCCTCCTAATGCGAATGGTTTTTTTGAAAGGAAAAAAAACACAATAAATTTGCGTCCTACTGCAATAATTAGTGGCACTGAGAATCAGTATTTGATGCAAAATGGCCCGAATCCTAAAGAATACGCTCTTGTTCATGAGTACGGTCATGCTTTGGATAAACGTACCGACCGTCAAGCGGATGAGGATTACTTGTTTGTGCGTTATCAAGGTAATGCGGGTGGTATGAGTCGTTATGCTTATGAGGGGGATGCTGATGGGCGCACGGGGCGTGAGGCTTTTGCTGAGGCGTGGACGGGTTGGATAGGTTCTGAGGGTAATGCTAAACCGGGATCTATGGTGAAGTTTTTTGCCGACAAATATAATTGGAGACGTGCTGAGTATGGTCGTCCTCCGTTGGCTACGCGGCCTGCGTCTGCTGGTTTTGCTAAGGAATTGTCTGGTGAGTTCATTATTGCGGACACGTTTACGGATGAGGGTGCTTTACTGATCCCTGTTGAATCTGGATTTTTTAAGCATTATCAGGGTGAGCATGACCAGAAAACGCATGGTGCTTGGGCTACTGGTGGAAGTGGTTACGCTATTTCTAGCGCCCAAGACATTCTTCTTAGTTCGGATACTTTACGAAAGAAGGTGTATGCCGCCGAATACGCTTTGCACCGACCAATGAATGAAAAACTAGCCCCCATTAGTGATCGCCCAGTGGCACCAGTACGGGGTAAAGAAGATTGGGATGAATACTCCGCTGCTTACGACATTTACGAGAAGAAATTTGATTCTTGGGTAATAAAAAGAAACTCACTTATCATTTCGGATGTAGGTAGGAAACATTTGGACGGTACAAAAAAAGGTATTCAAAATTATGTTAACGAGGTAGTTACATCAGACAGTTTTGTGAATGATTTTGGTGATGGTGGGCAGTTTGGTATTCCCCCCGTAAAAATAACAAACAATAAACAAAATGTTTCTGGCGTATACAGAATCGGTTATAGGAACGGTAAGTATTTCACTGATCTGGGTATTGATAAAAGATACGCTTCAGATGAAACAACTATTTTGCATGAAATCGCTCATTACGCCACCAGTATTAGCCAAAGGTCACATTTTGAAGCCCACGGAACGCAGTATGTCTTAAATCATTTATCGTTGGTTGAGGATGTTATGGGTGTTGAAATGGCTGACCAACTAAAATCTGAGTATGAAGATCAAGGGATTTCTTTATGATCATTGAAGATTTTGAGTCTATTATTGTGGATTCTGTGGATCCCTTAGAAATTATTGAGCCTCGTGAATTGCGTAAGGGTGTCATGTTTCAGTTCGAGCCGGGTCTTGTCCCTACTTTCAAACATGTGAAACATGACCAAAAAACTCACGGGTCGTGGGCTGTTGGTTCGGATGGTGGCGGTGAGTTCGATAGGTGGGGTGATCGTAAAGATGCTTTGATAAAGGCTTCTGGTATTGGCCCGACTCGTGAAGATTTGGATAGTATTTTGGATCCTGATGAGTCGGCGGTTACTGACGAAGAAATTCGTGTTTATGTTTATGACACTTACGGTAGTGGAATAAATGCTGCCGCAATGAATGATTGGATGGATGCGGGTTATTCATTTGATCAGGATGGTTCACGAGAAAAACTTAAAAAGTTTCAGCAAGACGCACTAGATTTGTATGTCAATAATTTTGGTGAAAGTTCTCGTTCTGACATTGCTACTCAGAATGTAGATTTTGATGAAATTGAACCAAAGTTTAAGGATGTTTTTAATGTAGAACATACGGGTGTCAATAAAAATGGTGACACTATTGAAGTGGTTTCTCGTGTTCAAAGTGTTGGTTCTGGTTATGACAAGTTAAGTGTTATAGGTGCGCTTTATGACAGCCGCGGCAACGACATTGGTGAGTTCGACAGGACTTTTAGTAAGCGTGGAGGAAAAACGATTGTTACCCATGAGTTGTTAAACATTTGGGATGAAGAAAATCAAGGTTCTGGTTTCGCTAAAGTGTTTAATAAGCAGGCTGAGGATTACTACATTAGTCACGGTATTGAGACTATTAAGATTCATGCTTCTCTTGGGAGGGGTGGTTATACTTGGGCGCAGGCTGGTTATGGTTGGGATACTGATAGGCGTAAAGATGAGGCTGTGGGGAATGTTCCGCAAAGAATTAAGGATTATCTTCTCAGTGGAAGTGTTGGGTCGTTCAGTGCTGCGAATGAAATCAAAAATGTTTCTAAAAGGTTTGACTTACCGTTTGATGATCCTGATTTTCCCACCCCTACGGAGGTAGCGAACATTGGTCGTACTGATGGTGCTACGACGTGGGCTGGTAAAGATATTCTTATGGCACCTCCGGGTGGATCTGTGAGTTCAGATTGGTATGGTCAAAAGATTTTGAAACCACCCATAACCCCATAATAAACCCCAGTATGGTAAAATTGAGTGGAGGAGGGAAAATGGAAAAAGAAAAAAAAGCGTTACTAGAACAACAACTATACGAACAATGGGAAGAACGCTGGTCATCAAAAGGATACTTCGACCCCGAAAACCCAACACTTGAACAATCAAACGATCAGTGGGCCGAATACAAAAAAGTGTTTCCTGTTGAATAAAAACCATAACAGTTTCACAGTAGGGTAACCTTAGACTGACCCGTATTTCATTGAGGGACAGGATTTTGTGTGATTGATACCACCACCCGCATTTCGGGTCTAAGTGACTCTGATCTTATTGCTATGCACAAAAAACTTGATGAGGAAGGTTTTGGTGATTCTGCAACAGTAACTATTCATCATATTGCGGCTACCGAAATGCTGAAACGTAACCTTGATCACGGGCATACGGATGACGAATGGGTTGACACGGTTCTTCTGATTGAAGAAATATCTGTGAACAGTTCAGATGAGATTGAGGCACCTGAAGGGTTTGAGAAGGCTTTTGATTCTGCTCTCGCTAGGGGTGGAACTATTTCGGTGTTGTTGACAACTAATGGTTACGTTTTGAAAGCGGATCCTACGGTCAGCGATGTTCATGTAGATGCACTATTAACTGGGGGTAAGAAAAAAACTGATTTCGATAAGGTTGATGTTGGTCAGGGTTCTTTCGTTTCATGGAATTCAAGTGGTGGGCGTTCTCAGGGAAAAGTTCAGAGTGTAAACAGGTCGGGTAAAGTCAAAGTCCCTGATTCTTCTTTCACGATAAATGGAAATGAGGAAGATCCTGCTCTGTTGATTCGTGTGTGGCGTAAAACATCAAGTGGTTGGGAAGAAACAGAAACTGTTGTTGGTCACAAGATGAGTTCAGTCACCATTATTGAGCCGTTAACAAAACAGGTTGAATCTGAGTTCGGTAAAGCCGCAAAATGTCCTATTGCTACGAGTGATGTTGAGGTAAATCTAAAGAATCGTGGGGAAGCAATTTCGGTTGCTGCCTATGGCCCTTTGAATCCTTCGCAACGAAATTCGAGTTTTTGGTCAAAAAAAGCGTCTGAGTGGGGTGTGAGTTCATCTGAGGCTAAAAAATCTCGTTGCGGGAATTGTGCTGCGTTTAATAAAACAGATGAAATTCTTGATTGCATTTCGGATGGTGTTGGTGGGGAAAATTCGTGGGATGTTATTGCTGCGGGTGATTTAGGTTATTGCGAAGTTTTTGATTTTAAGTGTGCGAGTTCCCGAACGTGCGATGCGTGGATTACGGGTGGGCCGGTGACGGGTCAAAAGTCTGAGGTTAAAGCCATTCAGAAGGCCGTAGATACTTTTTCGCGGTTTACCCTCCCTGACGGTTCGGTGTATGAGTTCAATCTCCCTGAAGGCTCCGTTTGGGGTTCTGACGGGGTTTCTAAGCATTACCAAGGTCAGCATGAACAAAAGTCTCACGGTGGTGGTGGTTCACGACTGAATTCTGCGGTGGTCAGGAACATCATTAGGCAAGTTGGTGAGGAGGGTGGCCTTAGTGTCAGTATGGTTGACGGTTCTAATCCTCCCGATGGTTACATGGTTGCTCGCACTAAGGGTGTTAAACCTGCCATGGTTGACGCGAAAGATTTTTTTGATGAGAAGCGTGGCCCAAAGGTTTTGGGTTCTTTTTTCAAGGACAACAAACAACAACTAACCGAGGGTGACTACCTTGGGGTATGGCACGAGGAATCGTCTGGTAAGGTTTTCTTGGACGTTGCAGAAAACGTCAAAGATAGGGATACTGCTATAAGGCTTGGATCTCCACAGGAACGAAATCAAATTAGTATTTGGGATGTAGTTCGAGGCGAGGAGGTGAATACAGGTGGCACAGGAGAAATCAGCAAATCAGGAGTTGAAAACGGTACGTCTACCGGACATGTCGAAGATGACGGACGCGGAGATAGACGCTTACGCAGTGGAGGTTTGGGGAATGATAGCGGGGAAGTAGAAAAGCATTATCTGGGTCAGCATGACCAGAAAACTCATGCTGGAAGTCGGGGAATAGGTTACAACGTATTGCAAACCCGACGTAAAATTGGTATTGCTCTTGGCGATACGCAAAGGCCCTTGCAAAGAAATCAAGATGGACAAGTGGTTAACCCTGATGCTACGGGTGGTTACAAGGCTGGTATTTCTGAAACAGCGGTGTTCAACGGAAATACTGTGACCCCTTCTGATTCTTTGTGGCATCACCTTGAGGGTAATCCTGAAAGTGGTTACAAACTTACGGCTGAGCGCCAAAAGTTTCACAATCAGATTGTTGAAAACGATACTAAAAATGTTCTTAAATCAGTTGATCCAACTTTTCATATGCTTGGTGGCGGCCCGGCTTCAGGTAAAACAACTGCAATAAAGTCAGGTTTGGCTGAGACTCCTGATAGGTCTAAAGCAGTTCACATTAACGCTGACGAAATTAAAGGCGCAATTCCTGAATTTGAAAGATTACGCACAAGCAGTTCAGATAACGATTTTTTCAATGCAGCCTGTTTCACGCACGAGGAGTCATCTTATCTAGCGAAAGAAATACAAAAGAGGGCTATCAAAAATGGGCAAGATATTGTTTTGGACGGAACGGGTGATTCTGAATACCGAAAACTTGCCAGAAAAGTTGATCAGGCTAAAGGGGCAGGCTATAAAGTTAATGCTGTGTACGCTACTTTGCCGACAGATAAAGCAGTCGAAATTTCTAATGCGCGGTCACTGAAATATGCTGAGCGGCGTTTTGTTCCTGAGTACGTTGTTCGTGGTATTCATCGTGATATTTCTGCGGTGTTCCCGGAGGCTGTACGAAATAATCTTTTTGACAACGTAAAACTGATTGATACGAGTGACCTTTTCAATCCTGTTCTTGTGGGTGAATCTATTGGTGGTTCTTTCAAAATCCATGATTCAGAAAAATGGAACCAATTTATTGCGAAAGGGAATGAGTAATGGCGTTATCAAGTAGTGACCTTTTGAGAATACTCCAAGCCGCCACGTTGGGGAAAGATATTGACGAGTGGGGAATTGATGTCACGGATGAGGTTTCTCAGGCGTATGACGTTGTGCTTGCCGAAATTAACGCGGTAGAGGGCACTGTGATGATTGATCCTGTTTTTGATTGGCCGGATGATACTTATGATGATTTGATTGATCGTTCGTGGCAGGAAAATGGCGGCCCAAGGTCTTTGACTGAACTTCAAGCGGAAAACGCTATGGTGAAATTCGCTGAAATTATGGAGAAGCACGGTGAGCCGGGACGCGACAAAGATTATGGTCGTATGCACCCTGAAGGTAGTGGCTTTGCTGGTGGTAAGGGTGGTACGAGTTCAAAAGACGGAAAAGTTTTTGAAACCGCAGATTTGGATGAGGCTGTTTCTTATCTTGCTCGTGGGGAGAATGTAATTCTTACTTCTAAAAAAGACGCAAACACTTTGTTGCAAGAAATGAAAGATTACACGGATAAGGCTCGCGCTAAGGGTGAGAAGGCCGGTAATTTGGATCTTTGTCGTGTTTCGGTTCCGGGTACTAACTTGTTTTGTGGTAATTCTTTGGGTATTAACCGTATTGAGATGCCTCAGTTGGCTGGTAAACCTGTCAAGGATTCGGATGCCGACAAGATGCCTAAAGACAAAAATGGTGAAGTTAACGTGGGTGAGTTGTTTAAGGATGAACTTAAATCTAAAGGTGTGGGTGTTAAAGATACTGATATTAAAGCCTCTGAGTTGAAAGCGTCCCAAAACGAATTAAAGGGTGACAAGGTTGCTTTCATGATGAGTCCTGAAGGTCAGAAAGTAGTTGATCTTGAGGCTACGCGCATTTTTGTTTCAAGTGACGGTTACGTTATTGACGGGCATCATCGGTGGGCTGCCAATGTTGGTTTGGATGCGGGTGATGGGAAATTTGGTGACAAGAAAATGAAGGTCACTGTTATTGATATGCCTATTAGTGAGGTTTTGCAGTACGCGAACGATTTTGCTGACAAGGTTGGTATTGCTCCGAAAGCCGCTAAGTCGGTTAATGGTCAGTCTGAGCCTACTTTGGTTTCTAAGGCTATTGAAGAAAACATGTTTACTCTTGGCCCTATGTATATTCCAAATCTTAAAGATGCTCATTCTGAGTGGACGGATGCTGTTGAGTTGCAGAAAGCCGTTTGGGAATATGTGCGTAAGGATGATCGTCGGATTCGTTTGCAGCATGATCGCAGTAAGGTTGCTGGCGAGTTCGTGGAGATCATGTCGTGGCCTTATGAGGTTGAGGTTCCTATTGTGATGAAGGATTCTCAGGAGCAAAAAATGAAGTTTCCTGCTGACACGGTTTTTCTTGGTGTGGTGTGGGAGTCGTGGGCTTGGGAGATGGTGAAGTCGGGTAAGTTGCGTGGCTATTCGATTGGCGGTCGTGCTGAGCGTCTTTTAGTTGACATGCCGGATGAGTAATGCCTGAGACTTCTCGTAATTTACCTCCGGTTATTAGGGCTTGGATTGAGCAGTTGCTGGATCCTGATATTACGAGGATTTTTGAGGTTTTTCCTGACGCTCAGGTTGATATTAAGTTAGGTGCTTCCCGTGGGAAAGTCCGGTTAAGGCCGGTGGTTATTTTGAATGGTGGATCCTCTGAGATGGTTGACCCGACCGACCCTACCTAACCCCCCTATGCTATACTGGGGTTATACGGAAAGGGATGATTGAAATGGAAAAACGCGAAATCCGGTTGGATCCAGAATTAAACCTAGTCTCCACGCTGGCCAGAGCCAAGAAATTGGCCGCTCGCGCAACCAAAAAAGGTCTTTCTGGTGGCTATGTAGTCACGACCGAAACCCGAACAGAAATCAATCCTGTAACCGGCGAGGCGTTTGAACAAACCTACCTGATATTGGAAGGCTCACCCGCTAAGTACAACGGCTGGACATTTCTTGGTCTTGTCGAATGGGTTAACGGCGAGGCGCTTGTTTACGCGAGTCCTACCGCCGGAGTTCAAATTGACCGTTCTTTGTTGGTCGAAGGCGGCTGTGATCACTGTGGGGTGAACCGGGCACGGAAATCCGTGATCGTTGTTGAAAACGAGGCCGGTGAGCGTAAGCAGGTTGGTAAGCAGTGTGCCAAAGATTACTTGGGTCAAAGTAGCCCGGTAACTTGGTTTGCACCCGTGTCTGACACCTTTGATGAGTTCGCCGGATATTCCGGTTTAGGAACCGCCGTGTATAAATTGGGTTACATCCTTACCGTTGCTTCCAGTGTCGTTAGGCAACGTGGTTTTGTTCGTAGCAGCGGCAATGACGGTTCTGCTCTTTCAACAAGGGAACTAGTTCAATTATTTGTTGCCTCTGAGCCAACCAACAAATATGCGTTAGAAAACTGGTTGGAGTTGAGAGCCGGTTACGATGACGTGAAAGATCCCGCTGCCGGGGTTGCCGCGTTTGAGTTCGCTCAGAAACTTGAGGGTTTTACTGATTATGTGTTAAACGTGAAAGCAGTCATCAGTGTTGGTCAAGATGGTTACTTCTCACCAAAGAATCTTGGGTTGGTTGTTTCCATAGCCGGGGTTTACGCCAAGGATGTAGCCAAAAAAGCACTTGAAGATGCCGACCCGACAGTCAACGAACCTTTCGGTCAAGTCGGTGACAAGATCACTTTGGAGGTCAAGGCTGTTTCTAGTAATTCCTTCGATACGGTCTACGGAACCACCTACGCCAATGTTTTCACTGGTGAGGGTTACAGGTTCAAGTGGTTGACTGGCACGAGGTATTTTGATGAGGGTGACACCTTGACCCTGAAGGGAACCATTAAGGGTTATGACGAGTGGGACGGTAAAACTTACACCCTGCTGACACGTTGTAAAGAAATCGTTTCATGAAACTCTCAACTGGGGGCTATAACATGATAATCTAATACCATACGAGACTCGCGGGTTGTCGTTCAATACATCAGGTATTGAGTGACAGCCCGTTTTTCATTTAGGAGAATGTGGTGGGTGTACCTACTCGCAAAATGGTGAATCTGTCTATTGAGGAAACATCTGGAGTTGACCATCCTGCTCATTTGCATGAGGGTTGGCTCGTAATGAAGGCTGCGTCAAGTGATGCTGTCGCCAAAGCAACCGAGGAGATTTTTATGGATATGAAAGACGGAGCGAATGCTGACGACAAAAAGCCTTCTTACGAGGATCTTTTTGCTGCGCTTGAAAAAGCCAATGCCCGCATTATGGAGATGGAAAAAATGATGGAAAAGCCTGAAACCGACATGGAAGAAAAAGAGGAAGATTTGATGAAGTCTGCTTCCGATCCTGTCCGAAAGGCTTACGAGGACATGAAAAAGGCTGTCGAAGATGCTCAGGCTAAAACTGATGCTGTCAATGATGAACTACGCAAAGAGCGTTCCGAACGTGCCGACAATGAAGCAATTGTGAAGGCTCGCGGGGCATACGCAAATCTTGGTCTTAACCCGGATGAGGTTGGCCCTGCGCTACGCCGCCTCGCTGAAACTGACTCTGATCTCGCTAAATCAATCGAAGATGTATTGGCTTCTGCCGATGCAAAGGTTGAGTCCGCTGACATTTTTAGCGAAATTGGTAAGTCTGCCTCTTATCCATCTGGTTCGTCTTTTCAAAAGGCTGAAGCAATGGCTAAAGCGGCAGTTGCAAGTGGAAAGTCCGCTACATATGAACAAGCACTTTCTGATGTTTTCATGTCAGACAGTGAACTATACGCATCATACGTCAACGAGCAAGGAGCCTAAAAAATGGCATACGAATTCAGTAATTATTCAGTAAAGGCCACGCTCGTTGCGGGTGAGGATCTTTCTGCAAAGCAATACCATTTCGTTAAGATTGATGGTGCCGGTGCTGCCGTTGCTGTCAGTGGAGCAACTGATCGTCCTCTTGGTGTTCTTCAGAATAACCCTACTGCTGGTCAAGAGGCTGAGGTTCTCATTGCTGGTGGCACCAAGGTTGCTGCTGGTGGCACTGCTGCTGCGGGTGCCCCACTTTTTGCTAACGCTTCAGCAAAGGCTGTAACTTTGGCTTTTGGTACGACTGGTGCTGCTGCTTACGCAGTTGGAACTTTCGTTACCTCTGGTGTTAGCACTTCAGTCGCAACTGCCGTAATTTCCTGCGCCAACGCCGGTCGCGGACTCTAGGAGGAATAGAAAATGCCACAGCCAACAATCAGTAACGTCCATGTTGACGCAATTCTGACAAACATCTCTGTTGCTTATATGCAAAAAGCGGAGAACATGATCGCGGATAAGGTTTTCCCGGTCGTTCCAGTTGACAAGAAATCAAATAAGTATTTCAAATATGACAAAAATGACTGGTTCCGTGACGAGGCTCAGCGTCGCGCTCCGGGTACTGAGTCAGCCGGTGGCGGTTACAACCTGTCTACTGACACTTATAGTGCTGATGTGTTTGCGTTCCATAAGGACGTTGATGATCAAACACTGGCGAACGCTGATACGCCTTTGAATCCTCTGCGTGAGGCTTCAGAGTTCGTTACTAGCCGTCTGCTGCTTCGTCGGGAAGTTCAGTTTATTGCTGACTTCATGACTACGAGTGTGTGGGGAACGGATGTCGCGGGTGTTGCTGCTTCTCCTTCCTCCGGTCAGTTCATTCAATGGAATGAATACACTACGTCGGATCCGATTGAAAACATTGAGGCTGCTAAAGAGAAGATTCTTTCAACCACTGGTTTTGAAGGAAACACTCTTGTTCTTGGTTATCAGGTTTTCCGTCAACTGAAGAATCATCCCGACGTTATTGATCGCTACAAATACACCACGTCAAGTGTTGTTACTGAAGAAATGTTGGCTCGTCTTTTCGGTGTGGATCGTATTCTTATCGCTAAGTCGGTTCGTGCAACTAACGCTGAAGGTTTGACTGGGGCTTACGCATTCAACTTTGGTAAGGCTGCCTGCCTTCTCCATGTTGCTACAAGTCCGGGTCTTATGACTCCTTCTGCCGGTTACATTTTTGCTTGGACTGGCGTTTCGGGTGGTTTGGGTTCCACGATTGGTACTTCACAGTTCCGCATGGAAAGCCTGAAGGCTGCTCGTATTGAGGCTGAAGTCGCATTTGATAATAAAGTTGTGGCTACCGATCTTGGCTACTTCTTTGCAACTGCTGTTGCGTAACTTTTAATTGATACCCTTAGAGGGGGTCGGTGGGTTGATCCCTACCGGCCCTCTTTACTTTTAAGGAGTTTTAATGTCTTGGTCATACAGTGGGGATCCTTCTACTTCTGCTAAGGATAAAGTCAGGTTTCTTGTTGGGGACACTGATACTGAAGATCAGTTGTTAAATGATGCTGAAGTGCTTTACGTTATTACGGAGTCAGGTGGGTCTATTTATCAGTCGGCTCACGATGCTGCTTACGCGATTGCGTCTAAGTTCACTCGCATGGCTTCGAGTAAAAGTGTTGGGGACATGTCGGTTTCTTACAGTGACCGGGCTTCTTCTTATTTTTCTTTGGCTAAAGCATTGTTGGAGTTGGGTGCCCGTCGTCAGCCTCCTACCCCGTGGATTAGTCCTGAAAACATTGTGAGGGCTTCAGAAAAAGATATGCCACCTGCGAATGGTACGGAGTTTTATACGGGTCAAACGGATTATTTGAGGCCCTAATCATGGCTATTTCCAGAGAGTTTCTTCCTTTAATGTTAGAAACTGTTGTTTTAAGAGTTCAATCTTCAATTGATAAATATGGTAAGCAGTCTTATTCTGGTTCTGGTGTTTCTTTTCGTGCGCGAATCATTTTGAGTGAAAGAATTTTGCGTGATAATGACGGTCGTGAAATTGTTGAGGCTGGCCGCGCTATTTTGTATGGTTCTACCTCTGTGAGTTCAAATGGTCATATTACGTTGCCGGACGGTTCTTCACCTAAAATTACTTCTGTTTCAACAATTCAGGATGAGGACGGGGATCATCATTCTGTTGTTGGGTTTGGTCAAGGATAATGGTTAAAAGATCAGTTGCGATTAAAAACCTTGATCCTTTGATGAAGGCTTTTGCTTTGGCGGGTAAGGATGCTGCCCGGTTTGCTGCGAAGGCTTTGAAAGAAGAGGCTGATGAGGCTTTCTTGATTTCTCAGGCTGTGGTTCCTGTTATGACTGGTGCCCTGTTAACTTCTGGTGAGGTGAGAGGCCCTTTTGTTCGTGGCCCTATTGTGGAGGCTTTCATAAATTACGGTGGCCCGGCTGCCCCTTACGCTATTTACGTTCACGAGTTGCCACCTTCTAGGGCAAAGCATGACCCTCCTACTCGTTGGAAGTACCTAGAAAACCCTGTGAGGCTTTATTCTGAGGGTATGGCTGAGCGTATGACTGTGCGTGTTTTGGATATGGTTAATAGAAGATTCGAGATTGGATCATGACTACTATTTTAGAGGCGGTTGGAGATTATTTACAGGCTCAGGGTCAGGGTACTTTAGGGACTGATTTATTTTTGGCCGTAATGCCGAATAGCCCTAATGCGTGTGTAGCCGTTTACGAAAATTCTGGAAGTAAACCTTCTTTTACTATGGGGACGGATCCGTGGGCTATTGACCGACCTTTGATTCAAGTAATTGTTCGTTCTAGTGAGGGTGATTATCCGGCTGCTCGTGACAAAGCACAGGCTATCCGTGTTTTGTTAGGTTCTTTGATTGATGTAACTATTTCTGGTGTGAAAATTATGCGAGTTGAAAGTCAGGGTTCTGTTATTCCGATGGGAGACGATGAAAACCTTCGTTCGATGATTTCAATAAACTTTGAGTGCATGATTTCCTATGAGTGATGCTTATGGTCGTGGTGTGGTTACGGATAAGGCACCGAGGTGTTGGAGATGTAACAGGGTTATAGCGTTTTTTGTTTCGCGTCCTTGGTCTTTGCAATGTTCTCGCTGTAAGGCAGAAAACAGAAACAAGTAAGGATTAGTATGAGTAATTTTATTGATGATCTTGATTCTTTGATTGGTAAATCTTTTGTGTCTCCTAATAAGTGTAAAGTTTGGCTTATCATGCATAAATTACAACCGGATGAGGCCGCTAAGTTAAATGAGTTGATAAATAATACTTCCGTGAGTGCTAATTCTATTTCTAAAATTCTTTATCAGAATAAGCATTTTTTGAGCGGGGCTATTGTGAGCCGTCATCGAAGGCGATCTTCTGGTACAGGCTGTGCATGTCCGTAGAGCCAATGATTATTGTTTTGGCGGCTGATAACCATATTTGGTTAGACAGTGACAGCCTTATTTCTTATTTGCGTTTCATGGAAACTCAGGCTCAAAAAACTTGTGAAGATGCGCGTAGCGTCGCGGATTTTAGTAGAGCAGTTGCCGCTTATACGTCACAGGACGTGATTAGGCAGATTGCTGATGGTCTTGTCTGTACGTCTATGACTATGGCCGAAAAGGTTAGGAGTAGGCGTGAGTCTCGAAGATGATCTTGAGTCACTAATTAGTGTTGGTGAAACAAGCAACTATAAAAATGTGGTTGCTAAGCATCCTTCGGGTTGGGAGCCGGGGGTTGCTTGGAATGGTGAAACGGGTACTTTGACTTCGCAACCTTTGGAGTCAGAGCCGAACGACTGGTCTGAGTTGCTTGCCGTGTGGGATCTTGACCCAACTATTTTTGAGGTTATTGAGCCTGTGCAGTTCAGGGCGTGGGATGCGAACACTGGTGCTGGTGTGTTAAAGCGTTTGTACTATTACAGGGCTTCAATTAGAAGGCGCGTGGAGTCCCGTAAGTCCGTAGATGAGTTACTGGCGGTTATTGGAAAGAAAGTACCTAAAAAGCCTCCTGTTGCCACGGGTGAGGGGTTTGTTTACTGCGTCCCGGCGGGTGATTTGCAGTTGGGTAAGCCTGACGGTGATGGGACTGAAGGAACAATTGCACGTTTTTTGACCAAAACTGATTTAGCGGTGACACGTTTGAAGGAGTTGAGGAAAATTGGTCGTGAAGTGGATTCGATTATGTTGCCGTGGCTTGGTGATTGTATTGAGGGTTTGGTATCTCAAGGCGGTGCTTTGGCTGCGGCTGGTCGGCTTGATTTGACGTTGACTGAGCAGTTGCGTGTTTATCGGCGGCTCATGTTGCATCAGATTCAGCAGTTCGCTCCGTTGGCTTCCAAAATTATTGTTCCGGTCGTTCCCGGTAATCATGATGAGGTTCAAAGGGTGGGTAAAATTCAGCGTCGGTATGACGATTCTTGGGCTATTGAAGGGGCTGTGGCGGTCGCTGACGCACTTAAACTGATTCCGGGTTATGAACATGTGTCTTTTGTTTTCCCCGGCTTTGATGAACTAACAATTACCCTTGACGTTGGTGGGACAGCAGTTGGTTTTGCTCACGGGCATCAATTTGGTAGGGATCCTGTTAAATGGTGGTCAGGTCAGGCTCATGGAATGCAAGATATTGGTTCGGCCACATTACTTTTAGGCGCTCATTTGCATCATTTGAGGATTGAGCAAGGTGGGGCTAAAACTTTTATTCAAATTCCCGCTTTGGACGGTGGTTCGACGTGGTGGAAACATAAAACTGGTCAGGATTCCCCTGCCGGTATGATGAGTTTGCTTATTGGGCATGGTGGCTGGAAAGATCTAGTGTTGTTATGACCAGTGAGGAACATGCCGATGGAGTTGAAACCATTGTTGCCTCTTTGCGGAACCGTATTCTTGGGGTTGGCGCTGATCAGTATGATGACGGTTCGGGCACACAGAGGTTTGAAAACAGGCCGCTAAATAGTATTGTCACGGACGCTGTTGAAGAAATTGATGACCTGATTGTGTATTTGTCTCAAATAAGAATGAGACTTACTGGAATCAATTTGCCAAAAGAATGAAACAAACTCAAGACTTTCACATATTTGCTTTAGACTGTGTGTAGTAGTTGATCGTACCCCTAGTGGGTCTAATCCGTCACTACATCGTGATCCTCGTGATCCTTGAGGCGGTGCGGATCCACGCTGCCATCAGGAGGATTCAGTGCCGTACAAGGTACTTACAGGATTGTCTTACCCGCCGGATAAACGTGCTGAGGTGGGATCCATTGTTGATGATATTCCTGCGAAATCAGTTAAGTGGCTGTTGGAAAAAGGCCATATTGAAAGTGTCGGTGCTACTTCTAGTGCCAAAATTGCTTCTGATTTTAAGGTAAACATAATCACGGAGCCTGTTGCCAAGGATGGTGAAAAGTAATGGCTTTTATTCACGGAAAAAATACAGCCGTTTTTGTTAACGGATCTAACCTTTCTTCTTATTTTAATGACTCTAGTGTTTCTCAAGACGTTGAAGTTGCTGAAACAACTACTTTTGGTAGTAACGCTAAAACGTACATAACTGGTTTGAGGGACGGAACCATGAGTGCTGACGGCATGTTTGACGGAGCGTTAGGAGCAGTTGACAATGTTCTCTCTGGCATAATTGGTTCTACGGCTGCTGACGTGGTTTCGATGCTTCCAGAGGGTGCTGTTGCTGGAAAACCTTCGTACTCCGCTGCTGCGCGGGAAACTTCCTATGAAGTTTCTAGCCCAGTTGGGGATGTTGTTTCGGCAAGTATGGAAGTGCAAGCAACTGGCGGTATTGACCGGGGTTTAGTTCTTATCGGTCTTTCTGCTGTGTCAACAGTTTCTAATTCGAGTTCAATAGATAACGCTGCGGGTACTTCCAATGGTGGGGTTGGTTACTTACACGTCACTTCAAACACTCGTAACGGTTTGACAGCCTTTTCGGTTCAGGATAGCGCCGATAACATTACTTTCGCTGATTTAGTTACGTTTACAAGCGTATCTACTTTGACGACAGGCGGCGAACGTATCGCCGTTTCAGGTTCGGTGGGTAGATATGTACGCACCGAAGTAACCCCCGGAGGTTCTTCCGGGTCAGTCACCTACACAATGGCGTTTGCCCGGAAATAAGGAGGAGCCTAATGGCTTTTACACATGGTAAGAAATCGGTAATTAAAGTTGATAACTCGTCAGGAACACTTACAGACATTAGTGCTTTCTGCGAGGATGTAAGTCTTTCACGAGATATTGAAACCGCTGAAGTAACGACTTTCGGTAATAACGCTAAGGCGTACATTACTGGTTTGACGGACGCTACTATTTCGTTTAGTGGCAAGTTTGACGCTGCCAGTGCTACCGCTATTGATCCTGTTCTTACAGGGATTCTTGGTCAAGATGCCACAGTTTCGTGGGCTTACCGGATCAGTAGTGCCGTAGTTGGTGCCACAAACCCTGAGTACCAAGGTGAAGGTATTCTTACTTCATATGAGGTTTCGGGTGGAGTTGGGGATGCTGTTACTTTCTCCGCTGAACTTCAATGCACGGGTGTAATCACTCGCGCTGTTGCTTAACCTGTAAGTCCTAATCGTGGGCCAAGTGCCCCTTACGGAAAGAGAAAAAGTGTCCTTACGCGAAAAGATTTTGGCTGCGGAAGATATTGAGTCGGAAATGGTTGAAGTCCCAGAATGGGGTGTCACTGTTGAAGTTCGAGGAATGAACGGTGCTGATCGTTCACGGATTTTGGAAGCGGCGGCATCTAGTGAAGATGGAAAAGTCAGTGTCGGTTCTATGTATGGCGAGACTGTAATCGCTTCTACTTACGATCCCGAAACGGGTGAAAGAGTATTTACGAGTTCCGATTTTGATTCCTTAATGGCTAAGAGTGCGTCCGCAATTGACCGTTTGGCTACGGTTGGGATGCGTATGTCTGCGATGGATAAAGAGGCGACCGACGAAGCGAAGGTCACGTTTCCTGAAGAATCCGCATCGTAGGTTTCTGTTTGAGTTAGCAGAAAAACTTGGTCGAACGGTGGGTGAGTTGCTTTATGGCTCGTCTTCTTACAGGCCGATCACTTCGTCTGAATTAACGGAGTGGTCGGCATTGTGGGAGTTGAGGGCGTATGAGTCTGAGAAGGCTTCAAGACGTAGGAATTGATAAGGAGGTGTCAGGGTGACTCAAGTAACTGTTGAGGCTAAATATATTGCGGATACTTCTCAGTATGTGGCTGCTCTCCGTGCTGCCGCTAAAGCGACTACGGATCTTGCTAATCAAATTCCTGCCACAATAACTGGTCAAAATGCTATGGGTAAATCTTCTCGCCAGATGGGTGCCTCTGCTCAAGAAGCGGGTAAGGGTTTTACGGTCTTAAAGAACATTATGGGTACTGCTCTTGGTATTCAGGCGGTTGGTGCTTTTAATAAACTTACAAGTGGAATTAAAGGTTTCACTAAAGAGTCGTTTAATGCTGCTGCTCGTTCTCAAGAACTTGATATTGCTATGGTGGCTATTGGTACGTCCACGGGTATCGGTAAAACTGCTTTAATGGATGCTACTAAAGAAATTCGTGCTATGGGTATTGAGTTAGGTGCCTCTCAACAGATTGCTATTGAGTTCGCTCAGAATCAGTTGGATTTGGCTTCTGCTTCTAAGGTTGCTCGTGTCGCTCAGGATCTCGCTGTTATCGCGGGTCAAAACTCTACCCAAACAACAATGATTTTAACTCAAGCGATTATTACTGGTAACTCCATGTTACTTAAATCTGCTGGTATTAGCCGTCTAGCGAGCGAGGGTTACGCTGAATACGCTAAAGAGATAGGTAAATCGGAGGGTCAACTTTCTTCTATGGAACGGCAACAAGCCGTAACTAATCTTATATTAAAAGAGGGTAAGAAGGTCGCTGGAACTTACGAGGGAGCGATGAGTTCAGCCGGTAAAGTTATGCGTTCTTTCGCAAGAATCATTAACGATATACAGATTGAGGTTGGTAAAGTTCTTCTTTCGGCTTTAGGCCCACTGATTTTGTCTACATACGATTTGTTGAAGGCTTTTAGTAAAACAACTCAGAAAGGTGGCGCTTTATCGGGAACCCTTGGAACTTTAGCAACAACTTTTGAGAATCTTTCTACCCCTCTTGTGGAATTTATTAGAGGTCTTATTGAGTCCGTTCAATCTGGTGAAGCAATGAAAAGTCTTTCTGACACTATCAATGGGATGATCCCAGTTTTTCTTGATTTGTTTGAGATAGTTAAATCACTGGGAATGGTTATGTATAGCATGTTGGTTCCTGCTTTGCAGGCACTCGCTCCTTTGTTTGCTGCGATTGCGGGTGCCGTTCGTCCCATAGTTGAATTCTTTACCAAGTTACCCACCCCTGTTAAGACTGCTATTGGTGCGCTAATTTTGTTCCGTTTTGTTTTGACAAAAATGACGGCTGCCGCTGCTGCAAACGCAACTGGATTGGCTGCTTCATTTTTTAGAATGAGTGCTTCCATTAAATTAAGCCTTGCAACTATCCGTGCCAATATCGTAACAACTGGTTTTTCGTTTAAGACTTTTGGGATTCTTGCTAAAACGATGGGTGTTTCAGTTGCTGCTAGTTTCAGGGCTATTGGTGGGGCTGCTAAAGGACTAATGGCAAGTATTGGCCCCGTTGGCTTGGCGATTGTTGCCGCGACGGTTGCTTTTGAATACTTTAGCGGCAAGTCTGCGAAGCAGGAAGAATTGATTGGATCACTAAAAACCTCTGTTGACGAGTTGACTGGTGCCTACAACGAACTTGGTTATGCTACTGCTTCAGCAAAGTTTCGTTTGGACTTTTCTAATGAGGATGTTGCCCAACTTGAGGCAATGGGAATTTCTATTGCAAGCATGTCGGAAGCGGCACTTGCTGGTGGGGATGCTGCTAAGGCATACGGAAATAAACTTAAAGACCTATCACTTGCTGCTGGTGGAATCTTTACTCCCTCTGGGGAACTTGTAACAGAAGTGATAGGATCATTTAATGAATTGGTTGCTGCTAGTGCTGCAACTCATGATTCATTAAAGAAAGACGCATTAGCCGTCGCTGACGCTCAAATAATTGCCAACAAAAAGGCTTACGCATCGTATGAGTTAACGAGGGCGAAAGAAATTTCGGCGGCTACGGCGCTTCGTAGAGAGTCAGCAAAAATGATCGTGAGTTCCGATGTTGCGTCTCGTAAAGTTGCTGAGGGTGCCCGTATTATGGCTGCCGCCCATGACACTGCAAAAATCGCAATTCTTGCGGTGGATACGGCTCTCCGCAAAATAGGTAAGACTATTAGTAGAGAGGCTTCTTACGATAATGCTCGTGAGGGTATTATTAAACTTTCTGAAGAACTCAAAAAGGGTAAGAAAGATATTACTGGGTATTCTCAGGGTGCTTTGGATAACCGTAAAGCGATTCGTGACGCGGCTCAGGGTTACATTGATTACGCTAATAGCCTGAAGGATCCTGTTAAGCGCCAAGATGCTTTGGCTGAGGGAACTAAAAAAATAACTAAGGCTTTGCAGGATCAAAACATAAATGTTAAAGATTCCAAAATTCTTAAAAAGTTGAAAGATGAATCAAAGCAGTCGGGTCTTACTGTTGATGAGTTCGCTAAGCAAAGAGATATGGCTACGGAGTATGGTCACGATGTCGGTAAAAACTTTATTGCCGGGATCATTAAGGAACTCGCTGCTGAAAAGAAAGCCGTGGAGACGGCTGCGGCCAATCTTGTGGGTGAAAATGGAATGGTCGGTGCCGTTAATAATGAACTTGGTATTGAATCCCCGTCGAAAAAAGCAAGAGAGGTCGCTAAAAACTTTGTTGCAGGTTTAATTATTGGTGTTGAGGAAAACAGGAAACTTGCTAAGCAAAAGGTTAGCGAGTTGGGTCAGGATGTTCTTGATTCTTTGAATGAAAGAATGCAGGGTGTCACCGATATTTTCAAAACGTCTGGTGATGCTTTTAGGTCTTTCCGTGATTTGACTTCTGGGACTGAGGTTAAGTTCGGTGAAATGTCTAAGTTGCAGGAGTCGTTTGGGCGGAACGCTAGTATCGGTCAAATTATTTCTCAGTATGAAGATTTGAGTTCAACTTTGAAAGATCTTTATGGCCCTTTGTTGGATATTGATATTGTTGGTAAAAAGGCCGCTAAATCTAATCGTCGGGCAATGAATACTACGCAAGGTTATCTTGATTCTTTAACTCAACATGCCATTGATTTGTTGAACGACCGTGACAAAGTTCAAAAGGATTTAACTGATCTTGACACGTCTTACGGGGTTATTACTGCTGGCATTAACGTGAAGTTTGATGGTTTGGACGAGGCTGCCGCAAATTCTTTGAATGCTATTGAGGAGCGTTACAAGAGTATTATTCCCAGTTTGGAGGCTGCCCTTGCTGCCGCTAACGCTGCCTATGATCGTGAAAATAGTGTTTTGGAAAAACTTGTTTCTGAGCGGAATAGTTTCTTGCAAAACATTGGTGATGGTTTCCGTAAATTTGTTAACGATGTAAAGGTTGATGAAGGTTCATCTTTCACTAAATCTTTACAGGATCGCGTAAAAAGTGTTCGTGAGTTCACTACTAACATTAAATCTTTGCTTGCTCGCGGTTTAGACCCATCTCTTGTTCAAGATTTTATTGCTGCTGGTGTTGATTCTTCTGGATTGGTTGTTGCGAATCTTGCTCAGGGTTCTGGCGTGGATATTTCTGCTATTAACGCGGCTCAGGCTGAGTTGGCTGCTTTAACTTCTGATTTTCAAACAACTGCTTCTCAACAGTATTTTGATATTGGTATTGCTCAGCAGGAGGCCATTGTTGCTCCTTTGCGTACTGCCGCTCAGCAGGCTCAGAATGCTTTGAACATTTCTCAGGCTGCTCGTGACACTGAGTTGGCTGCTGCTCAGGCTCATCAAGCGAAGTTAAGTCTTGACAGGAAAAATGAGTTGGCTAAGGCCGACAAGGATTACAAGACTGCTAGGGATTCTTTGTTGGCTGATCAGGAAAGAATAAATGGTTTGCTGGATTTAAATGCCGTTAAAATTAACAAGGTTTTCCTTGATTTGAGCGATCCTGAAACGGGTGTCCCGAAACACATGGATAAACTTGGCAAACAAATAATTAACGGTCTTATTGACGGTTTAGAAGAAAAGTTTCCTAAATTGCGGCTAAAGGCTGAGGCAATGGCCGCTATTATTCGGGATACTTTGAAAGATGCTTACCGTATCAACTCTCCGTCTCGCGTTATGGCTACGATGGGTGAGCAGATCGCTATGGGTCTGGTTATTGGTATGGAGCAGGGAATAAAAGCGATTGAGGGTGCGGCTTTTGATATGTCTGCTGCTGCTACTCCTGAGTTGCCGGGTGTTGGTTACCCGATGATGGGGAGTTCTGCTTTGATGGGGGGTTCTGCTGCCACTGGTAATTCTGGTTCTTCTGGTTTTAGTTCAACGTACAACATTACGGTTCAGGCTGGCGTTGGCGACCCACGCAAAATAGGTCAAGAAGTCGTTGAGTACATTAAAACTTTCGAAAACTCTAACGGCAAAGTTTTTGTGAGCGCGTAATGGCTGGTTTTAATCCTCAGACTTTTTATGATTCTAGTTTTCAATATACAAACAATGGTCTGTATAACGGGTTTAATTATCCCGGCCCCAACGATTCAGATTGGGAGATCCTTCTTGCTGTGGATCTAGCCGCAAACGGTATCGGTGACTGGTTTACTTTGGATGATCCTGTTAAGGGCTTGTTAGATAACGCGACGTATCTTCTTGCTGGAGAAGTGTTGGTGGACATAACTAGGTGGGTGCGTAACCTTTCTGTTAGCCGTGGGCGTTCCCGGCGCATAGGTACTTTTACTGCCGGGAGTTGCTCGTTTGTTTTGGATAACCGTGACCGAATCTTTGACCCACTTATGATTGGTTCGCCGTTTTACGGTTCTATTGTTCCTCGTAAAGAAGTCCGGGTGTTTTACAAGAAACAAACCGTGTTCATCGGTAACGTGCAGGACTGGGATTATTCTTACAACGTGAACGGTGACTCAGTTGCGATACCTTCCAGCATTGACGCGCTAGCGTACCTTTCCCGGTTGAAGTATCCTGCTCGTACTGAAATAGCGGAGTACGCGACAGCGAGGGTAGGCAGGGTTCTTGACGCTGTTGGCTGGCCTGCTGCCGGAAGAATTATTTCTGTGCTGCCGTTTGCTGACGCTTATTTACACACTGATGTTCATGGGGATGTTTCCGCTTTGACGTATTTACAAAGCATTGAACTGAGCGACTTGGGTGCATTGTTTGTAAACAAAAACGGGTTGGTTGAGTACCGTTCAAGGAGAGTTTGGGACGATTCTTCGCAAGCCACTTTTGGGATAGGCGGGATTCCTTTCAGTAACATTGAAGTGACGTATGAGACAGACGCTATGACTAATCTAGTGAGTGTTGGGTACGATGCGTCTTCGACTAACGTGTACACGGATACACCTTCGCAAGATGCTTACGGGGAGTTGAGTACCTCGTTTAGCACTCTTCTTGCTGACACAAGCGAGGCTGACATGTTTGGCGATAGTTATATTGCTTCTTTCAAAGATCCGAACTATTACATTCAAAGCGTTTCGGTGAATATTCTTGGGGTGGGAACAACTTTTGTTTCTACTCTGTTAAGTCTTGAGTTGCGTGACACGGTTGAAGTTATTTTCAGGCCAAACGACACTGGTGTCCCGCAAATATATGAACTTGTTATTGACCAGATAGAACATCAAGTGTCACCGGGAAGGCATGTAATGAAGTTTGCTATGAGTCCCCCATTTATTTTCGTCCCTGATGAAGTTGGGATTTAATGTGATTTATTTAATAGAGTTGCTGCCCGTATTATTGTGAATAAATACTGATGAGATAGTGAGGAAGTTGTGGTTGATTTTGTTGCAAGTACAGTGTTAAGTGCCGCAAATCTTGACGCGGCGTTTAACGCTGCTGTTTTGAATACGCAAACTGGAATAACGTATAGTTTGGTGTCGGCAGATCAAGGTGAGATTGTTGTTGGTAATAATGCTTCAGGTTTAACAATAACTATTCCAACGAACGCTGTTGTTCCTTTGGCTGTCGGTACGCACATTGGGATTCTTAACATTGGTGCGGGTAACATTACGGTTGTTGGGGCGGTCGGCGTTACTGTTACCCCAACGACGAGAACGGTGGCTACTGATGAGGCCTCGACTCTTATTAAAACGGCAACAAATACTTGGCGGTTTGTGCGTGGTGGTTTCCCAAAAGCCGTAGTGTCCTCTAGTACTGCTGC
>Ga0209414_1000121_pt1 | contig 34072 bp, 46 predicted proteins | sample LakVidmifraction_4_FD_181154 | JGI IMG/M metagenome (GOLD analysis project Ga0209414, IMG submission 181154) | Hypersaline microbial communities from Lake Vida, Antarctica - Brine Hole Two &gt;0.2 micron (SPAdes) (version 2) | ecosystem: Environmental > Aquatic > Non-marine Saline and Alkaline >...
CGTCGTTGCGTCTGTTGATGAGGCCCTGAAACGGCCGGCCGTTTGCATTGACGTATAGGTCAAATGAGCGCGCGCATTCTTCGTACTTCCCCGCGTTAATGCGCGATATCTGTTGCGCCGATCCAGCGATTCCGAGGTTAAACGCGAACGAGCACATTGCATCAAACATGCTCTGGGTAACTGGCGCTTTGATGAGTTCGCCTAGCGACTCCTCAACTTCATCAAGCTCGACGTCGAGTTCCGACTCTGCTTCGGCGCGTGTGAGCGTGTCGCCCTGTCGCACCATGCGACGGCCGAACTTGCGCCTCGCATCGGCATCGTAGCCAGTCGTGCCAAAGCCAATGGTCGTCACGCTCCAACCGTGTGCGACGTCGGGATACGCCTCGCAATCTCCGTTAGGTAACGCGCGGTGGTAGCCTTCCCATAGCTTCACAAGAGAATCACATGCTGGTGAGCGCTTCATTGTGTCTCCCTTTCTTTGAGTGGCCTGCCTGGATAAGTGTCGTCGTTTTTGCTCATCCATGTGCGCAAGTTTGGCGTATCTTCAGCTTTGAAGATACCGACAACGCGGCCGGTGTGATCGTATTGAGTCACGACGTCAAGAGAGTCTATCGTAAAGCGCGCGTTGCCGCACATGACAGTGCGGAGGGATTCAGGATCGTGCAAAGGTTGGCTCCGTTCAATACAGAAAAGGGCAACCCGCACCGGGTTAGGATGCGGGCCGCCCCTGGCGGGAGGTTATTCTTCAAAGGAAAGGCTGATTGAAAAGCGCGCGTTAATGTTATTTCTTAGCTCTATCATCCTCGCCAGAGCGTTGTCGTAGGAATCAAATGAGCCGAGTTCGTGGGTTTCCATTCCGTCGGGATTCGAGACGCGTGCAATTACGGTGTAAATTGTCTTCTTCATGATTCGTTCTCCGCCAGGAGTTGAGTGTTGCTTCCCGTTATCGGGAGGTATTTGCACCTTGCGCTATCGCAACCTGACTGTCAAGAGGCATGCATAACTATTTTGCGGGCGGGCTTGGACCCCTCAATAATCCTGGGAGGAAGGGGGATAAGCCAGTTGCCGCCAGGCTCTTTGAACGAGTCAATGACGCGGCCTTCCGCGCACAATTGGCGCAGGCGCTGAGTCGTCACGCCTAAAATATCAGAGACTTCGGTAATGCTGGCGTACTTCTTCTTGTTGATAACCATCGGCATCTGTGTTGCTCCTCAGCAAGGCGAGCTATCGGTTCACCATACAGCAGAGCCAACGTCAAGGGAAATCCTGCCGGGCATCGTAGGCCAGCCCTTGCGCCATGGCCTCGACGAGGCGCTCGAAGTCGACCCGCAGGTCCAGGAGCTCGCCAGAGAGGCTAGAGATGGAAACGTATCCGGCCTCGGCCCGGACGCCCGTGATGGCGCTGTAAGGCACGATTCGGGGGTGGCCTGAGACGTCGAGGGGATTGGCGACGAGGATCATGGGTGGTCTCCTGGGAAGATGCCCAACTATGTAACACATTCGTCTGTCACTGATGGGGGCATCATTGACACTCTCAAACTGGCCAACGGGCCGATTGCGTTGGTTGCGTTGCCGATGCGTCGGCCTGTCGACGCAGCAAACTTTTCTAGTGAGAGTTGAACATCTCTTTGGTTGCGTTGGTTGCGTCTACGGCGCTTAAATATATAAAAATAAAAAGAGCAAAAAAGTAGCAAAGCTTTGGGCCTTGCTGATTTAGATCTATTGTAAGTTAGCGTATTTTAAACGTTCTTCTCCAATCCTCTCTTTAATGTAAAGAGGGGCGTTTGGAGTCTTTCAGGGAGCCGACGCAACCAACGCAACCAATTCATTGTCGTTGTGGCAGTAGGCTCGATTGCTGCGTCGGGTACCCTGCGCATCATAGACGCAATCAACGCAATCAAAAACAGGGCAACCAACTGATTTAGTTATACATGACTTCCCCCCGTCCGCAATGGACGCTCCAAAAAGCCCGGACGGGCTCTCTTTGGTGGTAGCTCAGAGTTTACATTCTGGCGCATGCTTTCGAGAATCTGCAATGTGTTCGCGTTTGCGTCGCTTTTCGTCTGACCTTCTCGGGCGCCGTGGTTAAGCGCGTACTTCACATGCCCCCTGCGGTTGCCTCCTCGGCCCTGGGGCGGAGCCGCGTCCACCTCGACTAGATGCCCATTTCTCACCAGCCACGTCAGAACCTGCTCTGGACCCTGTAGGCCGAGCTTGGCCTTCGCCGAGCGCAGGGCGTACTTGCCGCTGTGGTCGAAGATCTTTGAAGCGCTGTAGGCCTCGCCAGCGAGTGTCTCGGTAGCGAACCAATGCAGGACGGCCTGGCAGATGACGTCAAAGTCGCCCGCCCGAACGCCAATCAGGCGCTTGACCGTCTGCCATTGCCAACGTCCGAATGCGACGGCGAACGCAAAGTCGGATTCGTCCTCCGCTAATCTGCCGCATCCTATGGCATGGATGGTAGCGAGCTTGCGGACCCTTGAGGCCAGACGCGAACGGATAGACGCAAGCAAAACTTCTACGCCATCTTCAAGCGTTTCTTGCTCTGCGTCGAGCTCGTCATACCAAGCGTCCAGGGTGGCGCTAGGGCCGGAGCATCCGGCGAAATTCACTCGAGACGGCCCGGCGAAGCACGCCATCGCGGACGCCTCGTCGAAGGCGACATACGCTTGCCTGTGGATTTTCTCTAAAGTTGCTACAATAGCAGGCGACGGACTCCAATTCGGCTTGCCGACTCGCGGCACTTTGAGCCTGACGTCCGACATCATGAACAGGTAACGACTCGCGCATCCGTCGCTGATGAATTTGCGAGCAGCGAACAGATCCGTGAGGGTTTCGTTCGTGGTTGCGCACAAATGACTCACGACGGGGCGCTCAACAGCCTTCAGCGATTTGCCTTCGGTGCGCGCATTCATCGCTTCGAGGAATCCGCCTTCGTAAACTCCCAGGAACCGACGCACATAGGCCCGCGCAGGGTCGCTTCGATGAATGTAGGCGTCCTCTACTTGTAGGCCCCATTCGTCATCAAGGTAGATGCGCGTATGTCTCGCGACGAGCGCCTCTTGGAACGCGTTTTCATGCGATGGGCGGGGGGCGATGATGCTCTGTTTTTCGGCCATACCGATCGCATCGAGAGCTTTTAAGTGACGGCGCGCTACCGAGAGGAAGGACGATTTCGACACCGAGCTGTGACCAGCAAGGCAGATGTAGAGATTAGGTGATTCGTCTTGAGGCCAGACGTAGGCGGACTGATAAACCGCAGCCTGAATGGCGAGGGCGGTACCCAAGCGAAACTCTGGAATGGGAAGCGTGTAGCGTTGCATGTCATCGGCAAGAGCGCGTGTTAGTCCGCTTGACAGGGCCATGACTTGTTCTATTGTAGACACGTGGACTCCACAGGTAGTGTGTAGGGTCAGTCTCTCACCCCAGGTTTGCCCCCTGGGGTTTTTCTTTGTTATCTTGGAAAGTTCGACCATTCCATCACACATCGGCTGCGCGGTCAAGGAAGCTTCTCCGCTCCTTGACAGAGTTCACAAGCGCCGTTACGTTGCGTAACCGCAAATGTGCGGCAATGTGGAAAGGTGGAAAATGAACGATGTCTCGTTTGAGATTATCGAAGGAAAGCAGCGTGAGCCGTGGACGGCATTCCTGTACGGCGTTCCAGGCATAGGAAAATCGTGGCTTGCATCTAAAGCGCCCAAGGCTCTTTTTGCAGATGCGGAAGGCGGAACGGGCAAGCTAGACGTGCGGCGCGTTGTCATCAAAACGCACATCGACTTATTTAAGTTTCTTGGCTGGGCCGCGAAACAAGACGCAGAAACTATCGTCATCGATAGCGCCACGGCAGTGGAGAAACTCCTCACTGCGGGTGTCCTTGCGGACAATGGTTGGCCGAATCTTCAGAAGCCGGGCTACGGAAAAGGGTACGACGTTCTCAAAAGCTACTGGCAGAAATTCCTTAACGGCGTGGCTTACCTGCGCGATAATGGCAAAAACGTCATCATCGTTGGCCACGCGCGCGTGAAGCCCTTTGCAGACCCATTAGGCGAGGGATACGACCGCTACGAGCCTGACGTCGACAAGAACGTCTCGCCCCTTATAGCGGCCGCTGTAGACAGTGTGTTGTTCATGCGGGCGCGGACTATCTTGAAGGAAAGCGAAGACGAAAAGCGCAAGATTGCTATAGGGGAAGGCGCGGAAGTCTGGACTTCACCTTCACCAGCGCAAATGAGCAAAAACAGATTCGACCTACCGCCTCTTATCGTCATTCCTCGCGTGCGAGAAGGCGAATCGTTCACTGATAACCTATGGAGTCTAATGAAATGAGCTTCAATATTGACGAAGTGCCAGAGTCAAAAGAGTTTGAGTTCACCCTGCTTCCCGAAGGTGGCTATCGCGTTGTGATTGCTACGGCTGACTTTAAGTACAAGCAAGGTAACACGTCATCGAATTGGTTCTCGCTCTCGTTTGACGTCCTACCCTACTCGGGAGCGGGCGAGTACGACCTTGCAGGGCGCAAACTGTTTATCAAGTTGACGTGGGAGAACGCTAACGCCATGGCGGTGGAGATCGGGAGAGGCAAGCTCGCCGACCTCATGTTTGCCGTAAGCGCAAAGAGCTTTAACTATCCATCCGAACTTATCCCTCAGCTCCTCAACAAGGAGCTCTACGTCCAAGTGGGCCACAAGGCACGCAAGGATACGGGCGCGATGGAGACTGACATTAAGGGGTTCTGGTCCGTGGGCGGTCGCCAGCGTTGCAAAGAGCCCAAGCCCATACCTGTGCCACCGTCCGCACAGGCCATCGCCACATCGCCCGCGCAGGCACCAAAACAGGCACCTAGGTACTCCAGTGACCCAGGGTTCGGCGACGCAGACGTTCCGTTCTAACGCTCGCCCGCCTCGCGCGGGCCTTTCTTTGGAGTCCTTATGACCGTCCGCTTCTCGCAAGCCATCCGCGACCTCGCAGACCTCGAAGCCGCGCTCGAAGAGGACCCGAGCACGGCCCTGTCGGACTATGACCACCTCACGACAAATGCCCAGCAGGCTATTGACAGGCGAGGAATGTTTCTTAGCTCCCTGGCCTCTCGCGCGCAGCAGCTGCAGGAGCAAGAGGAACGCATCAAGGAGCACCGCAAGCGCCTGGAGAGCGCACACCGTTGGTTCACGGCTCAGACCCTGGCGTTCATCAAGGAACACTCCGAATGGACGTGGGAAGGCTTCGTGCATCGCTTTAAAGTGGTCAAAAACGGAGGGAAACAGGCGGTCGTGTGGTCGCCCATGGCCGAGCCGACGAAGCTCGACCGGGTTCTCTCTGATGAGCAGGCCGAGCGCTTCGGGCCGGATTGGACAGAGCGACGGGAAGTGTATGTGCTCAAGGCCGGGTACGAAGATGCGGTGCGCGCAGGCTCTGTGCCAAGCGGCGCGCTGACAGTGTTACCTCGCGGCGAACGGCTGGTGGTCGGATGATCAGCGAAGACGCTAAAGTTGTCATTCTTGCGCAGCTCAAAGAGGCTCTCGATATCCTCGTGTCAGAGAACGATTACGACGCCATTTTGTACGTCGTGGCGATGATGAAGACGGTGCATAATGGGGATTGAGTATGCACATACAGCGTCGATGCAGCTTCACGAATTGGCCTCGGGCCTCGTAGACAAAGAAGGCTTTGAAGAAGCAAAAGCGCTCGTCCTGACTTGGCGCAAATCATGCGGCAATAGTGACGAACGCGCATCGATAGTGATGGCGGCTTTGTGCATAGGCGCCATGAGCGTATTAGAGGTAAAAGCCGATGAAGAAGACAAAAGTTTCAACTGACGAACTAGAACATCCGATGCCTGACAGGCCGGACCAGGGCGAAGAATTCCGGGCCTTCCACCAGACACTGTGGAAGATAGCGGCCAACTGGGTCGCCAATGATGACGCCAAGCACGATAGGCTTACTCGTCAGGCTGTGAAGATATCGGAGGCGCTCGAAGGCCAAGACCCCTACTTCGCCTCTGCGGCTGTGTGTATGTGGCTTGATTATCACTTCGAGAACGCCAGCGCGAGCGGCGGCATGAAGCCGGAGCATGTGGTGCGGATACTGGCCCCACGAGATAGACCGGAGAAGCCATGGTGAAGAAGGCGAAGATGCCAGACGATGAAGTCTACAAAGGACTCATTGCGGCGATTAGTGCAGCAAATGACCCGTCAGTAACAGGCAGCGATCTGATACGACTCGCGGCAGTGATAAAGAGTCTGGGGCCAAAGTACGGCCACATTGTGGAAGCGCAAGGGCATCAATTGGACCCGTCGATACAGCATAACGAGAATTATAGATGGCTATTAAAGCGGGAGAGTAACCGCTCGGAAATAATCCTTGGCGACATTGAAAACAACGTATTATGTAGCCGCCGCATGGCGCTCAGGATTTCTAGATTTTGTAGTGAAATTGATGCTGATGTTTATTACGTTGACGGGTTTAATGATAACGGAATAGGGATTCAAGGAACATGATTACCCTTCGCCCCTACCAAACTCAAATGGTCGAGGCGTTCGCCAAGGCGCTCGCCCGCTTCGAGCGCGTAATAGGCGTGGCACCTACGGCCTCGGGCAAGAGCATCATCATAGCTGGCATCGCCAAGCGTTACCTCGATAAGAACCCAGACCATCGCGTTTTAATTCTGACGCATATGGGAGAATTGTTACTTCAGAACGAGTCAAAGCTTCGTGGGCTGGGCATCAAGAGCACTGGCGTTTACTGCGCAGGTATGGGGCGCAAGGAAACGACGAGGCAAGTGACGCTCGCCTCTCGCGATAGTCTCGGGCGCAACCCGAGCGCTTGCGGCCATTTTCAGCTCGTTATTGTCGACGAGGCCCACCTTGTAGGCGAAGAGGACGCGACGCTCTATCAGCGGATCTTCGTGTGCATCCAGCCCCGCTTCATCGTTGGCCTCACGGGAACGCCCTGGCGAGCCGACAATGGCCTCGTTTACGGCAAGGGCAAATTCTGGCAGGCGTGCGCCGACCGCATCGAAATGGAGGCCATCAGAGACGCGGGTTACCTCGCGCCTTACGTGCTCCCTCCCATCACTCGGACGCTCATTGACACGTCGAGCGTTAAGGTCACAGCGGGAGAGTTCAACAGCAAACAGCTAACGATCGTGTCCTCCGCAGAGACAGTAGTGCGCGCGTGCGTCTCCGAATGGTGGATGCAAGCGCAAGATAGGCGCTCTACGCTCTTCTTTTGTTGCTCGAGAGCGCATGCGGAAGTCGTCGTGCGCGTCCTTGCTGAGTACACGCACTCGATAGCGTACCTCGACGGCACGACCGCCAAGGGCGAGCGAGAGCACCTCATGAACGCGGCGAAAGGCGGAGGCTACCGGGCTATCGTCAACGTTGGCGTGCTCACCACAGGCGTGGATATCCCTGTGCTCGATTGCATCTGCTTCCTGCGGGCTACGCAGTCTGTGAGCTTGTACGTCCAGATGGCCGGGCGAGGCCTGCGCGTGTGCGAAGGGAAGACCGATTGCCTGATGCTCGACTTCGCGGGTAACTTCGAGCGATTCGGGCCTATCGAGCATCCCAGGCCGCCAAAGGGCAAAAGCAAGATCGACGTCTCGGATATCGAGGCAATGCTGGCAGCCGAGGGCGCCGACCTTCTCCCTGGCACGGCGCCCGTGAAGTCATGCCCAGCGTGCGACCATTCCATGCACGCAGCGGCGACGCGATGTGAAAACTGCGGGCATGTGTTTTTTAACCACGGCTCACAGACGATGACCTCTGCGGAGCTCGCGCAGGCAGGCATCTACCAGCTTATGAGCATCCACGGAGAGGAATCCGTTACCCGGAAAGGCGCGGCTTGCTTTATAGTTGAGTACCGGACAGAATGCGGGAAAGACTACAAAGAATGGCTGTTCCCCAAAACTCCGGGGTACCAAAAGTGGCTCGCAGAGCAAAAGATAGCTGTGCTAAGGCGGGGTGCGACGCACGTCCGGGTGCTATTGAAGGATGGAGAGACGTACCCAAAGCTCCAGCCGCTGAAGCTGCAATCGTCCGTGCCGTTCTCTCTTATCTGTCTCACCTCGGAATCTTTGCCTGGCGACAAAACAATGTCGGCGTCTACGACGCGTCGCGAGGCACTTTCCGCAATGCCATGGGACTTAAAGGTGTCGCGGACGTCCTAGGCGTTCTGCCGGACGGGCGTTTCCTCGCCGTCGAATGCAAAACAGCGACCGGTCGCATATCTCCGGAGCAAGACGCATTCATCCGCAACGTTAACTTGCGGGGCGGACTTGCTTTCGTCGCTCGTGGCCTCGAAGATGTAAAGGTACACCTAGAGGCATACACGAATGACGTTGCGCGAAGCGTACCGAAGAATGCCTCTTGACGAGCTATGGAAGATTACCAGCGTAGTTGAAGATGCTGTAATCCGCTGGGAGATGCGCGTTATGGACGAGCCGATCCTGAGGGAGCGCATACGATACGGGTGCGAATGCATGGCGCTTGTGCAAGAAGTCGTGACCGAAAGGCTGGCGCAGCTCAACGAAACGGATCTTCATTGACGGATAAGCTCACACATTACGGCTACCGTATCGTATTCGGGCGTCCTCGGACCCCCGTGTTTCCTTTCCCTGATCCTCCTTACACATTTGCGTTCGTTTTAGAGTTTGCGGCAGGGATTGCGAGCGCGTGCCAAAAGGACTTCGAAGTCCACGAGGACGGCTCATCCGACGCCAGGGCCAGGGGCGAGCGCATGGGGCAGCATCTCAAGCTCTACGCGCGCCGCTGGGAGTTGTCGGAGTCCGATTTCCGGTCTATTTCTATCGAATGGCATCGTAAAGACGGCGTAATAAAGAAGATGAGGTATTCTAGCATTGTCGAGAGAAACCAATGACGAAATGGTGCGCCTGGCAGAGTGGTTTGGCGAAAGTACGCGCGTAATAAGCGTGGATACGGCTATACAAGCCAAGGACCGCTTTGACTTTGCCGAACGTAACAGACTCAAGGCGCGAGCTGCGCACCTTCTCGCTGCGCAGCTCTTGGAGAATGACCTTGTTGCCACCACAGTGCTCCAAACGGACAAGGGCGACGTTATCCGACTCCAGGTTCAGTGTGTTAGGCCAGAAGTGTGGTGTGATTCGCATGACAAAGTGTTTTCTTCGCCCCCTCCCCCTTCCGTTAACGTGTCGGTGGCAGATACGTCAGGCATGCAGATGGGTGATTAAATGCTTCCAGTAGCCATAGCTTCGATGGTCAATACGCTGCGCTCTGACGTCGACGACGTAACGGCGCGCATCCAGCACCAAATGACCGAGGCGGCACGCCTTCGCGTCGCTGACGACAAGACGACCCATGAGATCCTCGACGAACTTAAGTCGAGGCTTTCGGCCCGCTTCCTGGATTGGTTCAAGACGGGCCAGTTCGCCGAGGCCGTAGCAGCCATGGGTCAAACGGTCCCAGAGGACAAAAAACCTTCAACCAACGTCCAGTTCCCTACCGGAACCTGAAGCCGTCATCCAGGGCCGCAGTGAGCTTCTCGATACTTTGGCGCTTCTTGTTACCCTTGAGGGTGACGGCCCGGAAGCGAAAGACCTCACAGGCCGCTCCAAGCCGGATCTTCGCCTCGTCCGATTCCATCAACTCCACAAGCACTCCCGCAGCCTGCGCGAAGAGCTGATCAGCTCTGATCTCCGCGAAGGCATCGCGGGAATCTTTGTCCTTGTCCGCTAAAAGCACGTCTTTTTGGGACTCCGCAGGGAGGGCATCGTAGTTACCTCCCTCTGCCGCGAAGTCAAAAATCGTCTTCTGGGCAGACCCAGGCCCTTGTAAATACGTGTGTTGGTTAGTCATGCTTAAAACATAACCACACACAAGGAGCCATGCAATGGCAGGAGCAGTCGGATCGGATGTTGACTCTTACGGCGGCGTCAAAGAGCTTTACGCAGATGACAAATATTACCAAGAGCGTACAGCGGCCAGCTTGTTTAAGTACGTGCGTAAAGCACGCGAAGGCGAAGTAGAATTTGACGGCAAGCGCTTCAACGTCTCCGTGCAGTTCCAGTATAACGAGGCTTTCGGCGCCCGTAACGATAACGAAGCCCTTCCTACGGCTGACTATCCAGCGGAAATCTTCTGCCAGTGGTCGCCTAAGCTTCACTACGCAACCATGGAAATGACTTGGTTCGCCGCGACCCGTGGACACAAAGACGGCCGCGTCGGTGGTCGTTACATGGACGATTACGTCAAGGGCACGCTGATTTCGATGAACGCGGGCCTCTCGCACGCTCTCTACAGCAACGGGCGCGGATTTATCGCCACGGTCGACACTGCCACAGCGGCGGCCCTGTCCTTCACCGTTGTTACCTCGACCCGCATCCGTCCTGGTATGCGCCTCGATTGGTACAACTCCGCCTTGACCGTCAAGCGCGGCGTGATCCAGATCGACTTCAAGGGTGTTGACCGCATCTCGAAAACGCCGTTCATCAAGGCCGCCTTCGGTACGGGCGCTGTCCCTGCCGGTGCAGTCGCTGGCGACGTGCTCGTCGTCATCGGCTCCCTCGACGCAGGCGAGCCTACCGATGGCCGCTTCCTCGCAGGCTTCAAGCGCATCACTGACAACTCTTCATCCTACGGCTCGCTGTCCCCTGCCGATTACGCTTGGTGGAGAGCAACCAACCAGAACGCTGGCGGCGGTAACATTACCGAAACGCTCATGCAGCAACAGTACGACCTCATGTATGACATCACGGGCGACTACCCGAACAAGATCGTCATCCGGTCGAACCAGAAGCGCCTGTATCTGGCCAACTTCCTCAACCAGCGCCGCTTTGCGACCGCCTCGTTTGATACGGGCGCCGCAAGCCTCTCGTTCAACCCTTTGAAAATGGGCGAAGACGAGAAGAACGAGAAGCCGAGCGAAGCGCGCATGCTCGAAGACCGTGACGCGGATCTCGACGAGATCCTCTTCTGGAACGACGAAATGCTCTGCCTGGCCTCCGACCTCTACGACGGCCCTACCATTGCTGACGAAGACGGCTCCGAGTTCCGCAAGCGCATCGGTTTCGATGCGGACCAGGGCTTCTACCGTGCATGGATGAACACCGTTTGTTACAAGCGCGCCGCAGTTGGCAAGATTAGCAACCTCGCAGTGGGCACGGCGAACATCTAAGGGAGCGCGGCAAGTGAATGACCCAATGGATAACGATCTTGTCGCCGCAGCCCGTCGCCGCATCCTTCGTGAGCTCGAAAAGGAACAGGGAGGCGCGTCCGTGGTTAACAACATCGGTGGCGGCCTCCCTGTTTCCTTGCGCGACCAGATGTCACAGGTAGCGCCATCGGGCTCGCCTGAGGACGACTACTACGTCGCCATTCGTCGCGAAGCGAACAAGAAGGGCGGTTGGGACAAGATGGTTCGGCGCTTCAAGGCTCAAAAGGGCGAGAAACCGCCAACGATGGAGGAGCTTTTCGGTGGCGATGCGTGAGGCCATGCAAGAGGCGGAAACCAAGCTAAAGAAGCTCACCAAAGAAGAATGGGTGCAGCTTCTTCAGCAAGATATCGACCCCCTCTGGCATGCGGGCGAAGGCGTCAGCGACACTGAAGAGATACCCAGGCCAGACGACATACGTAACAAATACCTCCGCGCGCGTATCGGGCGTGAGGGCGAATACCATCCAGGACCGAGGAGAAATGCACGATGATGGCAAACTTGATCAAGGCACTAAACAGCTCCGGAGCGCAGGGCAAAGCGCTTGCGGCCAAGCTCGCGGAGAAGGCGTCGATGGTAGGCGGGCAATCCGTCGACCTCATGAAAGGGTTTGGAGCGGCAGGCAAGGGAGTGATGAAAACAGGTCGCCTTGGCATGCTTGAAAACGGCATGAAGACGATTCCCGGTAACCTGAAGCTTGATGCCCAGACGGCAGGGAATGCCATCAAGAATAACCCTTACGGCGCAGCAGCCGTCGGCACGGGCGCAGTCGCTGGCGGTGGGGGCCTTGCAGCTCTCCTCGCTTCCTTGGGTGACGAAGACGAGGACGATTGACCATGGATGAGACGCTCAAAGACGAGCTCCTAAAACTGATCCTATCCGGGGCCGTCTCGGGCGGCATCCTCGGCGGCGGTGGGCGTCTCCTTTCTGGCGCGCGCTCAGTAGGTGCTCTCGCCAAAGGCGCGGGCCTGGGCGCGGCAGTGTCGGGAGGGCTCACAGGCCTCTCGGGCGCTATTGGCCTTGGCGTCGGAGGCTCTCCGACCGAGGAAGAGGGCTCTGGCTACTCCAAGCGCCTCGGCGTCGGCGGTGCGATTGCCGGTGGACTCGCAGGCGCAGGCCTAGGCGCTCTGATGGGCTCCAAGGGCGGCCGCGCGGGCGCGCTCAGTCTTATGCAGAAGATGGGCGGCAGCGATATGGCGCGCGAGATCACTAAGGGCTCTTCAGTTCTGGGCCGAGGAATTGGCGCTCTCAAGAAGCCTGGTTACGCAGCGGCAGGGCTTGGACTTGGCGGCTCCGTGGTCGGCGCGTTTCAAGGCGCTGACGAGGGCATGCAGCTCGACTTTCTGCATAACTTGTCCAGAGAGCAGAAGGAAAAGGCGCTCAGGAAGCAGATGGGGTATTGAGTCATGAACGGAAAGATAACGATACATCCTCACGCGTTCCCGGAGCCTAAGGGCGCGCTTGCTAAGGTGCTTCGGCACTTGGGCAAGAACAAGTTACTCTATGCGGCTTTGGCGGCAGGATCGGCGGCGGCTTACGCGACCAAAGACATGAAGGCTACCCTTTCCGTAAGTGGTGAGGGCTTTGTGAAGAGGACGAAGGACTAATGATTGAATGGTTCCTCACGCCCAAAGACGACAACGAGAAGGCCATCGCCTACGCGATGAGGCTCTACGGCGCGAACAAGCTCGCGGATACCGTCACGGATCGCTTCCTGGACTCTGGGGACCGCGACCTAGACCGCAAGCTTAAGACGTTACAAGTGCGTTCCCTTGCTGGTCAGCAGGGCATTGATCCTGACAAATTCATGACCGACGACGCTAACGAAATGAGCAAGACCGCGCAGGGCGCAATTAGTTACGGCGCGCAGAAAGCCAAGCCCAAAGCCTCTTTAGCTCACGCGATGACGGCTAGCCCGATGTTTGTGCCGCAAAAAGCACAGACTGTCTTTAAGGCAGCGCTCTCAGGATCAGGCAGTGAGTCGCCTGGTTTCTTTTTCAAGGAGGCCATGCGCGATTTGAAAGCTTTGAGCGGCTCGGCTACCATGGCCGGTAGAGCCAAATCAATAGCCCGTTACGCTTCGTTCCTTTAATGGTCGGGGCGTGCCTATAGCCCCGGAGTAAACATGAGTTTTGCCCTTCCTTCTCCGTTTCTCAACTCTGACGGAGGAGGCGGAGGCGGTCCGGTCGCGTCTCCGTTTACCGGAGGCGGGCGCGGACACTCAGGGGGTGGAGACGATTCCGCCGACCTCCTTAAGCAGCTCAAAGCCGAAATCCAAGAAGCGAATTCCCGTGCCACGCAGGCCGACGAGCGCTCCCAGAGTCTTGCCGGAGTCCTTGGCGGCATCAAGACTGCGGTAACAGGCGGACAGCAAGGGCCCGATCCGGACTGGTATGACGAAGGCATCCTGCCCATGCTCTTGGAGCTGGAAAAAGACGGCAAGAGCCATCCGATGACGGCCACGCTCGCCCGTGAGCTGAAGAAGAGCCAAGAGCAGCAGCGGCAGCTCGCGGAGCTCGTCAGGACACTCCAGGCCCGGACGGAAGAAATCCAGGACCCGAACACGCAAAACGACGAGCGCGCCTTCTCGACGATGGATGACTACATTGTCGATGAACTTACGAGTGTCTATGGCGAACCGAAGACCAACCTTCACCGTGCCGTTGCCGCCAATATCGCAGCCGATATTCAGGCCATCAAGACCAAGCTTCCGGGCAAGTGGGAAGAAATCAGGCGCGACCCAGGCAAGCTTCGGAAGATTGTCCAGCACCACATTACAGGCATCATCCCGCCTACCGCTCGTCAGGCCATTGCCAAGCAGGTCGACGACAACACGCCCGTAACGTTACAAACGCTTCACCAGGCTTGGGATGAGTTCCAGGGCATCAAACATACGCTAGACCCACAAACACGGGGCGAAATGGCCTCCGAGATTCGCAGGCAACTTCTGTCAGAGAAATTCATGCAGAACCGCCGATTGCCTGGGCGTAGATAAGCGCGTAGCGTGAGGGCGCTTCTCTCTCTCGGCCGAGGGTGGGGGAGTAATCTTCCACTGAGAGAGAGGGGTTCCATTTTATGGATCTTATTGCTTCAACATTCATCAAGCCATACTCACAGACAGAACTTGCAGGCGCCGAAGGTCTTACGCACGAAGACATCGCCAAAAGCCTTACAGTTCGGCCTATTGACTTCAAAAACAGGTTCTTCGAATTAGGGTATGACAAGTTGTTGCGCGAGATGGGTCTGATTTTTGAGATGTTTTCACTTAAATCAGAAACGCGCGGCAGACCTAAAGAACTTCTCGTATTTCCTACCGACGTTGCCCGCATCCTTGTGGCCAACTATCCAAACGAGATAGGGATGGGCTATGCAGCGTGGCTTGTGCAAGTGGCGCACCACCAATACGAGGCCATAGCCGAAGACAACGCACGCCTGCGCAACGAGAACCAGACACTCGCGGGCCAGGCCAAGAAGGTCTCCCTCCCTCGGGCCAAGCGCGCCCTGACGCGGCGGGTGCTTCACCTCGTCGGTGACCTTATCGGCGGCGTGAAGATTGACGTCAGGCTCGCGCCCATCGATTCGCTAGTGGAGTGGCAGAAGCTCCTCGCTCACGTTCCCGCTATGATCCACCAGAAGAACACGCTAGCGCAACACGTCATCGAGCGCGTACAAGCGGCAACCGAGCTGATAGGTAACGCGGCCGAAGCGCTTGGCGTTGACCGTAAGGACGTCATAGATACCATTCACGACGCTCTGTATGTGATGAGCGTGGACAAAGGTAAGGGCTCTCTGCCAAACTAAGCCCATGATAAATCCATGGGAACTTCGACCGATTCAGGCCCTCGTAGCGTCTGCGTTCTTCCACTACAAGCACGTCATGCTGATGCTCCCTCGTCAGGAGGGCAAGACTGAGCTTGGTGTGCGGATAGACCGGCATTGCATCGCGACGACTCGAGAGACTCGCCAGGCCATCTTCCTGACCAAGAGCAAGGAAGCCGCAAAGAAGATGACTCGTGAGAAATTCTCACGCATCTTCGACCCGGAGAACTTCCAGGTAAACACCGAAATAATCGTCAATAAGAACATGCCTACCAACGTCATGTTTATAGACTCTGTGGACAAGCGCCCGGACAAGCTTCGCGGGGGAACGTACCATCTCATAAATTGGGCAGAGGTAGCGTTTTCGGAGTTCGACATGGGCGTGACTGTGCATGACGTCAACCACAAGATCCTCCGCCCCACGCTGCGCGCAACCAACGGTTACTCGTTCCTCGAAAGCACTCCCAACGGCTCGAACGGCTGGAAGGAGATGTGGGAGGACACGGACCAGTACCCACAGCCGAACGAAGACAAGCCTGGGACAGGTTACAAGAGGATCGTGTTCCCTCTCTCGAAGTTGGTTGAAATGGGTCTGCGCTCCAAGGAAGAGTATGAGATGCTCAAGAGCACCATGCCTGACCTAGAGTTCCTGCAGGAATATGAATGTCATTTCGTTTCGTTCCAGGGGCGCGCCTACCCGGAGTTCATGCCTCACCTTGTGTGGGCTGAGATGCCGCCTCCGCAGCATTGGCAACGCACCTTCTTCGCCATTGACTGGGGTTACAACCCGTCGGCAACGTGCGTCCTGTTTGGTTACGTGCTCGACGGCCGTGTGTGCGTCTTCGACGAAATCTACGGAACCGAAATGCTCTTGGACGAGATTCAGGCTCGCATCAAGCGCACGATGACGCAGTGGCAGTTACGTCTTGTTGCTGGCGTAGCGGACCACGACCCCCGCTCCAACAAAGAGCTTGAGATTCAAGGAATCATGGTGTCGCCCGTTGAGAAGAACAACGTTTACGGTAACAGGCTCGAAGTAAAAACGCTCCTCAAGAACAACATGCTCTACATCCATCCTCGCTGCGAGTATCTCATTAGGGACCTCAACAAAGCGCAGTGGGACCCCAAGAAAGAAGGGGAGATAGACTACAAGAATTGCAACTATGGCCACTATGATGGCGAAGCGGCTCTAAGGTATCTTATCCGTGGGTTCAAACATCACGAAGCAGACGCGCCGAAGGTCTTGAAGGCATCGGACTCCGCGTCAAAAATGGAGGCTCTTCGCCGTGGCGCTCTCTCTCGCATCTCTTAAGACTCGCATTCTGAACATTCTTCAAAAGGAAACGACGTACCAGGGTTTCTATACGGACTCAAAGCTTGACCAGGGTATCAACGAGTCTATGGACTACGTTGCCGCTAGGGCCATGCATGAAATGGGCGAGGGCTGGTTCCAGGACCTCGTTTACATTACGACCGTAGCGAACACGCCAGGGTATGAGTTGCCCACAGGAACCGCTCTTTTGCGGGAAGTGCGTTACCTATCGGGCAATGTGTACATTCCTCTGAGCCCTATCGAGGCCGTCGATGAGGCATGGGCGATTAGTGGAGTTCAAGGCGGAATTCCTTCGCGTTACGAGCTAATCGGCGGCCAAATCGTCTTCAACCCGGCCCCCTCAATCGTCGGAGTGAATCACCTTCAGCTCAAGGTAACCAAGTTTCCAACGTATCTGGTCGCTAGCGGGGATTTGTTACCGTCCCAGTTCACGAACGCCTTGGAGTGGTATTTGATTTACCGTACAGCATCACTTCTTGTGATGGCCGTAGGAAATCCAGACCCAGAATGGCAGCAAAAAGAATCCGAATGGTATCGCGTTATGGAGTCGATGATTACGGCTCGCATCAAGAAGCCAAAGTTTGTGAAGAATTTTCGCTTCTGATAGCCTCGCCCAGCTCCTCTTTCTCTGCGCAGAGACGGGGAGGGCAACCAACCCGTGGAGAAAGAGGGGTTACAAGCTATGCCATTCCTGTCCAAATGGTATCCGATGTTTTGCGAAATGGGCTTCCCGCAGCTCGATATACGGCAGTTTGAAGATGGGGAGTGGGCGATACGCGAGTTCTACCGCTCGCCCGTTGTCCCATCGCTCACGCCCTGGAAATACGTGCTCACAGGCCTTAGGAATGTAGATATAAGCGAGAGCTTTATCCGCAAATACCTATGGCAGATAGACCCCAGAACAAAGGCTTTTTGGGAGCATGAAGAGTCCGAGAGGATAAAGGCAGAAACAGAACGAACGTCTATCGAGAACGCCAAGGTCGACCGCATTATGCGGCTCGGCACGCAGCTCGCAAAAAACGACGACTTAATGGAACGCGCGCGCCGGATTGGTCCGGCCGCGTTAGACCTCGAAAACATCGGGCGCCAAATCCACAAGGATAAGCCCTGGAAACTGAAGGACTTGTCATGATTATCGGCGCTTTTTCACCCTTGATTAAAATCTTCCTGCCGTATTTCTGGATTCCCGTCCTAGACAAGGATGGCAAGCCCGTTCTCGACGCAGAGGGAAACGCCACCGAGAAGCGCGTGAAGCAAAGCGAGATTCTCTCCAAGCCAACGCGCATCATTGAAGACGAAATCCTCCGCTTCGAAGTGCCCAGGTCCATCGGCGCCTACCACATGCGCGTGGGGCGTCCGGTAAACCTCGAAGATAGGAACCTCGCGGTCTACCTCACGGGCGACGACATCGGGCAGCAGATGGACGAGGATTTTCGCATCAACACGGAAACGGACTGTTACGGCATCGCAGCCATTCCCCTGAAGTCCGACGTGCAAGGCATGTTGGTTGCTTCACTGGCGAGCGGAGATAACGACGCTGAAAAGCTCCTCATGGACGAGCGGAAGCAGGCGGCAGAGGCCCACGCCCAGGCGAAGCTTATTTCTCACCACAGGTGCGTCAGAGCGGCTAAACGGATGGTCGCCTCTCTTAAAGACCAACGTCAAAAGGACAGGGAGGCTAACCGGGGCTCCTACGTCCCGTCTCCCTCCGAGTACCTGGCAGCCTATTACCTCTCCGAACAGGAGTCCGCCGAGGCAGAGCGCATGCGTGCCGTGGTCGAGCAGTTTAGCGGCATGATGGAGAAAATCGAACAGAAGGGCATTCAGCTAGGTAGGTGAACAATGCTACGCTCCTTGCAAATACCAAGGAGCGTAGACAATGGCGATGGACGACAAGACCGTTACGGCAAAAGTGCCTGCGCAGCAACTCGACAACGGCATTGAACCCGCCGGTTCGAACATTTCCGAGGAATTCTACTTCGGCGATGATGTTACCAATATCCACAAAGCACAGTACGACGGATTTGGGCCTCGTTACGGTATGGCTCCTTTGCCGTATCATTCCATTCCTGTTTCTACTGGGCAGCCGTCTCTTGTAGACCTCGAAGTGGTGGCGCCAAGCGGAGAGAGCCGGAGCCGGGTGTACGGCATTGTGCCTTTGCGCCTGGCTACCTACTCCGCAACCGGCCCGCTTGGGCCATCAGCAACGCACTACGCGTGGATTACAATTTCCAAAGCTCCGGCAGACAACGCTGACGCGCTAGCCCTGCACATGAACGTCACCAACGGAACATTGGGACAACCCTACGCGTCCGGAATGGACTCGCGCCTGTCAAAGTTTACGCAATTTGGTGATGGAAATTTTCAGTGGCTCATCTTCCTGACCAGCGCGAGCACCAACCAGCGTCGGCGCCTGGAAAACTGGCCCAACGCGTGGGGTTCTGTGTCGTCCTTTACGGTGCCGGGCCGTGTTGTCTCGATGCAGTGGCTTATTGGCGTCGTCACAGCCGAAGCGACGGCCAGCGTCCCTCCGATTATTCGCCTACAAGATGGGTATTCAAGCGAGTTTGCTTTCCTAAATCCCAAGCCAGGCCTGCGGAAAATCACTGTCTACAGGCATTCGACCAAGGGCGGTCAAAACATCACGCGCACGCAGTACGACGTCGATGCAACATCGTCGTACTACTTGTTTCGTAACAACTTGACCAAGACCACGGCTGATATGAACGCCGCGAATCTTTCATTCACTACCTCACGAACCTACGGGACAGCGGGCGTTTACACGAACGGAATCTTTACGGCGCTCTACTCCGACCCGCTCGCATCTCACAACCAACGCCATTCCGTGGTTGCGGCTGCGTTCGGAAAACCATGGGGCTTTGTCTTCAAGGAGGAATTGACGTCGGTCGCGACCGACGGAATCCTGCCGATTATTCTAGTCGACTTTACCGCATTTAATTACGAAACAGTCGACAGAAACACTATGGGCCAGGGCTCTGCAAACAGGTACTCCGAGAATGGATCAGTCAAACCGACGTGCTGGGTCTACTGGCCATCCTGGGAAATTAACGTACCAACAGCAAACGATGCGGCGCTTGCGTGCTCGACGCCCAACAACAACGTGGCTCTCGGCCCCGCTAACTCTGGTATCCTTCGCGCCAACAGCACGTACGAGTTTACGTACACGGCTTACAATAAGATGCTCGGGCACGAGACAAACGTCGGAACGCCAGCGCGCATCGAAACCGGCTCGGATGACTTCGTTTGTCTACTTATGCGCAGGTCGCAGACGGACACAGGCGCTTCCACGGGCGTGAACGAGGCCGTTATCGCTCAGGGCGCGAATGTGCCTTTTGGAGGAGCGACGTACAGGAACGTTTTCGAGTACCGAGTTTATTACCGGGAGCTTGGTACCTTTGATTGGCTTCCTGCGGGCCGTATCGATGAGCCTCGTTATTTCTTCGACGCGACAGAGCGCACATGGGCCGTGTGCGAGGGCGCAATAGCAGCATTGCCCGGTGGCCAGCCGGGCGGATTTGTCGACAACTCTCCCTTGCCAAGCGACGAGTATTTCCAGACGTTCACCTACGCGAATCGGCTCTTTTGGTGCTCGCCAAAGAGTCTTTTGTTTTCGGGCAGGGACAATCCCTACATCTACAGCGTGCGCAACGCTTTCGGATGCCCTAAGGGCGCATTCCTCGGCGGCATAACCCATGCGTATCCTGGCGAATCCGAACAATCATCGCGAATCGTCCTTTTCACCACCGAGGCAACCTACACGGCACGCTTCCGAGGGCAGGAGTTCGGCACGCAAGAGCCCGTGCGCGTCTCGCCAACGTCGGTTGGTACGTTTTACGTCGATGGAAGCGACTTTGATATCCGCGAATGGACGAGCATCACAGCCTTCTCGTACAGGTCGGCAGTAAATGCGGACGGCGTGTTGTACTGGTGGGGGCCTCAGGGCGTCTACCGGGATGATGGAGTTGACGTGCCATCAAAGGGCTGGTCGCAGTACATGGATCCCTTGCTAAAGACTCTCTATGACAAGGCTCAATCGGCCAAGATTCACACTGTGTTCAACCACAACACGCACGAATGTATCTGGTTCTTTCTCGATACGGCGGGCGTGCAAAAGGCTCTGGTTTACAACACAAAAGCCGATTCATTCTTCATGTGGTCGTTCTCGAATATCCTTGTCGACTCTTCGCAGCTTCTGGACGTGGAAGTCTCTGGCTCGGCTCTTCGCACACTGCGAGGCCCGCGCGTGCTCCTGCATTGCCGAGACGCGTCCGATCTGACTATCCCTCAGCGCACCGTGTTCTTCGACGAGCTCGTCGACGCGGGAGACGTTCGCGTGACCAAGGCTTACCTCGTAACGGCAGTCGCGACTTCCGGAGCGAATCGAGAGCTTACGCTTGCCGCAGGCTTTACCGGCACAGTCCCCACATCCGGCGCGCTGACGATTTCGGGCGCGAAGGCGTACCGTGGCAACACGGATGCGGTCGACGGTATCTATGCCATCGTAGGCGGTAACGGGACCTCGACTATCCAGATTTCCCCTATCGGCGGCACATGGGCAGGTAACGACTTCACACTGGGGGCCATCGGGGCCTCAACCAACTACTTCCCCGTGTGGGTTGAATCGGTCCATGGCTTTGCGCTGCGCGCACAGTCAGGATATTTCGCGCCAATGGGGTGGCTATTTCATGGCCGCTGGATTTACTGCCAGCAGCTTTTCAAGGTCGACGAGATGACTCGTACGACGGGGTATCAGGTCAAAATGGAATGGCTCACGACAGCGGGCGGGGCGACGCCTGGGGTCCGCACGCTCACGCTCGCGGACAACTACAGAGGTAACTACCGCGTCCACAGCCAGATCCCCTTCACGCAACAGAACGCTGAGGGCCAGGGCATCAGTACGACGTGGACGACGCCTTCTGGCCTCCACAACGGCGGGCGGTGGTTCGTTCAGTACCTATCGTTCAACATCGTCCCGATGAGTTCTGGCGAAAACCGGCGCTACGAAGGCTGACGGGGGCTTGAGAAGCGGGCACGGCCAAACGACAATCTAAGGGCGAGGTGAATTATGGGATGGTCCGAGAATATGGTAGCAGGCTCCGGCACGACCGGCGCGCGCGACACCTTGAGAGCTGCATCAAAGGGTAACTGGAAGGGCGCCGGAAACTCAGCAGTAGATAGCTGGGCAGACGTAACGACCATGGGCATCTCCAAGGGCATTCGCGACAAGAAGCTTGCCGAAAAGGAAGCGGCCAAGCGTTCGCAAGAGCTGAGTGACGGCATTGGCGACGAGGCGGGCAAAAGCCTTGAGATACAAAAATCCGAAAACGACAGGTTCAAATCTGAGCGCAACAAGGGCTTTGATAGCCAGGACGCCTCTGACAAGGATTATGAATCTCGTGTACGCGGCCTGACAAGCCAAGCCGAAGGGTCTGCGCGCGACTCTCGGGGCGTTTACAACACGATGTCGAGTCAATATCGCTCGATGCAAGACAGCGCAAACGAGCAAGCCGGTCAGGCGATGTCTTTGCGCGACTTCTCCGATCCAAACAACCGGGTTAGCACGCAGGTTCGCGATATTTACAACGCCGAAGGCACGCGCTCGCGTGGTGAGTACAACTCAGAGGCGCAGACCCAGCGCGACCAGTTCAACACTGAGGGTGAGCTGCAACAAGGCCGTTACGAAACAAACGCCAAAAACGAAACACGCGGTGGGCAGGCTGATTTCGGCGTCCTCTCGGCCCTTGGAGCGCAGTCGATGGGCCAGGCTGGGATGGGTCCCATGACCGTTGGCCAGCAGATGGCCATGTCCGCTCAATCTCAGCGCCAAGCCGGTGAGGCTTACGCAGGCGCTCAACGGCGCGTCCAGGGCCTCAGGGATCAGGGGCTGCAAGCAAACCTGATGAATCGCGATAGAGGCTTGGAAACGTCATCTAACCTCCGAGGCCGGGGCGTCGACAACGATTCCCGCATGCGCGAGCGGGGCATAGAGTCCGGATTCGATCGCTCCGATGCGACGTATGCAGCGGGCGAGTCCGCGCGGGACCGCCAAGGCTCTATCATGCGCGACCGGGATGGCATGGAGCGAGGGTACCGCAACTACGAGATCAACTCTCGGGGCGAGCGCGATGGATTTAGCCAAAATCTCACGGCGTCTGAAAAAGGGCGAGCGTCGCGAGGCATCAATCGAGCGTCCGAAGATCGCGGCATGAATATGGAAGTCGAACGCTCGCGCATGTCCGAAGTCATGCGCAAGTCGGGCGCCTCTGAAGCCTCTATTCAGCTCAAAATGAACCAGATGTCGGCGGAGCAGGCGCAGTACGCGAAGACTGTAGGTACCGGCGTATCCGCAGTGGGCACAGTCGCTGGCGGCATCTACGGCGGACCGGCAGGGGCGAAAGCCGGTAACGAAATGGGCAAGGGAATCTCTGAGTCGACGCCAGAGCAGGCGCAGGCGAGGGCCAACCCTCAAGACCGTTTCATGCAGAACGACGCCCCCAACGCATCAGGGAGCACGAGCAACTTCCGGCCGCAATCGCAGTCTGGCCAAAGCGGCGCGTTTGGCGATTATCTCAAGCGCAAGTATCCTAACCGCTCTTCTCAAAATGCATGAGGTAGCGGAAATGTTTGAAGTCGGCGTCAAGCGCAAGTTTTGGTTTGGTTACAAGTCTTACATTGTAACAAAGGCTTTTATCAGGGGATTTACGACACTCTATGACGCTTCGGATATGGCCTTTGACGCGCCCATTAATCCGTATCTCGTCATGATTCTCCCTGACGGCACAGAGTTTTACGTCTCTGATATCGAGCACCGAGATTGGTACTCTAAGGAGTTTAAGAATGGGCTTCCGGCGTCTTCAGGCTGAGGAATATAACCCAGAGATTGCTAACTACGCAGAGCAAATGCGTAGCATCTCAGACCTCACGGCTGAGGAATCCCTGCGTAGCGAGAACAGGCGCGCGCAAGGTCAGGCCGACCGGCTTGCCGTGGAGGAACGCGGATTCGACGCCCTAATCGGAGGCGTCAAAGAAGGCGTCACTGGCGGCGCAGACCGCTACCAAGCGAACAAGAGGATGCAGCGCGAAGAAGCGCGCCTCGACAAGCAAGACGCACGCGCAGACCGTGGCGAAGACCGTTCGGACAAGCAAGTCGGCATGCAGGAAGAAGAATTTGGCCTTCGCAAGCCAGAGATGCAGGCGCAGGCAGGCACGGCAGAGCAGCGCGCGCGCCTCGGCATCGAGGGCCAAGAGGCAGGCATTGCCGGGGCCAAAGCAGGCACTCGTCAGGCCACCGTCCAGGCAGACACGATGGAGCGCGAAGAATCCTGGAAAAACGCCTCCGCATCCGGGAAACCGGAGGCCAGGGAAGGGGAAACGAACAGGGATTACGTCCAGCGCATGGATCTCGAAGGAAACAAGGCGAACCGAGACCTCGCGATCGCCCAGCTCGACGAAGCCAAGGCCACAAGGGGCGGCAGGGTCGCTCTCCAGAACGCCCAAATCGGCGCGGCCAACGCCTCGACCGAAGCGCAGACGATCGCGAACACCGCAGCTCGTGAAGACACGGAAATCAGGAAGCTCACTGCGATGGCGTCGGCGCCAAAGCCGGGCGACCTCGAGAAGCTCTCTCCGTATCTTGCCAAAGAGGTAAACGAGGGCCGAATCAAGCCCGAAAAGGCCGCTCTCGTCATCGCTGGAATCAAGAATGCAGAGGCTCAAAAAGCCTTGCAACAGCAGCTCGTGAACAATGCCAACCCTGAGTACCAGGACCGCATTACGCGCACCTTTGCGGCTCGCGACAAGGCAGACAACTACCTCTCCGCAATAGCGGAAATGGAAACAGCACTAGCGCAGAACCGGTCCAATAATATGTTTACAGATGATGGCGCGCGCGTGCGCTTTGCAACGATGCTCGATGGCGTCGGGATGGCAACCGATGCGGAGAAGATCCGGAACGGCTCCGACTTGGGCTCCATTGGCGATAAAGACAACCCGTTTGGCCTCACGGGCCGCATGGAAACGCTCCTGGCGAAGGTAAAGGTCTCGGCGAGGGCACAGATGGACGTGCTTTCCGCAGAAATCAAAGCAGACCCGAAGGTCGCAGAGCTTTCGCAGCGCATTAGCCAGCTAAACGCGAGCGCGTCGCCAGGACAAGGCAAGCAACAGCTCTTCGGGTCGCCAAACCAAGGTCCGCAGATAGGCGCAGGCCAAAACGGTAACAGACCCGGTATGCCCCAACCTCTCCCAGGCCGTAACGCACGCAAACGCGAAGCTCCCGCAAGCGTCGGAGGACCCAGGAAATGAGTCTCAACTACACGGTCGACGGCGATGACGGGCAATCGAACGTTTACGGCGCAAACGAGTTGCAGCAGCAGCTAGCGACGGCTGGGTACCAAAACGCACAGGTCAACCCGGACGGGCGCACGGTGAGTTATCAGCTCAACGGCGAGACTTACGACGACGACCTTCCGTCGCTTCTGGAAACGATGGGGCACAAGGTGTCGAGCATCGTTCCAGAGAACGTTGACGAGAGCTTCGTGCAACCAACGTGGCGTGCAGGGCTTGCGGCTCTGCCTGGCGATGACAGCGTGCGCAAGTCGTACATCGAGTCCAATCTAAAGAAGATGGGCATGAAGGGCGATGTTATTGGATCTGGGGATGACTGGTACTTTAACAACCCGGATACCGGTAAATGGTACAACACGACCAACGCGCGAGGGTTCGACATGTCGGACCTCATCGGCGCAGCCGTGGCAACTCCTCAGGTCATCGCGGGCATCGCAGGCGGCGGAATTGGCGCAGCGGCGGGCGCGGCGGGCGGTCCGGCCGGAGCGGTAGGCGGCGGCATGCTCGGCGCAGCGGCGGGCGACCTTGCGGGCGGACAGCTCACGCGCAGCGTCGCACGTATGTTTGACCCGCAACTAAACGAGGCTCTTTCTCAAAAGGGCGGCCAGTTCGGAAAAGAAGACCTCGTAAGCGCGGGCCTGTCAGGCCTGGGCGGTGGCATCGGAGGCATTCCAGCGCTCGCAAAGGTGATGAATAAAGGCATGCTCACGCAGGCCGCAAAGGGCGTCGGCTCGGTGTCCGAAGGCGCAGGCTACCTAACGTCAAGGGGCGCGAAGGCAGCAGCCGAGAGCCCACTGGTAACAGGGATAACAACGGCGCTCATTCCAGGCCTCGGCACAGCCCAGGCGGGCGGACTCGCCCTTCGTGCAGGCGAGCTCCTGCCGTGGATGAACCGGCTTCTTGGGAAGGGTGCGGGCAAAGTCGCTAGCATGACCGACGATGCGCTCCTGAACGGTGGGCTTAATGCCGAGGAAGCAGTGCTGGGTAACGCCATCAAGAACCGCGCATCTCGAATGAACTTAAACGCTGTGGCGCGCGAAGTGCCCCTACCTCAGGCGAGCGGCTCGAAGCTCAACCGGCGCATCTTCGGGGGCCTCGATAACGTTGACGCTGTAGAGAAAATGGCCGAAGAAGCGGCGCTCAACAGAGGCGCGACGCGAGGCTTTTACGAGAACGTCGGGGCGAAGCTTGGGCGCACGCAGGCGCGCGAATCGGCGCCTGGCTTTGTCGGTCCCGCCAAGCCGGGCCGCATCAACTTCTCGAGTATCGGCCAAGGCGCGGGCAAGGTGGCAGAAGCCGGCTCGAACGTTGGACGTGCGCTTGAGGGCGCAACCGAGGGCGTAACAAAGGCAGGCTTTAGGACCGTCCAGGGAATCGGCACAGGCATGGAAAAAGGAGGCCAGGCACTCAGTAGGGGGGCTGGATTCCTTCAGCCGTGGGAGAATAGACTCATTCTTAATCAAGGATTGCAGCAGGCAGATGACGGCGCCGAGTCTCTTGTCGAAATGATGCGTCGTTCTCGTCAGCAAACCCCAGCATTTTCGAGGTAACAAATGGCATTTACGTTGCAGAGCGCCTATCTTTACAAGATCGATACTCCGTCCCCTGTCCGCAAGTACGGACAGCAGGTTGCCGAGTTCAACATCACTCGCGTGAACACGGACACAGCCCTTGACCTCGGCAACTTCACAGGAACGTTCTGGACGGCCGTTGGCGCAACAGGCTTTGGCCCCCAGCTTCTCACCGCTTGGAAACAAGTTTTGACGGGCGCTGAGTCGCTGGTTAACGTCCAGATGACGACCGACACGGGTTTCCTTATCCGCGTCGCCTCCGGCCCTACCGCAAACCAGTTTGCGCTGAATAACTCTGCGACGTTTCCGATAATTCAGCCTAGCATCGTTCTGGCGAGCGGTTCGGGGCCTGTTTCCCTGAAGGTTCTCATTGTCCTGTCGCTTTTTCCTCAAGCCAACACCGTCGACTTCGGAGTATAAAAAATGGCCTTCGCAATTACTGGATTCAAGACGTACTCGCTCGCTTCCTTCGAGGCCGTTACGGCTCAATTTGAGCAAGTTGCCGAGTTCACGATTACGCGCGTAGCGACCGATGTGGCCCTGAGCCTTGGCGACACGGCTGGTACGTTTTGGACTGACGCGGGCGGCTCGACTCTCGGAGCCCAGGCGCTGATCTACTGGCGTAGCATCCTCGGCAAGGCTCGCGAGCCCCTCATGGTCGGTTCCCCCCAGATCGAATCGACGTTTACGCGCGTCGTCTCTGGCGCTACCGGCGCTCAGTACACGCTCGCGGCCTCGACTCCCGCCGGGATCTCGTTCGTTCTCGTTTCGGGCCAGGTCTTGGCCACGCTTAAAGTGCTCGTGCGCTTCTCCCTCAATTCGGGCGAGCTTCCTGTCAAACCGTTCGGCATTTGATACGATGCCTCCAAATTAGACACTGGGGGCAATCATGACAGACGCAGAGCGTTCGCTTCTATTTGCATTCATAGACAGCACCATAAGTCAGCTCCAGGCGCTGCGTGGTGCCGTTTCCTTATTGTGCAAAGAGCCAGGCAAGGTAACGTCAGTAGGTCAGAAGACGAGGCCTACAGAGGACGACTCTTTTGGCGACAACTATGCGAAGATGATTCAATCCGTACAGCGGGGCGACGACTCCGGCGAGGCCCTTTTCGATGATAAATGAGCTTAAGCTAGAGAAATACTGCGGCCATCTCCCTTGGGTTTGTCGCGACCCTAAAAAGCTCGGCGGAGTCATATCCTCGTTCGTCGAACGTAACGACCGCATGATGGGACCTTGGTACGAGCGATGGTTCACCAACTTTCAGTTCATTTACGGTAACCACCGCTTTCAATGGTCGCAGAAGTACGGCTTCCCGCTCGATACGGACTTCCTCTCCCGTGGGCAGAAGTCTATCAACTCCCGTTCACAGACAGACCTATCGCGAACCATCTTCGAAAGCCTCGTTTCGACCCTGTTTGGTAACGCTCCCGATTGGGAAGCGATCGCCATGGACGACAACGCGGCGCGAAACAGGCGATTCAAGGATATCTCCGAGAAAGCTCTCGCAGCCTTCTACGAGAAGCTTTTGATGGAAAAGGAAGTCAAGGGCTTCGTCCAGAACCTTGTCGCCTACGGCGTCTCGACGTTCAAGACGGACTTCGACCTCACCTCCGGGCAGATAGAAGACATTCCGATCTACGAGTCCAGAGAGGTAACGCTCCACGAAACCGTGGCGATGAGCGCAGACCCTATGGGGCTCATCAATTCCATTACGGAATCCAACAACTCCGATGGCTCGCCTCTCACGCAGACCCGCGTCGTCCCGGCGATGGATGAGAACGGCAAGCCTCGCGTCAATCGGCGCTGGATGGGACAACCTCGCATCCGGACGAGAACGCCCTTTGAGCATCGGCGTGAAATGTGCGCAGGCGGGGCACAACATGCGCGCTGGCATCAAGACGTTCGTATCATGGAATACAGCGAGTTTATCGAAGAGTATAAGGACGTGGACGGGCGCACCGAGTTCTTTGACCGGGTGCGTCCTGGTCTCATCCACGACGCGGCTACGAGCTTCGCGATTCGCCATTTCATGCGAATGAACTTCCTCACACCACAAAACGACATGGCGTACTGGTTCCGCGCGGAAACAGCGCTCTCTCAGGACTTTCTGAAGAGCAAAGTCATGGTAATCGAGCACTACGACAAGCCCAACATCCAGTACTGGCCAGAAGGGCGTTTGACGGTCGTCGTAAACGGCTACGCAACGCACGTTACGAAGCCGCAGTACCGCACGAACAAAATCGACGGATGGCATCCCTTCTCGGAAGCCATGTGGATGAACGTCAACCCGTCCCCAATGCCATCGGGGCCGATGGATGGCGTGACGCGCAAGAACCGTGAGCTCGACGATGCGGATTCGCTCATCGATACGATGATGCGCCGTAACATGGGCGCGATGATCCTCTACAAGACGGGTTCCGGCTTCGACACGCAGGCAGTCTTCGGGGAACCTGGGCAGCTCATCGACGTTGCAGACGTCAACGGCGTGCGCATCCTCAAAGACGACCAACCCATTCCGCCGATCCTCGACAAGCTCCGCGAAATGAAGAAACAAGACGCCTACGAAACGTCCGGCGCGGGGGACGCCCTTCGAGGGGACAAGCCCGCAGGGGTCGAAGCAGGCTACGCGTTCCGTCTCCTCGAAGAACGCGAGCAGAAGCGCATTACGCACGTCCGGCGCGCGCTTGAGTGTGCCGTGGGAAGCGCGGGCGAGAAGTTACTTTCGTGCGTGCGGGCGATGGGCAAGGGATTCGGCCCTGACGTCATCGGCTACATGATGCGTAACTCGGCCGGGGGCTTTGCAGCGTCCGACATCAAGGCGTTTATCGACATGCCCATGTCGTTCGGCGTCGACGTGTCCATCCGTGCAGGCTCGATGCAAGCGAAGAGCAAGGCAACCGCGCAGGCGACCTACCTTGACCTCATCCAAAAGTCGCCCTTGATTGCCAACAGACTGCAAGACGCGGACGTGCTCGACCGCTTCCTTCAAGAGTTCGACGCGGACGTCCTCCGGGACCGCTCGAGCGTCCACAGGGACCGCGCGAAGAAGGAAAACGACGTCCTCATCGACATCTCGCAGCAAGGGCCTGACGTTCTGTTACCTTTGCCTGTTGTCTGCGAGAACGACAACCACGTCATCCACCTCGACGAGCACGAGGCCGAGTACGTTCGCCGCTTTGACGAGTTCCAGACCGACGAGTTCGCGCTCCAGATATGGAACCTGCACATGGAAATGCACAGGTACTACGAGAAGCAAAACAAGGGCGAAGTGCCCCCAGGAACCATGCACAACTTCCGGCAGCTCGCGAAGGTGGCAGGGGCAAACCTTCCCGAAACTCTCAACCAGAACATCGAAAAAGGCGCAGCCCTTCAGCAGTCACGCCAGGCCGAAAAGCAGGCCGCTCCGCAGGGACAACCGGGCGCACCGGGAGGGCAACCACCCGCCGGGGCTCCTATTGAGCAAGGCCCAGGCGCGCAGCGTAGCGAGTCGATGGCCCGCGATGTTGGGATGGGGATGAAATGAAGGACAAGCCTTACATCAGTCAGCGCACACGGGATGCAGCGATGAAGGCGATTGACGACCTCCCAACAGAGGCTCTTCTTGATGCCATGCGTCAGATGCCCCTTTCGGAATTCCGGCGCAAAGAGCTTTCCGAGTCATACGGAAAGGACGTCTCAGAGCACCGCAAAACGTACCGCATGGACGAAGGCAAGGCGCCGAAGACGGCAGCGCCTGTGGACCCCGCGCGCATGCTCGCGGCTATGTCGTACGCAAACGCTCCGAACGGCGCGGACGGCGGCGAGGCGGCAGGGCCGAAGACTCGCACGGCTTCTGCGGCACCGGCCCAAGGCGACCCGCTTGGCGCCTACAAGGTGGCCAAGCCGAAGCTCCCTGAGGGCGATTCGCCCATTTACCAGGGCTTCAAAATCGACGGCTCCGCAGGCGACGGCACAGCTCAATCCGAGGAGGGCTAGCGATGATGCGAGAAATGGCGCTGGCGGCGAAACTGCGGGCAGCGCAGGAAGAGAAGTCGGCAAACTTAGAGGCAGCGCTCGCGCAGCTTCGCGGCGGAGACGAGAAGACGAGCGTTACCTTGCCGTCCGGCATTCGCGTTCGGCTGAAACGTCCTCCTCTCTCGCAGCTACTCGGAGGCAACCCCCTAGACCCTGACGGGACGGGCGGTGATGATGAACTACTTAAAATGCTCAAAGTGACAAGGGGTAACTAAATGACGCAGGCATGGGGCGGAATCGCTCTGACGAACGTAAATGCGGGAGGCGCGCTTACGCAGCTCTACCCAAACTGGCTTCAGGCAGGTTCGGCGGCGGCGGGTGTGCTCACAAGAAGGCGCCCCAACGAGGGCGTCATCTCCCGCCTCGAAGTCGTCCCAGCGACCGGAATCGGCGGCGTGTTTGAGCTTTGGGACATGGCCGGAACGCTCACAGGCACGAACCAAGTCAACTCGGCTTCGAGCATGACCAACACCTTCTTGGCTGCCGAGCAGGCCAGGACCCCGCCGAGAGCTCGCCTTCTCTGGTCGATCGACTTCTCGGGCGCCTTAGAGGGAGCGAATAAGCTCCTGGGCGTGCGAGTGGTCTTCGCTCGTGGCCTCGTTGCCAGATACACGCAATCCGACGCGGTAGGGACTCGTTCCGTAACGCTTAACCTCGTCGTCGACGGTGGCTACCAGCTGTGGGAAGGGGAAATTCCCTAATGGCTACCGAAGCACGCGTTTACAACGCTACAGGCGATCGCACGTCCGACCCTGCTACGTTTTCTTTCTGGGATCCCGTCTTGCAGAAGACGTTCGTCCTAGAGCTTGACTCAACGAATCCGCTTATACCTGTCAATGCCGTTGTTACGGTTCCTCCGCTTCAATACACGCGCAACGCGGTAACAACCACGGTGACGCGCGACACAACAACGCCAGCCAGCAATCGACCGCTCCCTGTGGAGCTTCTCGCAGGTGATTCGCTTGGTCCGGTTGCTGTTGGCATCGGCACCTCGAACAGCTCAACGATGCGCGTTCACGTCGGCAATGGCTCGTCGATAGATGTGAGCGTGCCAGGGACTGTCTCGGTACTTCTCGGAGATTCCTCCGGCAACGGAGTCACCTCTACGCTTGTCGGGGCGAAGAGAAGCCTGGACGTCAACGTCGCTGCGAGCGCTCTTCCTGCTGGCGCAGCGACCGAAACCACGCTTGCGGCAATCAACACAAAGTTTCCTGCGCAAGGGCAAGCGTTGGCGGTCGCATCCACGCCAGTGGTGCTTACAGCAGCCCAGATAACCACGCTTACTCCACAAACCAACGCGTTGACTGATACACAACTTCGCGCAACGGCATTACCTATTAGCGGCACTGTGGCTGTAACCGGGGTGGCGACCGAAACTACACTCGCAGCATTAAACACAAAGATTCCTGCACAGGGACAAGCACTTGCTGCTGCGTCTATTCCAGTAGTTCTTACCGCTGCACAGATAACTACGCTAACTCCACAGACGAACGCATTGACTGATACGCAACTACGAGCAACTGCGGTTCCTACTCGGAGTGGGTTAGGTATTCCTATTCACGATGCACTTGCATATACATCGGCGGCAACAACTGACACGTACGTTTATCGTACTGGCGGTATAGCAGGGTCTATCGTAGCAACCGTTGTCATGTCATACACCGACGCAACCAAAGCAGTTCTTACTACAGTTGTGAGGACATAACCCATGCCAAATACTACTAAACTTGTTTTCAATCCACTGTCTGGCGAATTTGATACGGTCGTGGATGTAGTTGGACTCGATAAGCTAGCAACTGGAGCCCTTCCAACAGCCATCACAATAGCTTCAGCGAACATCGTAGACGGCTCAATCGTAAACATCGACATCAACGCTTCAGCAGCCATCGCCCGCACGAAGCTAGCCTCAGGTTCTAACTCCCACGTCATAATCAATGATGGCTCTGGCGTACTCTCAAGCGAAGCCCAACTAGCCATTTCTCGAGGAGGAACCAACCTCAGCGCGCTAGGGACTGCACTTCAAGTCTTACGCGTTAACGCGGGCGCTACAGCACTGGAGTACGCGGCTGCGGGCGGAGACGTTAGCGGCGCTGCATCTTCAGTCGACAGCGAAATAGTCCTGTTCAGTTCCACTACAGGCAAGGTGCTCAAGCGTGCTACGGGAACGGGCTACGCTAAGGTCACATCGGGCGTGCTGCAAACCCCTGTCGCCACGATTCCATCGAATGACGTACTCGGGCGCACTGACGGCGTAACTCCTACCGCAGGAAGATTGGGGGAAATTCTCACCGGCACATGCAACCGTACGTTTTCTACCAATACGAATGGTTCTGCATGGTGGGCTTTAAATGCCTCTGTCACAGAGTGTTCAATAAACTCTGGGGTGTGGTTAGTTAGTTGGTATATAACTATTGACGTAACTAGCGGAACAACTACTGCCAGAAGGAACGCAATCCTTACAACCGACACATCAGACGGCGGTCCGACATTTCAGGTTGGCACTACCAATATTGAGTTTCTGACATCAACCTCGCCCGTTGGCTCAGAATCGCGAGCAACGACACAAGTAGTAAACGTCCCCGCAGCGACGACATATAATCTGCGCGGTAAGATTCTAGTGAACACGCACACTAGTTTCAGCGGGAGCTACACATTTAACGTGCAAGCAGTCCGCATCGCATAACTTCCCGCGCACGGTGCGGCGCTAGCAACAACCTCGCAAGGAGTCTCCGAAGGCATGTGGCTGAAGCTAGCGCCCTACATTATTACTCTAGTTCCTGAACTCGTGCGCTCTGCACTTCAGGTGTGGCGTGACAGAGCGGCACGCAAACGCGCTGAAGCAGAAACTGAGAAACTCAAGGCTGAAAGTCTGCGAAATGTACGCGATCCCGTGGTACGCTCGAAGGAAACAACCGCATCTTAACCTCGTATCGGAGCGCGATGTGCAGCTTAACGCGGCGCCTCAAGAAGACCCGCCAAGAACGCGCACGAGCATCGGCTCGAAGATCGCAGCGCACCTAGATGTCGGCACAATTGTTACAGCAATCATCGGATTCCTGATGGTAACGCTCATCCAAAGTGGCGTCGGGAAGCTCGACAAATTGACCGACCAGGTATCGCAGCTCAACGAGCGCATGGCGGCAATCGTGACGCGCACGGAGTACCAGAAGGAAACAGACGGCGCGCAGAACGTTATGATCAACCGCCACGACGAACGCATCCAGGCGCTCGAAGGCCTCTACTCAAAACGTGGCCGCTGATGGGCATGACCGAACTAGAACCAAGAATCCGCGTCATACCGGCGCGGCGCAGTCAACACGATAGCAAAGGGAACATCATGGCTAACGTCGGAATCAAGGAATTGAAAGAGGCCCTCGTCTACGGATTCGCCGTCGCTGGCGCCATCCTCGCTGAAGGGAAAGATGGCTTTCAGCCTGCCGACCTCGGCAAGGTTATCGATAAGCTCTTGTCGGACGAATCCGTTGTAAAGCTCAAAGCCGCCATCGAGGGCGCTGGCGAGATTTCGGAAGAAGCCAAGAACGTCGACCTTTGGGAAGGCATCGAGCTTGGGCGTTTCGTCCTCGCCGAAGTCAAGGCGCTTTCAGCTTAAGTAACTCGGTTTCGTCTTCTCTTACGTTGGGCGCTTTGCAATCTCGCGGGGCGCTTTTTCGCGCTCTGCGCTCATCTCGTCGATGACGCGCAACGTCGAGGCAAAAACCGTGCGCTGGCCCTTTGCGATGCGGTGAACCGTGCCGCGAGCGATGCCTGAGTCGCGCTCGAACGCT
>Ga0209414_1000122_pt1 | contig 34051 bp, 55 predicted proteins | sample LakVidmifraction_4_FD_181154 | JGI IMG/M metagenome (GOLD analysis project Ga0209414, IMG submission 181154) | Hypersaline microbial communities from Lake Vida, Antarctica - Brine Hole Two &gt;0.2 micron (SPAdes) (version 2) | ecosystem: Environmental > Aquatic > Non-marine Saline and Alkaline >...
TGGCTGGGATAGAGTCAGAAGTAGCTGTGCCGGGGCCTGTTACTTGCCCGCCTGTGGCATAGCTAGCACCTTTAATCGTGGCAATCTGAGCACCAACACTGGCTGCAATCAAGGCTGTCTTAGCTATTGCGATGGCTGGGTTAACTGCGTCAGCCCCCCAGATTGCCGCGATACCCATAGCCCCTGAAATTGTAGCTTGCGCAACTGCCATAGCTTGGTAAACTTTGCTATTCTCTTTCCCAGCAGTTTGCATGACTTTCATGGCCCCACCAACGATATCAGCAGCGTCTTGTGCGCCCGCTCCAAAGCTTGCAAAGGCTTGGTTTTTATCCGAAAGTGCTTTCATATCAGATAAGTGTTTATCGTAATCTGCGTCCTCTTCCTCATAAAGACCCTTGAGTTGCTCCTTGCGTATCTCAAATTCTTCCTGCATTTTCTCAGCACTGCCTGTGAATGGGGTTGTAGATAAGTCCCCAGCTTTTTTAGTTATCTTTTCCTCCCCAAGTTTACGTGCCTTGTCTACATCACCTGAAGCCTTTCCTCCGTCCATCTGTGCGTTAGCTGCTATTGCTAGTTCATCGTACTTCTGTGTGAGTAGTGTCATTTCACTAGCTTGTTCTGAATAGAATCCAGTGAGGCTTTGTGTACGTTGTGTAGCCTGATCCTGCATAGTAATATACGCAGCGTAAGACTCTGCCAATTCATCAACGCCCGTACCAAGCCCAACAACGGACAACGTATTCCTAAGTTCAGCCTTCTCCTTCTCATTTAGTTCAGCGATTACCTTAGTGGTCTCCTCCCTCAACTTCTCCATCTGAGCTTGTGTGTCCTGATACGCAGTCTCACTCGGAGTTAGGTTTAATGCCCGTTGAGCCTTAGCCGCCTCGGAATTAACCTCACCAATTTTATCTATAAGGCCTTGATATGCAGAACCATATTGATTATCTTCAATATCTTTCCTAATCTGAACGGATAGTTTCTGGAAAGCTCTTAACGCCTCCGTAGCCGATTTGATGTTTTCATCATCGTAGCTGCCATTATCTAATGCCTCCTGAATACCCTTAGCAGACTTAGTCGTTGCCTCTAAATCAGACCTCATTGTTTTAAGGGCATCAGTTTGTTTAACATAGGTCTTGTTAAGCCTCTCCATATTCTGGATCTGACCTTCCAGAGCCCTATTAGGGTCTGTGCTCTCACCTGCGGACTGGTACTCTTTTATGGTGTCCCTAAGCTTCTCTGCCTCGGACACAACACCCTCAAGAGCAGTCTTGTATGCCTCCGAAGCTCTCTTTGATTCAAGCAGCTCTATAACGCTCTTACGCTGCTCCCCAGTGAGTCCCTCAGCTAATGCCTCCAACCCCTGCATTGTCCCTATCTGCTTCTCTAGTGCCATAGCCTGCAAAGTGCCCTGTCTCCCTCCAGCACTCTCAGCTCTCGCACGCTTACGTATTTCGCTAGTTAAGCGTTCTTCCAAGTCTAAGGATTCTTGATACATCTCCCTATTATCTCTTAGGGTCTTTTCTATATTATCCCGCTTTGACCTGAAACCATCTATCTCGGACTTCGTCAGTTTATCTTGAAGGGCTATCTGCTGATTAATTTGTGTAAGAACAGCCTTTGATATCCCAGCATTCTCTGCTGCTAAGGCATCCCTTGCAGAGTTATATGACCACATGGCCGCTGTGAGGGTTGCTAGGCCAACTGCAACTGCTACGAAAGGGTTAGTTAGTAGTGCTGCGGTGAAGGCCCTTGTAGAGATTGTGGCAGAGCCTGTGGCTGACACGAAAGCACCCATTGATAGTGCAGCTTTCATTGATGCTACGCTTGAGGCATACATCCTTCCGACCATTGCTGTTAGAACGACCAGAAGCTTTGGAAGAGCACTGGCAGCTATAAATGTGATACCAAGGCCAATCAACCTTAGATTATCAATAAGGAACTTGAAGGACGTTCCTGCCATCGTGGCCATACTCCTAAATGTCTCCCCGAGTATCCTTGCGTCCTCGCTAGCTGCAAAATCTGAAACTGCCGCCGATACATCATTAACACTCCCCGATAGTGCCTTAGAAGCGCCACTGGCATTAAAGAGGGTCTCGTAGAGGTGATCAAGGTTGCCACTCAACGTATCATAAGACCCTGTCAAGCCTTTTGCCTCTGCTCCTGCTGCAGCACTCAAGCTGGCAGTCTCCTTCAGGAGGATGTTGGTAGCTTCCATTTTAAGACCCTGCTCAGACAAGGTTTTTATCTGCTCTTTAGTGGACTCGGTAAAGATCACACCTGCAGTCTCTAGTCTTTGTATGCCGTCTACGGGCTCTTCAATAGCCCTGCCCAACTTCCTAATATTACTCCTTAGGTTGCCACCAAATACTACAGACATGCCTTGGGCAGTCTTTATAACGTCCTCAAACTGGCTTCTACCAACCCCGCCAAACTCTATCAGGGCACCGGAAGCGTCACGTACTTCTTTAGCAGATAGGAGCGTGCCCGCCGCGATCTTATGCGCCATTGCGTTAATCTCGTCTCCAGTTACCTGTGCGTTGCCCCCCATGATATCTAACTGAGCGTTGATGCGGAACATCTGCTTCTCAGCTTCTGCACCCACTTGTGCGGACTTAGCAAATAGTACAGACAAACTGGTCAGGCCTGCAAGTACTGCAGCCATAGAGATTGCGTTCCTGTTAAAGAGTGCGGTCAACGCTGTGAGTCGTGAAGCAACTCCAGACAGGGGGCCTAGAGCCATTATAACGGATGTGCTAAGGTTGCGCATACTGTCAGCATACCTATTATTCGCTTGGCCAGATCCCGCTGTACTACTCCTCTTAGTCTGTATGTTTACTTGGTTGAGAGCTTCTTTATACCTATTCTGAGCAGCAGTCGTCTGCCTAACTGTGGATCCAGTCTTATTTAGGACAGAGTTGAGGTTATTATGGGCTGAGGTGAGCTGGTATACTACCTGTTGCTCATCCCTCATGGACATGCCAGCAGATGCTATTGCAGCCTTAGCGCGTGCATAAGCTTGGTTGCCCTGTGAGATAGCTTTGGAGTTTCTAACTTGTGAGGCTTCCAGAGCCTTAGCAGATTTAATCTTGCTTTGCTCCGCTGCGGACGCGGATGACAGCTGACGCTTCATTTGTCCAAGGGATACATTTAGCTGTGTGGTTACATTTGTTAGGCTCTGCCCACTTGTAGCCCCAGCCTTGACAGCTTGCTCAAAACCTTTAAGAGATGCTGAGGCTTGCTTAACCAACTGTGCCTTCTTAGCATCTGTTACATTACTCTTCCTTACAGCACTCTCGTAATTGGCAACACTGTTTGCCGCCTTAGCTACAATATTTTGATACTGCGAGTTAGCCTGTGAAACCTTTCCATAGGCCTTTGTCTGCTTATTTAATGATGAGGCAAATCTAGATGCAGAACGTGTTCCATCCCCAAATGCCTTAGCTACGTTAACTTCCAACTTTTTAATGGACGTGATAGCTTGATCAACGGACTTCGTGTTGATTACTATCTGACCTTGTAGGGATGGGCCTTGGGACATTTAAACCTCCTCAATAAAAAAGGCGACACAATGTCGCCCTTAAATAGTTTGTACCTGTTTGCCCTTGTTTGACTTATTCTGAGCCTTTTTACGCTCTTTGTTCTGCCACTCAAAGTAGGCGAACCACCCATCAAACTCAGAACAAGGCATGAGCAACACCTCGTACCTAAACTTGCCTAGGTGTTCTGCGAGTTGGTACTCAGCCTTTTGTTGGGGAGTTAAGCTTAGGCTTTCTCCTCCTCTTCGTCCGGGTTTCCCAAGAGCTTCAGGGCGTGCTCTGAGAATGTGTCAACGAAACTTCCAGCGGGCTTATTCATAAGGGAGTCATAATCCGCTTCGTCAAAGACTCGGTTTCCTTCGCTATCATGTGTGAGGAAAATTACTGCCCACACTTGCATTGCAACACCATCAATTTCCTTATTAACAACACTCTTCTCAATCAAATCCTTACGCTGACGTAGTGAGGGTTGTTTAAACATTACCTTCTGTCCTTCAAAGGTGATTTCAGTTGTTTTATATTCAGTCTTGCTTCCAACAGTTAGTTTACGGATATCGTCTTTAAGTGACATAATAGTTCCTCTCTCGGTAGTTTTATTACAAGCTAGGCTCAAGTAGCTCTCGTGTGTATTAAGACATTAAAAAGGGCATCCTTGCCCTATTAATATTTAAGCGATGTCACTACGTCCCAATTCACCATCACCTTGCCCACTCAGGCTAAGCTCTGCAATTGAATCCACAGAAGTGGACATGGATGTGTCTGTTACGACAACTTCACCCTTGTACATTCTCTGTCCAGAAACATCACCCTTAGGGTAGTACTTCACAAACAGGTTCTGCCTATTGATCCAAGAGTCAATGATATACTTCATACCCTGAGGAGCTTTGCTGTCAGGCCCAAAGTACCAACTGAACGGGAGTACGTTCTCTGGAACAAATAGGTTAAACGTAGCACTGTACTCTTCCTGAGCGCCCACATCACCAGACTGGCTAGTACTCTGCAGCTTAAACACACCCCGCGAAATAGTCTGACCATCACCTTCCCAATCCACTTCAATGATAAGTGTTTCATTATCAACAAGTGTTTGGAAGAAGTCATTTCCAACGCGGTAAAAGCCTGATAGCTCCATTCCCACGGTCTTCAGGCCTGAGTCGTATGTGTTGAAACCATTCTCCGATTGGGTAATTTCAAAGCAGCTTGACAAAGTTGCCTCAGCGTTCTGTGTTAGGGATACATCGTTAGCGCAACCAAATGATACTGTTGGCAAGTACTGCCCATCAGCTGTGATAGGGCCTGTGACAACATAGCCAGACACAAAGGTCACACGACCAAACATGTAGTCGATCTCCTTAATATCCGATTCACCAACCTCGGTAGCCCCGTCAGAGATTACAACACCCCCATTGTAATCAAAGATTGACTTGGTGAAGTCAGTGACTTGGTAAGTTTGACTTTCAACCAACCCCATAACCTCGCCTGTGAATACCGTTGGCTCACCTTGGCGCTTAACTGTAGCATTGAAGCCTGCAGTTTCACGTAGCCAAGCGTTGCCGCTGATAGTCCAGTCCCGTACACCAGGGATTGAGGAGCTAAATACGTTACCATAGATGGTATTGTCATTATCGCTTGACTCGATTGATATCTCACCTGAAGAACCGGGAAGGGTTGCATACGTGATGTCATCGAGGCTAACTTGTACGAGTTTTGATTCTGTGCTCATTTGTTATTCTCCTGTAGGTTTATTAGCATAATGCTTTTCGATTGTATTCATCCTTCAACCCTTCAACTACAAAGCTGATTGTTGATGAAAACAGGGGTTTTGAATTATCAAGGTAGCCAATGAATTGTGGGAGTTGGTTACTAGTAAACTGGACGAATGCCCTGTCTCCAACGTACACCGTGTCACTACCAACAAGGCTAAAGGTGACCTCACCAATAAGTTGTTCTGCCTCTTCGTACTTACTCCTGTTTTCTCCAATCACCTGAATACTTACAGTCCAATAATCTCTAAGCCAACGTGGGTTTGCTACCCCAGACGCCTCTCTAAGAACTATCTGCAACCCATCGAAGCCTTCCCTGAACTCTTGAAGAGACCCAGTTAGTACTCTGCTTGAGTCAAATGGCACAGCCATAACGGAGTCTGGGGGGACTGTTAAGCCTCCCAAATACTTCCTTAAGTCTTGTACAATACTCGTGTATGCCATTATTATTTCCTTTGTGTTTTAGACAACTTACTTTTTATCTCGGTGAGGTTCTCATCAAATGCAGGCTGAAGCCACAGTGGCCTTGCCCCTTCTTTTCTAAAGCTTATCGGCACTCCCGCCTCATTGACCCCTAGGTATATAAAAGGTACGTAGCTAAGTTGGCCCTGTTCATCATGTCCAAAAACCCCTATAAGGTTGTCCCCATCATACTCAACTCTTTGGTACCAACTGTTCTTTGTGGCCTGAGTGTCCTCTGGAACATACTTCTCCATACTGGACTTGATAAGATCCAGGGATTCATCCATGGCCTTCTTAAGGTCTTGAGCTTTATATTGCTCTAGGCTTCCTGTAAGCTTCTCAGCAAAGCCTTTTATCTCCTTGTCATGAGCTATCTTGTAGCTCTTATCAAAGGCCATAAAACTCTCCTAAATAAGGTGACGGCAAACCCCCCAGAGTGTGAGCCAGACATTTGAAAGAGGTGAGGGATGCCGCCATAAAAGCTCACACTATATATCTGTACTCAACCTTTGTGCCACGTAAGTTCTTGATCTTCCTTGGATGCTTTACTTCATAAGACCTTGTAGGTGGCTCAGACTCCTCACTCCCACCTTCGAGAACATAGTCTCCAATGCCTAGTAAGTCCGTCTTTGTATATATGGTTGAACGTCCTCTATACTCTCTTCCATCAGATGTTAAGTAGAGACGTTGCTCGTCTTCCCACCTGCAAGGGGCATTGTGAGGGCCATCCCAAGAAGGTTGTCCCATGTGGTCTACACCACCTTTCTTCCAATATGCTATGGTGTCAGGATGCTTGTTAATCATATTAGGCCCTCCGCACTGTGATCATGGAAGAGTTGTTAGCTCCGTATCCAGTGGACTTGAAGTCATCTAGTATGTTTAGGGCGTGGAAGTTCCCGCCATCCCTCACGGGGCCTGCATAGGTCTCGCTGGAGCTGCCATACTTCTGGGATGTGATTAGAACACCCCCATCATAGATATCATTGGATAAGCTCTCTAACGCCATTACGACAACTGCATTCTTAATCTTAGTTGGGATGGTTCCAGCTTCTACAAGTCTCCCCTCAGAGTCCCTAAATGAGCTCCTTGGCCATCTCAGTGCTTGTGTACTATTGTATATACTTCCAGACCACCTCAGGAGGTTATCGACAAAAGACGTGGCCATAATAAGGGCGAGCTCCTTCTCAGACTCTGACTTTGTTGCCCAACTGATGTCAGATGGGAAGTAGAAGCTTATATACTCGTCTGCGTAGATTATATCAGAGTACGAATTTGAGTCTGAAAAACCTTCCCCCGTTTCAACCTTAAAAATCATACTGGCCTCCTGAAGTTATTACTAAATAGTCCCTGCCACTATAAGGTCGCACTGGATACTATGGCTTTAGAGTCTTGGTGTATAAGCTCACTACTTAATAGGACAACTTTGAGCTTGTGGTGGGCTTGCCAACGCAGTGTTAAGTCTTACCTTCTGACTCTGCCTTCTCAAGCACATCTTGAGCCGATTGTTTAGACTTAATCGGCTCATCAGTATAGTTGGTAGCTAGTGAGCGCATCTTGGGCCATGAGAGGTCTCGCCAAGGAGTCTCATCACTAGATGCTTCACTAGGGGAGTCTTCACTAGATTCATCCTCAGTTTCTTTAAATGCTACACCGTCAGATTGGATCTCGTAAACCTCGTCTTTGGGGGCTTCCTTCTCATCTTCTTTCTTAGGCTTATCCTCAGCTTTCTCAGAGGTCTTCCCTTCGCTAGGTCTAAACACAACCCTACCAGACTCTTTGTAAACATCTTCAATCTTAGGGTGATTTGGTGCGTAGACTGAGTCACAATTCTCACGATACTTGCCGTCCCAGTAGCGAGCGTTGGAATACACTCTAATGACGTTCTCGGGGATTAGGTGGTCAACCTCTTTCTCATTGGCGAAGACTGCGATTCTTTTAATGTTAGTCAATGTAAATTCTCCTTTTGTCTTAGTTATCTTATTAGACATTGGTTTGTTGAGTTTGGGTTTTTATTGTGTTAACCTCTTACGAGGTAGGTAGATGTGATGTAGCATTCAATCCAAATAAAGAAGTAGATCCAAGAACTGAGTGGCAGATACAAGATGATGTGAGTGCCCTAAGATTGTGGGACTGCGGTAAAATAAAGTGGTCACTTAAAGGGGAGGCATAATAAGAAAAGGGGCCAACTGGCCCCTCATTCTAACTCAGTTTTCTAAGTCCTTGACTTTGCTATCAATTTACTACGATTGCAAATCCAGGGCCCGATTTAACATCTTGGAAGCTATAGTTCCAGCTTGCGCCTGCTCCCAATACTGCGTCATCTGGGTTAGCTACCCCTGTGTACTCAAAACCTTTCACACCAACAGTGTGGGCAGTCTCGCCTTGTAGACGCATCAGGAGGGACTCTTTACCACTCACGATTTCGCTGTGGATGGTGGAGTCTTCACTCTGGTTGACGGTCAGAGCATCCTCGGTCAGGCCTAGGATGGTGTACTGCGCTGGGGTGAGGCCATCACCAGTTGGGTCTGCGTTTACCAGAGCAGGGCTATCTGTAACAAGTACAGGACGGTTCAAACTACCGATTGTCCCCGCATAGATAGCAACATCAGCTACGTTAGTAACCTTCTCAGTGATTGCGTTCTCCATCAACTTGAAGTATACGGCTGAAGGCATTACCCAAGCTTTAACTCGTGAAGCGCGGTCACCCATCTTAGCCAAGCCACGTACCATCTCAGCATAGTTTGCTGTGGTGGTAGCGCCACCTGCGTTCACAACATCATGTACCATACCAGCTTCGGTATTGATAGCAGTGGTAACTGCAGTTAGGCCAGTGTTCAGGTAATCAAGAACAATGTCATTACCATACATCTGGCCAAGCGCGAAGCTCATCAGTGAGGGATCCTGACCAATCTTCTTGAACGAGTCAATGGTTTGTGCTACAGGGCCAATCTTGGTGTTGATCTTAACAGCAACCAGCTCACCTTGTGCCATGTCCAGATCAGCGATATCTGCAATACTGGTGTTGTCACGACGACTTACTAGGCCACCTACATGAGAGAAGAAGCTTTCGCGTTCAAACTCACCACGTTGGTTGTTGGAAATCATATTGATAGTACCAGCGGAACCAGACCCCATCTCAATGGAAGCTTGCTCTACTACTTCGGTGATGCCACCGAAAAACTCTTCATCATAAATTTTAAAATCGGTTAGAGTACCCATGTGTTAATTCTCCTATCAGTTTATTTTAATACAGTTGTTATATAGTGTTTTGACACTTTTGTTTCGATTAAGGAAATAACTTGATTGTTCACCTGATAAGAGCTATCACAGCCCCCATTAATAATTTAATGGTGTCCTTAAACATCCTATACTTAAAGACACCGTTTATAAAAAAGTCCTAATTAAACCCTTGAGTTACCGTGGGAGTTTAGCAAGCTCTTGGTAGCCATGCTTGGAGACAAACGCTTGTTTATCCTTCGCAGTCATCTGACTCTTCTTAGGTTTGGGGACCACCGTTTTACCAGTAGCCGTAGCACTTCCTTGTCCATCAGAGCCAGAGCCACTTGTCTTAGGTGCCCTGAAAGCATAAGATAGTTCAGGGTCATCTTTGAATGACTGAACCAACTCCCTTACATTCATAGGCTCCCCACCCTCGTTCTTCCGTGGAATACCTTCTTCATCAAGCACTACAGTGGAATACTTACCAGACTCGTCTTGAATAGTCTTTACATACTCCCTAGCAATCCCTTGAAGGAGTTTCGGGATACCTTCCTCAGCTGAGATAGCTTCCGTGAGATTCTTATCGACAAGGTAATCCTCAAGTTGGGCCTTCATAGAGTCCCGTTCTAGGTTAGCCTTCTCAACATCCTTAGTAGCATTGGTTCGAGTCTTCTCAATGATGTCTTGATAACGACCTTCTTCCTCAGCCTTTCGGATCTCTTCATCCTCACGTTCTTTTTTCCATTCCTTGACTGTGTCTGGGTTAATCCCCAACTCATCCCACTCATTTAACTTGTAGCGACGATCTTGAGCTTCCTTGTTAGCCTTTGCTAAGGCTTTACGCACACGGTCAAGCTCGTCTGGGTCTGCTGCAGCGGCCTCCTCGGTCTTAGGTGCAGGCTTGTCCTCAGCTTTGATTTCAGTGTCTGCCTCTGAGACCTCTGAGGTCTCCTTAGTAGGTGTCTTGTCAAAATCATTCTCAGTCTTCATGGATTCTTCTGTGCTATGCTCTTCTTGAGTTTTATCTTGCTCAGCCATCTCGACTTCTCCTTCATAGTTTTAATTTAATTTCTTAAGGACATCCGTCCTTACATCTCTTATAGACATTATGCTTACTAGTGCTTAGTTTTTCTTAAGTACCTACTATCGGGGGGAGCTTATAACTCCCCACTAGTTACAACACCCTCATAATATACTTTGTCCCTGTTGGGGCAGAACTTGAGAGGTCTGCTGTATTGTTGAGTCCATCAGCCAGAGTCCACTTAGCGGGGACTACTACACCGTCACCAATCAACATATACCCACCTATTGGTGTAGAAATCTCATTAAACTTCTGCTGCACCTTCCTAATAGTCCTCGTAAGGATAGTAGGAGTCTCAATATCACCTTGTGTAAGTACTGGGAAATTATCTGGGAATGTGAAGTACCTAGCAATTGTGTAGACAACACCAGAAGCAGTAGACCCTTGATAGGGCACTGACAACGTAATCTGGGTATCAGAGTTGATAGATGCGACGTCATAAAGAACACCATCACCAGCGACTGTGAATTGATCTGCCACTTGCACAGCTGATAGAAACTGGGTTGATATCCCGGTAACCACAGCACTTCCGTTACTAACTGTAACCTTTCCCCTAGAGTATTGCCCATTTGAGTTATTCGGTGGTAATACTGCGTTGGTCGTGAAGTTAAAGGTATATACCGCACCATCCCCTGCAGAATTAACAGCCTTAGCAAAGACAGTGTATTGGGTTGCTGCAACTAGGGCGGTTAATGTCAGTGGGCTCGTAAATATCTGCCAAGACACATTATCTAGGGAGTACTGCAGGCTACCCTGATCAGATAGACTATACTCTACTGGGAGAGATGCACTAGTGGTGCCCTTTGTTATAACTCCGAAAGTGATAACGCCTTGGGGGACTTGTGGTGCAGGAGTATACACCAGAACCCCAGACGTATCACCAACCGCATTAAGCGTCAGGTTTGCATCATTGCCAGCCGCGTCCTTAATCGTGCCGCCATCAAGCGTAAGGCTTGTAACCGTAATGCCATCGGTGTCTTCCTCGCCCGCCTGCACGGTGTAGGTGAATACAGATGAAGCAGTTCCGGTGCCTGATGCGTAGTTAGCCTGCCTTGCCGATCCGCCCAGATCGAAGTTAATCGCGGGCGTGCCTGTAACTATTGCGACTTCATTCCAGTTACCGGTGAAGCTTAGTACTTGGCCTTCTGTATACGTGCCTGCTGCCGGCACGCTTACCGAATCAATAACCGGGCCGATTACATCCGTGGTCGCTTCTTGAATGTCGACGTTTACGCGGAACACATCAGACGTCGTGCCATCAGCGTACTTGATCTGCCAATCTGTGAAGTCTGTGCCTATGTAACCGGACTCTGGCGTGAGGTGGTCATTTATGTCATTGCCGTAAGGCGGTGTTTCTGCCTGCCCTGCCGTGTGGTCAATCGTTGCGTGTTGGAACGGCGTGATTACGCCCCATGTGGCGTTTTCAGTTGTTGTGACCCCGCTGAAGCCTGAGTTTGAATCTACGTTGCCGTAGGGTACGGGGTATGGGTACGTCTGGCTGCTACCGGCATACGCACCGGTATAGCCCATCTGGACAATGCTGCCACTGGCTGACCCCATGTTGAGAATCATTACAGCAGTTCCAGCTTAGTGCCATAGACAATACCAATGCCATCGCTAAAACTACGCAAACTGATAACCACGGTTTCTGCAGGTACAGCCAACTGGTTTGCAAGAACAATGTTCCCAGTGTTACCGGCAGAATCAGTTGTTATTCCTGTAAACTGCTCCAAAATAGTTCGAGGCAGCCCTAGCCGACACATTCAGCCCCACGGCCTGAGCCATGCGATTAGCCGGGTTGGTCGTCCGCGTGTCGTATGCAGCGTTGTTGGGCATTAGTGGGCTCTCCAACTAAGTTTCTCAGGGTTGAATCTCATAGTGATGGCCTCAATTTGTATGTTTGTTTTCTGTAGTGTGTAAGACACCACTTAAGAGTCGCCCTCTAAATCTTCTTCAGGCCCACCCTCTTCATCGTTATCCTCATCTTCTTCACTGTCCTCTTTAAACTTTTCAGGCTCCTCTCCAAAACCCTCTTGATCAGAGGGTCTCTCCTCACTAAGCTCAAAGTAGCTTGACAAAATACCTTGACGTTTAGCTTCCTGAACAGCCTGTTCATCTGTTATAAGACCGCTTGCAACCAGTGCTATAAGAGCATTAGTCGGGTTGGGCTCGTTAGCAACACTCAAGTCATCACCAATGCTCACACTAATGTCCGAGACATCAATATTGAGCCAATCCCCAGCTATTACATAGGCGTTCTCAATAAGCTGCTCAACACTCCTAAGGGTTTGTTGTAGGGTGCTTAGGGATTCACTCTGATCAATCTTCCTAGCTGTGGCAGTCATCCTGCCAACGCCTTTAGAGATCAACATGTCCGCACCAAGTGTGGCCATCTGTTGCTCAAGGTCTTTCAAGTCTTGACGACCAGCTCCAATAGCTTTGCCAGTGTGCTCAACGTGGGAGATGCGAGAATCAGGATTACTACTCACAATCATCCTATTAGCGCCAATCTCGGTACCATCCAGCTCTCCTTCAGCAAACCCTGAGGCATGTAAGAAAGGCACTCTGGCAACGTGTAGGATATTGTTCTGATCACTTGAGGACTGGTAATGCCTAAGGTTGATCTGAGCCAAGTCATACATAGCAGGCTCCCCAGTCATAAACCCTGTCTTATTTGAGTATGAAGTTAGTAGCGGGATATACCCGAGTGTGTTCTCTACCAAGTCCACAAGCTCGTACCCCTGATCTGGGAGCTCTGGATCGTAAGCATAAATCTCGGTTATCCCAGCCTTGTGTACTTTTATATATGTAACTTCCTTGTCAGACCACTCATTCAGTGTGGACGCAACAGTCTTAGTCTCCAGTACCCTAACCTGTTCAATGACAGGGACACCTGAAGTAGACTCATTTCTCCAACCTATTAGATTTGAAGGGTTTATATGGTTAAAGTATGGCTTAAAACCCGAATTCATAAATTCCCCATAAGACATCCCGGACGTGTCAACCTGAGGAAAATCCACACCGCCATGTACAAGGCCATAATGCAGAGAATCAACACATAACGCGTAACAGATCTCTGTTAGGCTTCTCCCAGCCCCATCAAAATTAAACTCCAAGTACTCAAGTTCCGGAGGCACCCCTGAGAGAACAACAGGCTTTATAAATGCCACCCCCACCAGAGATGTAATAGTTCTCCAGTACAAGTTGTATAGGAAGGTACGCTGAAGCCTGAATTCCCAAGCTTCCTTGGTCTCCTTGGGCTCTTTAGGCAAGTATGTGTAACCTGCCGCCCTCATAGCTTCTGTTCCTCCGCGCAAAGTCTCAACCAGCTTCCACTTATCCGCCATGACATTATAAGGGCTACTAGGGGTGGCTACAGTGGATGTTGCGTTGGACTTATTAGTGGCACCGAAGATGCCTGAATGGTTTTCCATTTGAGTCCCTCAATAGTACGTGTAATTGTAACTTTTAGGACAACTCTAATAAGAAAAGCCCCAAGAATGGGGCTAAAGGATGGAGGTTTGGATTTCTTATTGTGATACCTTACTAGACATCACCCATCGTAGTAGTCAGCAATTAGGAAGTCTTTCACTAAGCCACTCCTTACAATATCTTCTAGACCATACTCGATATGGGCAATACTAGCCTGAGGCATCTTTGACACCACATGCATGAACTTCTTATACCCAGACTCCTCTCTACGTGAATTTAGATCACTCTGCTTAATATCCCCTGCAAAGATAATCTTAGAGTTCTCTCCAACCCTTGTGATAATCGTTGAGAGTTCATGGTAATCACAGCTTGCATACTCATCTACGATGATCACAGCATCATGGAATGTTAAGCCTCTAAGGTATGAGGTGGACATGAACTCCAAGTACCCTAAAGATTTGAGGTGTGAGTAGGGATCTTTGAAAGCTGGGAGAAGCTCCTTGCAAATTTGTGCGTAGGGTAGTTCAAAGATTGCTTCTTTCTCCTCTAGGGAACCTTTTAGGAAACCTTGATCACGTGTTGCAACTGCTGAACGGGCTATAATTAGTTTCTCTTGTGGGGTTGAAGGGTCTAGCACGTCTGTCAAAGCGCAGAATAGAGACGAGAACGACTTGCTAGTACCTGCAGGGCCAGTGGCCATCATAAGTTCAGAGCCTTGGAAATATGCCTGCATGAAGTCTGCCTGCTTATCATTCAGAGGCTGAATATTAGCAATGTCATGCAAGTGAAATTTCTTACGGCCCCCGATATCCCTTGCAACAACATCCGTTTCCGCACCTGTGTCAAATTTATCTTTCTTGGCCTTCCTCATAACTCCTGTATGTGCATGATCACGTTTACGCATCTCAACTCGCTTAGCCCGCTTATTACCTGCTGCCATTGTTAATACCCCTTTACGGTTGTCTGAGAGCATGTCAGGGGTGGTTAAAAGTCTTAATAGGCATACCCTTAGGGTGGGTGGTTATAGTGCCTGCAACACCGTCTGACGAGCTTGTGTAGCTATCTTTACAAGGTTACCCGTAGTGTCCCCTTTACAGGTCTCTCCATCCACACTCCTTTTGATGTTGTTGCTATAGAGTATCTGACATTAACTACTGTGTAGGACACTTGCAAGAGGCGTGGTAGGGTTATAAATTATCTTTAGTTAAGGGGTTGACTCTTGCTCCCCAGTATGATAAAATAATCACTGATTTAAAGGCTTTTAAACATAATTTCTAAGTTTCTCAATACCTTATAGAGTTAACTTGCAAACTACTAACGAAGCAATTAAAACAAAAATTAATTATAATAAAAGAAAAATCACTAATCTTTAATTTCTAAGTTTAGAAGGTAATTGCAAAGATATGTGTCGGAGACACAGCAAATTGCAAGGGTACTCTAAAGGGTATAAGACAAAGATTTCTTTCGCTTATGCTCACTCTTATTTTACTGCACCCTTCAAACCAAGTGTCAATATACTTTACAATCCTTGCCTACCGGCAGCTAATGTAAATTAAAATTGACATTTCACTCAAAAACAGTGGGTACTTTCATCTTGTTGGCACACTCTCCAAAGATAAAGTCTGTCAAGTAGGCGAGAGCTTCATGGTTATCCACATTGTGCTCAATTCCAACAAGATCCAGCATCATATAGGCTACGTGTAAGGCCTCATGACACAAAGTTCTTAAATTACAGCTCTCTAGGTAGATAAACCAGTGTGCCACATCATCCTCTGTCACGAGTACTCCTGCCATCCCATCACACGTATCCATCTCACGGTGACGCTCAGTACGTCCATTTATAGGGTTTCTCTTCTCCCAACGGTTAAAATCCGCTCTAGACTCAAAGATCAGCAATGTTTGCCCGTAGACATCAATGGATATTTTCTTCATAGCACCTCCACAAGGTAATTTCAAGATATTTGTGAAATAGTTGTTGCAAATAATAATCATTAGCATTACAGTAGGACATATCAAAATCAAATGCATCCAATTAGGAGAACTACATGACAAAAGATGAGACGAGTATGGAAGACCTCTACCAGATCGTTCGTACAGCGGTGTCGAAGCAGGCTAAGTCTGTTGAAAGGTTTGGGGAGGAGCCTGAGGATATCGTTCAGGAGGTGATGATAAAGGTGGTGAACAATTGGGATTCTTTTAAGGGAGATTGTAAGACCAGCTCGTGGGTGTTTAGGGTTGTGCGTAATACGATTATCAACATTGCGATTAAGCATAACCGTGAGAAGCGTAAATGTGTTGCAGAGTATAGCATTGAGGATAATGAGATGGAGTTTGAGGATACCAACTATGGGTATTTTGAGGATAATATTCTGCATGATGAGCAGATCATGAAACTTAATGATTATGTGGAGAAGAATTTCTGCGAAGAGCGTAAGAAAGTGTTTAGAGGGTTGCTTAAGGGATATAGCGCAACAAAGGTTAGTGATGTGTTTGATATTCCATACGTTAAGGTGACAGAGCATGTTAAGGCTATCAGATCTGTCAGGTTGGACTACTAATATGGAGTGCTCAATCTGTTTTAAGTCTGGAGGGGACTGCGTTACCTGTGAAGAGTGCAAGGAGGCATTCTGTATGGGCGTCTGTGGGGACGTTAAGACCCATAACGGGGTTGTTAGTACATTGTGTCACGTATGCTTGGAAGACCCTCAGGAAATCGACCACAGGCTCTCTCAGGAGGAATATGAGGTGGTTAAGAGGCTCAATGGGGATGTGGCTAGTTTACTAGGGCTTCTAGTTGATATTAGGTGGGCCAGTGGAGACTGTGGGAGAAGGATGCAGGATGAGTTTGTGGATTATGTTGGGGATCTTAAGAGGAAGGCAGATTTGTGGGATGGTGGGGGGAGTTAATTGGAAGGGGCTCCGGCACGCTGTTGTCAAACAAGGTAACTTATAAACTTGTTGGGAGGCACCGTGCCAAAGATTGTAAATGATGAGAGAGATACAGTTAAAAGAACACTTGGAAAAGAAATAAGAAGGATGCGTAAGGAGGAGCCTGAGAAACTCGCAGTATTCCTATCGAGTCTGAGTAACCAAGAGGCTGAAGATATCCTCTATGATGCTGAGATATTTGCTAGGGACAACCAGTACATCAGACTCGACAGTAAAGTTCCAATACATTTCATGAGCCTTGGTCGAGGAGCTGGAAAACTACTATGTGATAAGACTCCTATGCTCACTCATAATAGGGGCTGGACGACGGTTGGAGACGTAGTGGTTGGTGATTTCTTGTTTGACGAGGGGGGTAAGCCAACAAAAGTTCTCGGAGTCTTCCCAGGTGAGAGGGAGGAAGCATGTAAATTCACGTTTAGCGATGGCTCTGAGGTAACCTCCAGCCTCGATCACCTCTGGGTTACTTGGCAGCACAGGGACAGGAAGCAGTATCTAAGGCTCCCCGAAAATAAAAACTCCAGCAAGATGCCAGAGAATTGGCCTAACTGGTCTCACCCCAGCAGACACTCAGACGCTGAGGATTACGGGCCTTCGGAAAGGACAACTAGGGAGATAATTGACTCCTTCACACACTCCAGCAGGGGTGACAAGAATCACTCCATACCTCTATGTAAGCCCTTGGATATTTCACATAAGCCAGTGCTGGTTGACCCCTACCTATACGGGTATTGGATAGGTGACGGAACAACGGGACACAATTGGTTCACTGTCGGGGAGGAAGACCGTGAGGCATTCTTGTCTGAGGTGGCTAAAACTGGTTATGAGGTTGGAAACAACAACGGGGTTATTTCCGTATCCCTATTAGGTTTCACCAAAGACCTGAGAACCTTAGAGACTTTGACAAATAAGGTAATACACCCGGAGTACCTCATGAACTCCAAGGATGTACGACTGGCATTCCTACAAGGCCTTATGGATTCAGACGGACATATGGACACCGGAAGAGGTACTGTGGAGTTTTGCTCAAAGAGATCTGATCATGCGGAGGCCGTACTGTTCCTTGCTAGAAGCCTTGGGTACAGGCCTGTTCTTGCTGAAGGCAGGGCAATGCTGAATGGGGTTGACTATGGAACTAAATATCGCGTCACTTGGAACCCGAAACCTGACAACAACCCATTTAGATTGGATAGGAAGGCAAAGTATGTAAAATCTCCCCTAACACAGGGGTTTAGGAATTGCCATAGGATGATTAAGTCCTACGAGATGGTGAGTGGGGGCCCAATGACGTGCTTCTCTGTGGACTCCGCAAATAATCTTTTCTTGGCTGGAGAGGCTCTCATCCCTACACACAATACCTACACAGGCGCGACTACAGTTAAGAGAGGGGTTGAAAAACATGGCCTCAAGTTTATAACTATCATAGCGGCTACCAGTAGGGACATACGATCCACAATCGTGCCAGCCATTGAGGCTTGCTACCCTCCCGACCACGAAAACAGGCCCTTCTTTAGCCCGGCTAAGTCCCAAGTGTTATGGCCCAATGGGGCGATTGCAGTGTGTATCTCGGCAGAGTCTGGAGAGGATGCAATCCGGGGCCTTAACAACGAGTTCATATGGGGGGATGAGAGCGCGTTCTGGGGAAATAACGAAGGTATTATAGACCAAGCTCTCCTCACCTTGCGTTTAGAGCCCTCCATCATGCTAATCACAACAACCCCGAAAGCAACGCCTAAAATGGTAGAGCTATATGAACGCGGTGGGGATCCCGAAGACAAGATGGTTCTAATGTATACCGGCTCCACATACGAGAATATGGAAAACCTGTCAGATGTATTTATCGACACAGTTATAAGCAAGTACGAAGGCACAAGGATGGGGGAGACTGAGCTCCAAGGTAGGCTCATACTAACGAATGATAGTGCCCTTTGGCAACATAACACCGTCGAGGACAATACTGTCCAGCCTCATGAAGTCCCTAAGCTTGTGGAAATCTGTATTGGCGTTGACCCTGCAGTTCTAGCCAAGAAAACAAGTGCGAAGGGCAGAACCCCGGATCAAACCGGGATCATCGTCAGTGGGATAGATGCTAATGACGTGATATATACTCTCGATGGTGCCACTGGGTCATATACCACAGAGGGCTGGACAACTAAGGTGGCAACCCTGTATGATAAGTACTCAAACCTTTACCCAACGTCTATTGCTATAGAGATCAACGTGTTAGGTGAAGAGATGATTAAAATGGCTTTCGATAAGAATGGAAGGAGGGATGTGAGCAGGAGAATTAAACCTGTGTTCGCCACACAATCTAAACTGCAACGTGCGGCACCCTACTCTCTCATGGCTGAACAAGGCCAGATCAAGTACGTGGATAGGCCCTACCTGAAAGCCCTAAAGATGGAATTAACAACTTTTGATGGCACGGGCAAGAGTCCAAACAATTGGGATGCGGCTGTATGGTCTTGGAACCACCTACAACCTGTAAGAAAGTCCTTCACAAAGAGCATAGAATTCCTAATCTAAGGAGCTAAAAACATGACATCAGCAAATACTCTAAACTTCAATGGTCAACATTTCACCCCTTCAGAGTTCCCCGAAGGAGTCCTCTCACACATGAGCGATAAGGTGGTCTTAGCGCTCTTTGATGTCCGAAACACGCTCCCAAAGACTCACGCGCTATACCCCTCGCCCCTATACGGGGCTCACGTCAGAGATGACTTGACAAACTCCCGCCATAACACCCGTGGAGACTCCCGGCTATCTGATGCAACAGACTTCTTCTGCAGACGCTCACACCTTCCACTTGTATATCAAGAGGTTATGAAGCATCTCGATATCAATGGTGCTGGCTTCTATAAGGGGTCTGTCTACCGTGGAGCCACAGACCTCTGGGTAATGGTTCACATCGACACTCGCCCATCTGAGGAGAAGATCTTTTGGACAGCCAACAAGGTGGGTGGAGACTACCAGTACACCTACCTCTCCACAGACCCTAAGAAGTACTTCAAAACCCTTATGGAGCTCTGCCTGTGAAATACACTGTAGGAGTAAAAGGATTCAGGTACCTGTGTGATGCTCAAGAGTGGTCATTCCAAGGTTGTCGTAAATGGCTAGACACTGTTGCAGCCTACTCGACAGAAGCTTCTAAGCTTAGGGTCAAGAAGGTTGACGATCTTTCCTACGGAGTATTTGATGCTAGTATTGGAGAGGTGATGTATAGGCAGACTGTCCTCGAAGTGGATTAAGTGTTTCGGACAAACTTGGAGAATAACTTTTGATAACCTTAAAAAGAAACCTTGCATTCGTGCAGGGTTTTTCTTATTATAGGGTGCGTTAAACGAAATGGAGAGAATATAATGAGCTTCCTTGAAGACAAATTTCCAGAGGATGAGTGGGATGGGTATACAGAGCCTTTAATCTACAACCTTAAGAAGGAGCTAGAGGCCTTCCGAGAGGCTGTACATGAAGCTGCGCTGGAGTTTAACCGAGCAACAAAACAAGAGGTTGCGTTTCAAGTTGACTTTGACTTTCATAACTACCGAGTCCTCGGTGAAATCGGCAGTACATATAGGTTGAAAAGAACCAACATAACAGTAGAGATGGAGAGTGGGTTGTGATTGACTTTAACGAAGCACTATCCCAAGAAGAGATGCACGATATCGCTAAGGAGCAATTCATCTTAGCCCTACGTGGGCACTTTGCAAATGAGGAGAATTTCAAACGTATCCTCTCCAACCTTAGTTACAATATGGTGTGGGATAAGGTTGATGAGGTGGCTGGTAGCACGATTGAGGAGTACTTGCCAGAAAAGGTGCAGAGCATCATCAATGACCTCTCAATATTCAATATATTTAAGAAGCCCGACGCTTGGAGCCGTGAGACTAATAATGGTTATCAGATTCTGGAGGAGTGCCTGCGTGAGAACAAGCCTCTAATCGCCAGCAAAACTGTGGAGGCCATAAACAGCGCACCTAAGAAGTACCTCAGAGAGTTGAGTGAGGAAGCTTTTAAAACTATCATTGAACGTGCAATTACTGGGAAATAGGAGGGAGAACTATGAGCAAAGTTGGAATTATTTACAGTCCCGGCTTCGGAGCTGGTTGGTCAACTTGGGGTGAGAAAAGTATGGCAATTGACCAAGACTTGGCCAAGGCGATTGCCTCAGGTACTGACATCTCAGAGTTGGAACACATGGCAAGTGTGAAGTGGCCAGATCATTATCTTGGTGGTTTGGAAGATTGTGTGGTAGAGTGGGTTGACGAGGGGATAATGTTTCACATATCTGAATATGATGGTAACGAAAGTATAATGTTCAAGGATGACAATGAGGTCTGGACAGTGGCACAACACAATGTGTGGGAGGACGGAGTATGAGCATTTACCAAGACAAGGGATATTTAGACCGTGAAGAGTACCTGTTGAGCCTACCCGAAGGGTTTGAAATTGATGAGCACACTGTACAAGAGCTGGCAGACCTGTATGGTGAGGGTGAAGACTTCGATGGGCTTGTCGCGATGTTGAAAGATAGCTTTGGAGAGTGGTAATGAGACAAGTTAAAGAATTGATGTATGACATTATTTATAATGGTGAATGGCGTGAAACCCGCACAGGGGAAGTACTCTCAGTTTGGAATAGGGCTCTTGAGTTTGACCTATCCGAAGGTTTTCCAGCGGTCACATCTAAGAGGCTTCCCTTTGGAGTGGTTGTCGGAGAGCTTTTATGGTTCTTGTCAGGTTCCAAGCATACCTCTGACCTGAAGCATTACACTTACGGAGACAGTGACTCCGACAAGTGGACAATCTGGACAGACGACGCAAAGCGTTGGAACACAAGCACCGGAAACATTGATGAAGGTTTTGTAGGGGACTTGTACCCAGTCCAATGGAGGAATTACAACAACTCTGGAGTGGATCAGATTGCCAACCTAATCCAAGGTCTCCGGTACAAGCCTATGGAGAGGGGTCACGTTGTAATGGCTTGGAACCCTGAGGCTATAGACAATAACTCGATGGCCCTGAAACCGTGCCACATGAGTTTCCAATGCTATGTTACAGTGGAAGGTAAGATTAACTTGCATTGGGGGCAACGCAGTGTTGATAGTTTTCTGGGGCTACCTTTCAATATATCCTCCTACGCACTCCTGACTCACATGCTTGCAGAGGTGACAGGTTTAGAGGTTGGGAAGTTGAGTGCAACATTAATGGATGTACATCTGTATGGTAATCACATGGAACAGGTTGACAAGTATCTCAGCAATGACACACACCACCTCCCCACGTTGGCTATGCCAGAGTTTACAGAGATTGATGATGCCTTGCAATTCACTGCAAAAGACTTTACACTTAAGCAGTACTTACATTCAGGGGTCATCAAGGCCCCGTTGAGTGTAGGCACCTAAACAAAATTTAGGAGGTAGTATGTTGAAATTATATAGCTTTTTCTGGGACTGCGGTAGGATGGGGGAAGTAGAGGGTCTGTTTGTGTCAGAGCCTGAAATTGTGGACAACGCTATAGGTAAAGAAGTCTACTTTGGCGAAATTCTTGGTAAACACTCAGAGATCTTTGGTACTATTAACGAAGAAGACTTAAGGGTCGAGTCTGAGGATCAGGAGAAGATTAGTTGGATAGTTAGCCTTCTCAGTGAGAACATTTCGGGGTTTAACCCACTAGATCATATTGAGGGAGAGGAAAATGAGTAAAGTAGAGGAACAAGGATATCTAGATGAGTTCTCAAGGCTCATGGAAGTGATGTCCAGAGTCCAATCACACGTGTCCAAGAATCCGGACTGTGCTATTGACTATCTGTGCAAGATTGATACAATCCTTGAAGAGCTCAGGGAGGATGATATGTTTGGGACTGAGGGGCAACTAGACCCACGTGGTGATGGCCACAGCACTATCGGGTATGTGGACGTGTGGCACATGGTGGGTTATGATTGAGCAACTAAAACTGTATATAGAACAAAGCTCTGCAACTGAGCTGCAAAAGATGACAATCCTTGCAATGCTAATTGCAATCACAGAAGACTTGGAGGATTCAAAATGGGTAAGTTGAGTAGGAACACCGTAGAGGAATACTACAAGGGGTTTTGTACAGGGTTTCCAAAGACAATCTTACACGACACCTTTGACGTCCCAGTAAAGATGATTATTCAGTACCGTGGTGGGGAGACTTACCACGCTGAGGGTGTACACGAGGTGCGTGTACAGAAGATGAAGTCTGGAGGTCATAACATCACATACAAGGTGACTCTTGATGGCAGCATTCCTACGAGTTACGGCTGTGAGGTTTTGCTGGGCACACGTACATTCTTCATTGAGACTGAAGATGTTGCTGTGGTGTTGATCGAGAATCCACATAATGGCAACCTAAAGGAATCGTCCTTGTATGAGTTTGCGGAGGTGAAGTACAAATGAATATCACACTTATCTATGCTGAGTGTCGTGGAGTGATTGCCATTGACGGCGAGCTCCCTGTACACCTCCCTGAAGACCTTAAACACTTCAAGAGTTACACCCTTGGCAAGGTGTTAGTCATGGGGAGGAAAACACTTGAGAGCCTCCCTAAGAAGCTTGAGGGGCGCACTGTAATCTGCCTAACCTCAGACAAAGATTATGAGGATACTCGAGCAGACCTTGTTATGAATAGTAAGAAGGAGATGCTAGAATGGGCCGAAGATCAAGAGCTAGAAGAACTCGTGATAGCAGGCGGAGGAGACGTTTACAAGTTGTTCATGAAGGAGTGCAACAAGATTGTGAAGACCCGGATAAATCACACCTTGGTTCTGAAGGCAGACTTCAAGAAGATGAAAAACAAGTTGTTAAGCCCAGACATGAAGATAAAGGGAGAGTTTAGTAGTGCTGAGGTGTTGATGAAGACTAATAAGATGGTGGTAGTGGCTTACACTTGGGACTCCCCATGGTTGCCTACGGACTAGCACTTGGCGTACTACTAGTGGTACCATACTTATTGTTAAACATGGGGCGGCATATTCATACCTGTAGTTATGGTTGCCACTATGTTCCTTATTGAATTTATCTTGTAAGCTTTAGGCTGAGGGAGGTTGAGATGCAGATACACATTGAGCACATCCTTAATGGAAGCATGGAAGGTAAGATTGTTTGGATATGTGACTATCGTAGACCAGACCTTTGCAAGGAGCCTATCAGGGCAAGAATGCCTACGAAGGTTATGGTGATGAATGGTAGGGTTGTCCACTCAGACTACCACTTCAAACGTCTAAATAATTGTAGCACACCTACAGGCCCTGCAATCCTACCTTTTGACAAGACTGGATGGAGGGGTTTTACAGGGGAGCCAGTGAAGGTGTTTGATAATGTTGATGAGTGCTTGATACAATGGAATGCCGACTTACACGTAGTAGAGAGGGCTCTCCACCAGAAGCGTAAGGACTTGGTTGATGAGATTGACGGCGTGTTGAAGCAATTATTATGAGATACTACACAGATGAGGATGCTGGCAGCGGGCAATGGGGTGTTTGTGCTATATGTAAATTAACCCCAACTCCGGAGGGTCACGATGGGTGTTTAGGCACACTGCCCGGGCCGATTATGAATGCTTGTTGTGGACATGGACGTGATAGTCAAGCCTACATACAGTATTGGCCAGTGGGTGGTGCCAAGTGCGTTATCATTGATGGTAGGGAAGCTATAGCTGAGCAGGGTAGACTTCTTGAGGACTGTACCGATATTGTTACAATATAACACTTTAGAGGGGTTTGAGAAAATATGGGGACAAGTGAGGAGTATTATGCGGGCATAGGGGCGAGGAAAGCTCCCGAGGACGTCTTAGCACGAATGACAAAACTTGCCACAATCCTTTATAAGAGGGGGTACACACTACGTTCAGGTGGCGCTGAAGGGCCTGATAAAGCCTTTGAACAGGGGGCTGGTAAGTCTGAGATAATTCTTGCAAGCCAACATCTACCATTGTGGACAAATGTGTTCACAGAGTACTTCCACCCCAACCCAAGAGCCCTTAAAACATACCCTTGGAAGTTGATGTCTAGGAATGCTGTTCAGATACTTGGACTTGATGGCGATACGCCTGTGAAGTTTGTAGTGTGCTATACAGCTGATGGAAAGGACTCCGGAGGGACTGGGCACGCCATCAGGATAGCGAAATACTTTGACATCCCTGTTTTTAACTTCTATCATGAGGATCAAATAGAGGCTTTGAAGGGGGTGTTGTTATGAGTGTGAAGAATTGGTACTACCACAAAGATGCAAAAGCAAGTCGGCATGGGCTGATGGAGTGTTGTACATGTGGAGAGGGCATTGACAAGGGTTCTTACAGGCATTACGAAGACTTCAAGAAGGATGCCTTTGTGACACAGCACAAACATTGCTCCTTGGGTCAAGGGGCGTGGCATAATATTGACAAGGAGGATGCAATTACGAGGGAATTGAGGGCACTTTTCGTAAAGGACGTTGATACTTTTTCTAAAGCGTGGGGTTACGATTCTGAGGCTATCCTAGAGTTACTTAAGGACGTTGATTGAGGGTATTTTATGAGTGGTGAAGAGGATATTAAGCAGAGGATGAAAGATTTTAGTGAGGAGACTAAGGCTATCCAAGACGCCTGCCCACACCCTGAGGAAGACCTTATTGTGGGTAGTAGTATGGGGTCGGGTAACCTCTGGAAGGAGATCTATTGCCCACGTTGTGATAAAAATTGGCGCGTTTAGAGCTGGAGGTGTAAATGAACAGTACGATAGAACGGATATGTGAGTTGACTAACAAGTGCCCTGACGACGCGGATAGAAATATTGCGCAGTCACTACTCGAGGGTGCCCGTTTGAATGCAACTGTGGCAGACGAGCCCGAAGTGTACAAAGCCTACACCAGTGTTATCAAAGAATACCTTCTTGCGTCTGACGTCTTAGAGTTTACATATCTTGTAGATGTGTACTGGTTGGAGACTGAATCTGAGAGGGAACGTGTTCTTGGGAACTATAATTAGGGGAGATGAAAATGAATATCAGACTCAACAAAGAACAAGAGGAAGCAATCACTAGGGCTTGCCTACTAGAAGACCTTAATTTTGTGGATTTCATGCGCCTAGCCGCTATAAAGGCTGCACATGAGACAATAGATAGGTACTATGTAACTCGTGTGACGATAGAGCAGGCGGACAAGATGATGGAGGCTATTGATTATGTGAAAAATCGCGATTCTGATACAGCAAATGAGGAGAATTTTCATGGAATTTGAAAAGTACTGCAGTTTAGAAAACACATACCGACAGAAGGCTGTGGACAGCTGCCATGAGCTCGATATCCGTGATTGGGTGGGGCTGGAGAAGGTTGATGGATGTTTCAAGGGGTCAACAAATATAACCCTACCAGACGGTAGTAGCATGCGTATCAAAGATATTGTTGACACTAAGTACACAGGGCCTGTTCTAGGTGTGGACGGTGACGGAAACCTAGTGGAGACTAATATCAAAAATTGGCACGCCAATGGAAAGACTAAAGACTGGTTAAAAGTTAGCCTACAATCTTTTGGTGGAGTCTCTGGGCACCGGAGGGTTATTACTTGTACACCCAACCATATGTTTTACTCAAGTGGTGAGTATGTGGCGGCCTCAGAACTTTCCGTTGGGGACTCAGTAGACTTCGCACACTCAGGGTTGGCTCTTGATTCTGTGCAAGAACAGATACTTATTGGAAAGATGCTTGGGGATGGTAGCCTAAATAAGAACTATGTTTGTTTTGGACACAAGGAAGAACACATTGATTATGTGAAGTATACTAGAGATTGCTTGGGTGGCTTCGGAGGGACATTGCAGAAGCCTCATATTTCAGGGTATGGGTCAACAATGTCCCGATCCCGTTCCATTTCATCGTCTTATATAGAAGATCTTTTCAGTGGGTGGGACAAGTCCGTAGGGTACGTCCCAAGATTGAACCTGACGCCAATTATCTTAGCCTTCTGGTACATGGACGATGGGAGTGTAAACTTAGCTCCAGAGCAAAGACCTAGGCCCACATTTCATGTCTGTAATTTTTCCAAGGCTACCTGCCTTAGTCTGATAGGGGATCTAGAGCGTATCGGAGTGTACTCCACACTGACAGGTGGTGAGAAGCGTTACACTCTCACAGTATCCTCCAGTAGTGCAGACTTGTTATACTCTATGATAGCACCCATGGTACCAGAGATAATGCAGTACAAGTTACCGGAGAAGTATCGTATGGGGGACTCTGTAAATGGTCTAGTGGCCTCTGCGGAGACGAGAAAGGCTTTCCAGAAGTCCTACGCCCTCATCACAGGGATAGAAGCAGACAATACGACACTTAGGGAGAAGTATGACATTGAAACTGGAACCCACAACTACTTTGCTAATTATATCCACGTACATAACTCCCACATGAGCTTCCTAGTGGACTTTGAAATGAGAGTATCTGTAGCAAGCCGTAACCAAGTACTGGAGAAGACTCCAGAAGGCGTCTACGATTTCTATGGTTGTACAGAGGTTGTGAATAGTCTTAAGGATGACATGCGGCACATTGCACACATCTGTGAAGGCCCTGTGAGGATTTATGGTGAGTTCTTTGGCTCCAGTGTTCAGAAACGCATCAAGTATGGAGAGAAGCGTTTCCAAGTGTTTGATATCCAAACCCATAGTGGTGAGTTCCTTGGATGGGACATTGTAAAGCATCTTTGTAATGAGGTTGGCATTGAGCACGTCCCTGAGATTGATCGTGGCACCTTGACTGAGATGCTTGATACCTCCCCAGAGTTCACCTCAAAGCTTTGTGAGGATATTGCAGAAGGCATTGTTATCAAACCCCTGTATGAGGAAGCTCTATTCGGGAATGGTAGTAGGGCCATCCTAAAACAGAAGAGTAAGGCTCACTCTGAGAAGTCTAGTGAGCCAAAGAAGCCTGCAGAGCCTCTATCACCAGAACTTGAGAAACTGTATATGAGCCTCTCAACTTACTTAACTCAAAATAGATTGGGCAATGTATTGAGTAAGGTGGGGGATGTTTCCACTAAGGATTTTGGCAAGGTGATGAGAATGCTTACTAAGGATGCGAGAGAGGATTTTGAGAAGGAGCATTACGAGATTAGCAAGGAAGACTGGAAGATAGTAAGCAAGGGCATTGGCAAGATTGCCGGAGATGTTGTTCGGCATGACTGGTTAAATCTGATTGATAACCAAGGGAGTATGTGAGCATGAAGGAGTATAAGATTGAGGAGTTGGTTGCACAGTGTGATGTTGAAATCCCAACACCCCAAGACATCTTGGATTGGAACACTTTAGAAGATTCAGAAGGAGAACCTAAAATGACAACAAGGCAGCGTAGTAAACTTATCTCAGAACTCATCCAAGATTCCTGTACAACATCACAAGCGAGTGTGAACCTCTCTCTGGCAATGGTTGCAGAGACACAGGCTCAACACATGGTGGTGATTTTGACGTTGATTGCGGATCTTGTTGAGAGCCTGCCTGACAGTATACGGGAGAAGGCTTCTGTAAACTTAACAGAACTTATGGATGTACAAGGTCAGGAGCTTGCGGAGTCTAGCTCCGAGTATGTTAAGCTACGTGAAGAACTAACTCGTCAGGAGTATCGTAATGAGGGTTAACATGTTGATGATAGAAACATTAGGCTATGCATTAAGCAGTAGTCATGACCAACTACGTTGTACTGGGAGGAGTCTTGGTCAGGCGTTTGAAGCTATTGGTTTTGCTCTACGTAACCCGGGGAGTGAGGTGAAGATCAGGGATCACTTTGGGACATCTAACTCTGACATAATCTTATTTCAAAAGGTTAGAGGCATCGTGGAGGACTTTGGCTTAGAGTTTATAACCTTTGGCATCAATGACCTCACAATAACCTATAACCCTTTCAAGGAGATGGAGATACTTAAGGAGGATATCGTAGTTGATGGGATTAAGTACCGGAGGGTTTATGAAGGGTAAACTACTAACAGTCTATGAAAGAGCTCTTGATAGGCACCCTGCGCTGGGCGTCTTGGCAACGGCTTCTGTTGGATGCTCTGTCCTGATAGGCTCCATATTCCTAGTGCCCCTAGTAGTGTTCACTGTGCTATGTGTAGTTGGGGTTTCATCAGCACTGGCATTCTCGTATAAGCTTTATAAGGAGTGGAAGGATGCTTAGTAATGTGCTCCTATTCGGGTGGACACGCGAGCAGTACCTAGCAGCTATAGAAATCCTTCACATTCATCCCGAGGAGTGTGAAACACTGCTAAAGGTGAAAGATATCTGGAGGATGGGCTACATAGGCTGCTTGGAAGGCCCTCCAGCAACTCAGGAAGTATTTGACAAGTGGACACATCAGGTGTATGTTGAGCTTCTAAACAAAACTTATGAGGTTCAGCAGCATGAGCGTGATCAGATTTGGTGAAGGTGGGGTTATAGTGGAACTAACTCAAACTCAAGGCCTCACTGGTATGGAGGACGTTGTTATTATCTCACATGCCTTTGTCAAGGGGAAAGTTGGAGGGGTGCCTGCTGCTGGTAGTGTGGGGGGAGTATTGGCCTCCCTACATTTCCCAACACATGGGCAAGCATTTAGAGTCTTTGAGGCTCTTACATCTGGAGATGGCTATGAACATTAAAAGCACGTACAAGAAGCACCCTAATGCAACCCTTTGTACGCTTACATTACTGGTGGTTCTGTCTGTGATAGCGACTGTGGCTGTATTCGTGGCAGTCCCCGCCGTAGGGTTGATTTCACTAATCGGTGTATCTGTAATACTAATATCCGCCTGCATCTACTCAGTGTTGGAGGATGCGTTGGAGGGGAAGTTAAAATGAACTTGAACAGAGTGTTAGAGACCCCTATGGGCAATGGGGGTACAATAAGAACCTACCTTAGAGACCTCCTGCTAACCTTATGGCGTGAGGGGGAAGGCTTCAATGGAAAGAGACCCTTTGGCAATAGTGGTTGGCAGTGGGATATCTATGAGAGCCTTATACAATGTGGTGCTATTAAGGGGACTCTTGATAAATATGGATACGTTGAGAGTTTAGATATTACAGAGGCTGATGAGCTTGTACTAGAGTTGATTGAGGGGCTGTGTGAGGCTCCTGAATAGGTTTTCTCAACACACCCTCTAGAGGGTATTAGGGGAAATTACAAGGGGCTTGTAGGAGTCCACAGGAGGCATTATGTTCATTAGAGAGAAATACCAACCATCTGAGCATGTAATGGAGATGATTAAATGAAGATTTACTTAGACACAGAGTTTAACAGCTTCAAAGGGGAGTTGATAAGCATTGGCATGGTGAGTGGGGACAAAAAGATGTTCTATGCTGTGAGAGCGAAAACACTCCTCATGGATATAGACAATTGGGTGGAAGAGAACGTAATGCCTCAGGTGTTTCAAGGGCTTGGTGGCACACAACGTAAGCTCGGGTATGAGGGGGACAGCAGCATTCGTCAGAGGCTAGAAAGCTACTTAAACCAATGGGGAAATGTGGATCTTGAGATTATTTCAGATTGGCCAGAGGATACTCAGCACCTTTGTGATATGCTTATTACAGGCCCCGGGGAGATGATAACAACACCTAATGTTGTGAAGTTTATAGTGGATAGGACTTTGAATGGAGTCTCGGAAGTGCCTCATCATGCCCTGTTTGATGCTATTGGGAATATGGAGCAAGATGAGAAGAGGGAGGATTTGGAGAAAGACTTTTCTCAGAATTTTGAGAATAACTGCTTAGGGGCTTGGATATTTTAAACTTAAGGGGGCTCGTTTTGGAGATTCCTTATAAAATTGAATGAGTTCGTTTTGGAGATTCCTTATAAAATTGAATGAGGGGGTGACGTTGAATGATTCTCATTCTCATTGGGGGTTGTGGGGCGGGATGGGAATCATTCGCATTAGCATTACCCTTACTAGGCGCTAATAAGAATCGTTCTCATTTAGATTAAAATAAAAATAAATAAATACTTGGCAAGTATCTTGCATGATACAAACTTGGCAAGGTTCTTGCTAGCTCCACAGTTGGCATGGTACGTGCATATTAAAAGTTGGCATGATACGTGCTTACCAGAAAGCTGGCATGATACGTGCTTACCAGAAAGTTGGCATGATTTGTGACTGGCATGGTACGTGCATATTAAAAGTTGGCATGATACGTGCTTACCAGAAAGCTGGCATGATACGTGCTAGGCTAAAATGTGGCCTGATAAATGCATGTTGCAGAGTTGGCACAATACGTGCAAGGCCATGGGCAGGGGGTGTTTCACATGTTAGGTTGAGAGTCAACCCTTAAATTTTAAGCATAAAAAAAGCCCTATTACAATTTAATGTAATAAGGCTTATATATATTAATCCGTTTCGATATTCTGTAAGTAATCAAAACTCCCAAGTAGTAAGCAAGCAAGTAGGGCTAGTTTAAACGGAAGTAATACATAGGCTGTTATAATAAGTAATATCATTAGAGTTTACCTTGTAGCCATCGTGCTTTCATGTTATCCGCGTATTCTTTTAATGCCTTCTTATCTTGTTTGCATTGGTTTAACCAATAACCTTTATTGACTTCCATATGCCCTTGATTAGCACGTGTTACGTAGTAGTGAGACTCCCTGTAGCCTAACCTTAGGATGTTGATTGTATCAAGTGCGGATCCACTCCTTACCATGTTCTTACTATAATCTTGCATTGTAGTACTCTCCAGCCAATTGATTCAGCATTTCATAAGAGGCATGCTCTCCAGTGCCCTCCTCTGGCCCATCAGCCATGCCCGGAGAGAATACCTGACCAAGTGCTGACAATGCGACATACCCCTGTGAATCTTGCCCTCCATGCCATTCTATATAGTGCCAGAAAGCACCAATTATAAGGTCTGCTAAGCATGCCTCATTATGTTCGCCGATATCGGTTAGTGTGAATTCATCTGTTTCAGTATTGGCTACCATGTTAACCACCTTAATAATACACTCGGTTACACGTGTATATGGTAGCGCTCCGTTATATGTAAAGATTGAATTGTACGCGACGTTATATAAGCGTGTTATGTTTTTAATGCTCATGATCTTATGCCTTTCGTGTTATGTCATAAGTTTAAATTGGTCAATGACATGTGATTTTGTTGTGCGATCCACCATAAACGTTTTGCATAGGTGCACGTGGCTGAGATCACTTAGATCATTGTAACCGTAGAACGTCCACATATTACCGCTTTTACCGTTTAAGTTTACACCTTCAGGCGTGGCGATAACTTCCCGGTGTAGTGTGTCAATAAACTTAAATTGTGTGCGCATGGTACTAACTCCTTTTAATTGGTGTTAATAATGCCGGTATTAAAACCCACTAAATACCTTGTTTGATTCTTTCCACATAAAGCCGTTCGGCATTGCTTGCCATTCGTCCTGATTCAGTTGCATATTGTGTAGCCGTTCCGTTGTGAGCCTGTTAGAACGCTTATGCGTACTGTGAAGCAGTCCCTTGTATAGATAGCAGAATTCCACACTGTTACTTTGTACGTCATTGTAAAGCGTATCTATCACGCCTTGAACGTAGCCTGACAAGTAAACGGGGTAACGCCTGCCACCTGATTTTTGACGTGTGTTTACCTCTTCTTTCATTGCTTTAAATTCAGAGTTTAACGTCATATGGCGCGGCTTGGTAATATGAGCCATTGTAAACACTTGTTTAATGACGTTATGAATCTGCAAATATGTCATGTTAGGGCGGAAGTAACTCATGTTGTTAGTCCTTTCATTCTCCGAATATGGTGCCCGTGGTTCTTATTAAACAACGCGCGCGCTCTACTAGCTGTTTTTGCATAACATGCAGTCCAAGGGAAAGGAGCCCAGCCTACATTGCCCAGCCCGTTTATTGGCCTCGCTATATACTCCCCAGATCGCATACGTTCAACTGTTAGCTCAAGGCTTTGGTTTTGCTTGGTCATTATACAATGCTCCCATTTTCATCAAATTCATATTCGTTTATGGTTATTGCTTCATCCACCTGTTCGTCACTGGTAAGGTAATCGTATTCACGTTTGAGCATTATATATATTTCCTGCATGAATTCGCGAACAGTGCCTAACAGCTCCTCGAATAGTTCAACCTCGTCATTAATTTCAAAACCGTCTAATCTTTCAATGTAATCAACTGTTACACTATTTCCGTGAGAGCACCTCCCGCTATGTTCTAACTTGAAAGCCAACTGGTAAAAGTATCGACGGTTGATAAGCTGCAGTTGTTCGGCTAACTCATGCAATGCTTCCCATTGAGGGAACTCATTTTTGACGGCTTTTAGTGCCCCTTTCTGGTATTCGTAGTTACCCGTAAAACACGCGCCATCACCCTGGGAGCAAAACCCGGAAAAATAGATTTTGACATTATAAAAACCCACCATTTCAAGGGCGCTTATACTGTCATCTATTGTGCATTCATACCATTCAGAGTCTAAATCACCCTCACGCCACCATTGCCGGGCGCTCTCTTTTGCGTTCTCTGACAACTCATTAAACTTGAATATGGTAACTTGTTCGGTTCTCATTTCATCACCTTCAATTTAAGACGCCCTGTAAGCTTATACAAGGCGCTTTACGGTTTAGTGGTACGGTTGCGCGTAAACGTGCTGTAAACGCTCTCTGTAGTCCCTTAAAACGCAACGTATAGAACATTACCCGTACTATAGTCGTAATCCACAACCAATGTCATATCATGCAAGTCGTCAATATCATCAAGGCTATAATTAGCTAGCACCTCCTCCAACGGTTCCTCACTAAATTCACAACAAATTGCGATAACGTCTAATGTAAACGGTTCGTCAGTGTCATCCTCCCACGCTTCAAAATGATCATATAACGCCTGTAGAGCATGGTGACTAAAATTTTCCATCCTGCCATAAGCGCGGAATTGCTCAACAAACATTTGATAATCTACTTGAATATACATAGTTAACGGCCTTTTAATTTAGTGTGGTGTTACGTGTTCAATTCACGGCGTTTGATAATCCTATACGCGCCGCCCTCATTATCTCGGTATTCTTTCAGATTGTCCCTAACCTCCCGCATATTCTCACTGGTTACTAAGTCTTCAAAGCCATGGCCGTACCCGTAGTCGGACTGTAATACATATAGGTAAGTAAACTTATTACATCGCATAATCTTAAACCTTGTTAGTGTTCAACAAAAACGAAAAACGCGTATACACTATCATCGTTGTCGTCGGTTTGTTCTTCCAGATCTGCAAAAAACCTTCGCTGATTTTTAACCGCTGGTTTGATCTTGTTAACTGCAGCTAACGCCGCCTTATGCCATTGATCGTTTAATACATTGTCATCGAAAGTGCGTTCATCACTTCCACCGATAGCGCCCATGTTTAATTCGTTGCGCAGCTCCTGTTTTATTTCTGATAGTTTCATGCCGTGATAAACGGGAATCTGCACGTGTGCTAAATGATGTCCTGACCAGTAGTCTGGTAAACATGTATCAGAGTGAGAACAATCTAAGATAATACGTGACATAATAAAACCCTCGCTATTATTAATTCAAAATTACAACGGTTTTCCATCAATACAAGGTTTAAACTTTTTGATAGTAGCGTCAATACCCAGTGCACACAATCGACTGGCGGTGGTGGCTGTAGGCCAAGCT
>Ga0209414_1000123_pt1 | contig 33825 bp, 46 predicted proteins | sample LakVidmifraction_4_FD_181154 | JGI IMG/M metagenome (GOLD analysis project Ga0209414, IMG submission 181154) | Hypersaline microbial communities from Lake Vida, Antarctica - Brine Hole Two &gt;0.2 micron (SPAdes) (version 2) | ecosystem: Environmental > Aquatic > Non-marine Saline and Alkaline >...
AAGGATGGGTCCTGAAAGGATGGGTCCTGAAAGGATGGGTCCTGAAAGGATGGGTCCTGAAAGTACTGGACCGGCTCTCCAAGCCTATTTGTTCAATCACTTTGATTTCCCCCGCAAGCCATACATCTTTGCTACCATTTTTAATAACGAGAACACCCCCATCGGTCAGACTGACATGATTACCCAAGCGGCGCCTCTCCAAGAAAACGTAGACCGCCGCAAGCAAGACATTGATGAGAACGCTTCTTTGGTTAACGGACAAGTAAAAGTCGACTCCAGTGTAATGAGCAAAGCCGACGCCCAGAAGCTCAGATTTGAGGCCCGGGGCGTTATTTGGGGCAAAGGCGTAAAAGAGGGTGTTACCCGTGAAACCGGCTCGGCGCTACCGGCTTTTGTGTTTGAGGACATGAAAGACTCCCGCGATGAGATTGATAACATCATGGCCGCTTCTTCAGCTTTCCGGGGTGAACGAGAAGGAACTGAAACTAAGGCTGGTCGCTTGGCTCTGATTGACCAATCGTACTTGGCGCTTAACGAGCTGGTGCAAGTCATGGACTACTGTTGTTACGAGATGTTCAACTGGTTCTACCAAATTGCCAAAGTAAACTACACCGAAAACCACCTAGCTAAACTCGTAGGTGTAGACAGGTCTCTTGAAATTGTCAGCCTCATGCAAGACGACTTCATGGATGGTGCTGAAATTAAAGTTGTCCCCGGCAAGACCCTTCCTGAAGACAGTCAGTTCAAGTACGAACAAGCCCAAGCTGACGCTGAAAAAGGCTTCATTTCACCGATTGATTACTTGGAAATCGCTGGCTACGACAATCCAGCAGGCAAAGCCAAGAGTGCCCAGATGTTCATTCTCAATCCCCCAATCGCCGCTGGCTTAACCCCCGAAGAAATAGAACAGTTAGCCCCACCAAAACAAGAGGAAGTTCCCCCAGCTACCGCTATCTCTTTCAAGGACCTTCCGCCCGATGGTAAAATCCAACTAGCCGCTCAAGCCCGAATCCAACTTGACCCCTTAGTCATGGCCGCTCAGATGGCCCAAGAGCAAGCTTACAAGCAAGCCAAAGAAACTGCTAAAGCCACTCCTAAAGCCGCCCCTAAATCTTCAGCGTAAAATTTAGGTACTTGCATAGGTAGTGAAATTTATATAATATAGTTAATACAGTATGACCAAGCCGAACATCCAGCTTCACAGCCAAGGAAACTAAGCAGTCGAAAAACAATATGCCCCCACCATACGAACTTGCAGATGAACCGATAGTAGAAACCCCAGTAGAAACTATTGCTCTACCCGCCGAACCTGACAGTGCCGATGATGGCTTTCTCGATGATGACTCAGAGACTTCTGAAGACACCCTAGACGAGCCAGTTGTTGATGCACCAAGTGAGGTCCTCTACGAACTCCCCGACGGACGTAAAGTTACCGGAGAAGTCGTGCGAGCAGAGTACGGGAATCTAATGAAGGACTACACTCAAAAGAGTCAACGGTTAGCTCTTTATGAAAAAGTAGCCAAACCTGAGCCTGATAATGTACCCGAGTGGCAAAAGCCCGGTTATGTTCCTACCAGCTACGCTGAAATCATCCAGATTGCCAAACAGCAAGCCAAAGATGAAATCAAACAAGAGCGAGAACAAGAAGAGTCCCATAAAACTGAGTTATCTTCCCAGATTGAGGCTGAATTAGCTGAAATTAAGAAGGTGGACCCTAAGTTAAATGAGAACTCTCTCTTCCTCCATGCCAATAAGTACGGTTTTCGAGACCTAAGTAAAGCCTACGAAAACATGAAAGCCTTGAATGACGCCAAGCTGTCAACGGAACAAAGAACGGTAAAAAATATCCAAGCTCGTAAGGATAACCCAGTTGCCGGTAAGCCAGGCACCGCTTCACCGACAGCCCCTGCGTATGGAGACCACAACCAGTACGGTTCAGCTCTAGAGTATCTCCAAGCCCACCAGTAGAACTTACTAATTTAATTTTAAAAATATATGGTTTTTGACGAAGCCGTACGAACAACAACTCGTACATTTATCATTCCCACAGTGTATGACCAGGTAACAAAAGGTTCTCCATCTTTGATGAAGACTCTTCGACTGGCCAAGCCGTGGAAGACCGGAACAAAGTACGAATTCCCAGCCAAGATTGTAGACACCACTAACGGTGGTTGGACAGGTGTAGCTAATCAGCTAGATACTGACCGACAGAATACACGCGTCACGGCCTCTTTTGAGCCAAAGATGGTGTATAAGCCAGTAGTGGCTGCCGATATCGAACTGACCCTCAACATGGGTTCAGAACGTATCGTAGACCTCCTCCAGACAGAGTACGATTCACAAGCGCAATCATTGATTAACCTTATGGGTCAGGGTCTGTTTCTAGGTGATGGAACTGGCAACATGCCTGACTCTATCCGTAACTCAGCTGACGACGGTGGTGCGTTCAATACCTATGGTGGTATTTCTCGTACAACTTACCCAGCTTGGGCCGGATACGACCTCGTGTCAGCTGGTGCTTTAACGCTCGCTAAGATGGCAACATTTTATGATGCTATCGAAATTGGAACTGAGAAGCCAGACTGGATGGTAACTACTAAGGCCCTATGGTCTGTGTATGAATCACTCCTTACTCCACAAATCCGAGCCGGGTACACCCAAAACGGTTTCCCTAAAATGGATGAGTACGGAATTGTCGGTGGAAACTCAGGTCTTTACGGACAAACTGGTTTCGAGTGTCTATGGTTCCGAGGAACTGCGGTAGTTAAGGATGAGCAGGCTCCAGCTGGTTCTATGTACGGTTGGAACACGAAGTACTTTGGATGGAAAGGAATTGACGTAAAGGCCGCTGGAGTTTCACAACTCAACTTTAAGTCTACAAGTGAAGGTATTCCATCTGGCGTGCCAGGTCGAGTACCATCAACCAAAGGATTTAACGTCCGAGAAATGATGAGTCCAGTTGACCAGCTTGCTCAGATTGGTTACGTGTTCTACGCTGGGAACTTTATCTCAGAACAACCACGTTTGACGGGTGCGATGTTAGGATTGAGTTAGTAGTTATTAGACCTAATGGGGACAACCCCAGAATGGGTGATGGATGAAAAATTCCTTAACCTGCAATAAATCATATGCAACAAATTACTTTTCAGAGTGTGTTTCAAGTTACTACTGCTCCCGCTTTCACTATCGGGGCAGAGGCTCAAACACCAGACGGACGTGAATGGGTGTATGTCGTAGCGGGAACAGGCGGACTAGCGCGGGGTGATGCTGGAGTTCCAGTAGCCACTACAACCGTGACTACCGTTAGTTCTTCAGTAGACATCAACAACCGCATTGTCTTTATTAACGAGGCAGCTGCCGGTTGGACTCCAGGAATCTTCGCAGATTCTTATGTAACCGTAAACACGGGTACTGGTGTTGGTCAAATGGCTCAAATCATGAGCAACACAGCTGACCAGCTTCAACTTTACCCAGCCTTTGCGCTTACAACCGCTCTTGCTGTGGCTGACAGTGGTATTGCCATTGTCTCACCAGGTCGATTGGTTAAAGCTCTAGTCACTAGCAAAAAGCAAAACGTCCAGGGCATTGCCCAGATGGCGTTTGCTGCCGGTGATTACGGTTGGGTGCTTAGAAAAGGAGCTGGTGTAGTATTCTCGGGAGTGTCCCTTACCCCGGTGGGTTCTAACTTTACCTCTGGTGATGACACCGCTGGACGTGTCATCCTTGGAGTAGCAACAGAAGGCCCGTTTGCTGCCCAGAACCTTGGTAAAGTGCTTGTCGTCAACCCTTCGGCTGACCAGCTTGCTCTCGTTCAAGTGAACATCGAGTAGTGAACATCGAGTATGTAAACATCGAGTAGATGTTTCCCCGTACGGTTCTCAATTTGAGAATCGGGGGGAGTCATTTAGACTCTCGGTGGAACGATTGAAGCCACTGTAACTAATTAGCAAGTATGACGCCAAACTCACCAATGGGTAATGCCGACTTAAATAAAGTCGTACGCCTTACCAACAAAACGGACTTCGACTTCACTCCAGAGATGGGTGCAAAATACGACAGTGTGCCGTATTTTATCACCGCTGGAAAGTCCATGCTGGCACCTAAACCAGTAGCTAAACTATTAGCAAAACACCTAGCTCGCCAAGTATTCCTTCGCAACGCACCATATCGGGATGAAACCGAAGTTGATGGTAAGGGGAGTACCCGAGCTTTGTGGACGGAAGAACAAGCCCTTAAACTGGCTGATACCTTTATTACTGATGAATACGCTGAAGAAAAAGAAGTTCCTCGCTCTGAGGCTCAAATCATGCAACAGAAGATTGCGGAACTAAACAAAGAGTTCCCAATGGACAGTATGGAAACCGCCACTATCATGGCTCCTACTCAATATGTGGATAAGCAGGAAGTCATCCAAGCCTTGACTGAAAAGAACATCCGCTTTGATGCCCGTCTGAGTAAGGCGGCTTTGGAAGAACTACTTACCTAAGTATGGAATTTGTTAACTCTGAAACATTTGCTTCAATAAAAGAACTGGCTGAAATCCAGGGTCAAATTGCTGCTGGTAGAGCAGAGTTAGCCTCGTTTGAGAGCGCTAAGTTAGCTTTCTTTAAAGAACGTGAAGTCGAAACTTTAAAGATTGTAGACAAGACTCTTACTATGAGTAGAGAGGCGATACAGGAAGCCAAAGAAAACAAGGAAGCTATCGCCTTTTTGCTCACAGAATTGACCGACTCAGTTAATGATATTAAAAGCCTGCACACCGGGGTTAACTATTTAATTAAAGACTACGCCCTAGCGACGGAAGCTACGGGGGACGCTATTAAAGAAAAGACCGCGGAACTTGAATTTGCGTCAACTGTATTAAAGCAACAGAAATCCCATCTCATTGATGCCCAAAAAGCGATGGAGGTAGAAAAGGCTTTGTTGGCTCGTGATAGAATAAGGATAGACGATACTACCGAAATGCTCAAAATAGAAATTAACCGAATTAAAAATTTAAAAATATAACATGGCTGATATAAACACCCTCATCGCCAAAGCTACCGTATCAAGCGCACCCACTATCGCGTCAGCGGCTGTTGCTCTACCCGCGAACACCAACCGAGGTGGTTTTATTATCCAGAATCTAGGAGCTAATCCACTCTTTGTCCGCTTCGGAGCCGGTGCCAGCACCACTGAGTTCAACTTCATTCTAAGAGCCAGCTCACTGGCTGACGATGGGACTGGGGGTATTTTCACAACTAATGAAGGAACCGTTTGGACGGGGATAATCTCTATTGCGGGAACCACTCCCCGCTACGTGGCGACTGACTTAATAGCTTAATTATGCAAGTAGAAAACAACGGTGAGACCATCATATTCGACCAGAAGACTACCGAAGCTATCGAAGCGGGTAAAAACCGTATCACGCTTTTACAGACTGAGGAACTTCGGTACAACAAACTAATTACTGAACTAAAAGCTCAGGTTATTTCGGTTGATAATGAATTGGCAGATAAAACGAAAAGGTTTGAATCTGTTGTGGCAGAGCTAAATATTTTAGTGACAGAAGTTGAAGACGAGCGAATCCTCCTTGAGTCAATCACCCAAGAGCATTTGATTGTTACCTCAGTTATGAAGGAACATGAACTTGTTTTAACTACAAGAGAGGAGGAGGTTTTAGAAAGAGAGCGTACTTGCACCGACATTGAAAAACAAGTCTCTAAAAGAGATGCTTCCATTACTATTCGGGAAAATACCGTAGCCCTGCTTGAAGAGAGCCTTAAAGAAAAGCGTGCGCTGATTGACGAATTTAAGTCTAAACTATGAACATAGACCAGCCAGGAGCTTATTCTTTTACTCAGCTCTTGGATGTCCCTAAAACGTACTTTGGGGCAGGGGGAAGAATCTTGACAGTCAATCCATTTGAAACAGGTATTGATTTTAACCCCCCAGGAGGAAGTGCCTCATGGGGAGGTATTTCAGGAGTATTGTCCAATCAGACAGACTTACAAACAGCCTTAGACGCAAAGCAGGCTACTCTCGTTTCATCTACAAACATTAAGACAATCAATGGAGCCTCTGTCTTAGGTGCAGGGAACTTAATAGTTGGTGGCTCTTTAACCAAAGGCATTACAGAGGTTGACTTCGGCCCGACTGAACAAGGTGAAGCAGTTGTTTCTGTCGTAGACGCAGCCATTACCGCGACATCATATCCGGTTGTAACGATGTACGCTCTAGCAACCGCTGACCATGACCCCGATGACTACATGGCTGAGGGTGTGACCGCCTACGTGACAAACGTGGTAGCTGGTGTTGGTTTTGATATTGCGGCTGGCTGTAATGATACAACTTGGGGTAAATACGCAGTCACGTTCGCTTATTAGTAGTGTATAATTATAAATAATATGTCAGTAGTAATAAAAGGAATCACAAGTGGCAACGGAGCAGAAGTAACTAGTTTTAATGCCCTACAGGTAACATTGGAGGATTCAGTCGGCAACAGGGCTGGGCGAAGACAACGAGAACTAATCCCTGCGAATCAGGAGTCAATTCTTATTGCTGGTAGAAATGACGACCTAGCGATGTCACTACGAGTAGACCGCAGGGGTAACATTGTCACAGGTAATTACATTCCTGAATTACTAGAGAATTTCGAGGGCGCAACGCTCAATGTCCAGAAATGGCTAACTGCTACCACTACCTTCTCTCCGGCTCAAAGTTCAGTCGGTGGCTATGTATTTAACAACACCTCGCTTGTTACCGCCAACGCCGTATCTATCCTGCAATCACAACGGCAGTTTTATAAACACCCCCGCATCCCACTACAAATTAAACTACGTGTGCGAGCGAACATTGCCACCAACAGTAATGCTGATTTTGGATTCGGACTACCAGTGACCACTACTATGCTAGTACCAAACGGTCTAGCAGTTAGAATCGTAAACGGTTTATGGTTTGTTGTTTTGACATTTAACAACGCTGAGCTAGCGTCACCTGTTGCCGTACTACAACCAGACGGCGTGACTCAATTCTCTACAGCAAACCTAAACTCTGAATTTTATGTAGTCGATGTAAACGTCGATGACGACAACGCTATTGTGACAGTCCAGGACACTGGTACAGGCGAGTGTGTAGGTTTTGCGAGAGTTGTAGTGCCTATCACTTCCTTGGCGATGTGGGGAGCAACTTCACTACCTGTATACGCACGAGTATGGAACGCCTCTGTCGCTCCCGCAACTGCACCTGTTTTCACACTTGGTTATTTCCAAGCTCTATCTACAGACTGGAACGTGTCCCCTGATATGTCTCAGGCGGCTGCTTCGCTTGGTATGTCAGCCGGAAGAAACCCATACACCGGAGCACAAACTGAAAACCACACCAACTCTACCGCACCTGTGTTGGCTACGCTATCAAACATCGCTGCTGGGTACGTTACGCTTGGTGGTAAATTTCAGTTCGCTGCTCCCGCTGGAGCCGTGACTGACTTCGCTCTGTTTGGCTTTGCTGTTCCCGTTGGCTCACGCTTTATTTGTGAAGGTGTCCGCATAGAGTCATACAACACAGGTGCGACAGTTGCTACTGTCGCTACTGTTATTGAATGGGCTGTTGGCTTTAACTCCTCAGCCGTGTCTCTGGCTACCACTAACATAGTGCGCCGTCAATGTGGTGTGCAATCTTACGCTATTGGTGTTGCTATTGGTGCTGTTGCTCCCGCAATAGACATAACCTTTGCAACCCCTGAAGCGGTTGAATCAGGACGCTTCTTGCATGTAATTTTAAACGTACCAATCGGAGCCGCAACAGCTTCTCAGGTTATCCGTGGACAAGTATCAATAAAAGGTCGCTTTATCTAAACCGATTATTAAGTCGTGATATACTTTTGGTATGAAAACTTCACTAGACCAAAATCATGTTCCAGCACTACTAGCAGTCCTTAACACCGATACTGTTCAAGGTACTAATTTAGTGACTATTTCTATTGATGCGTCAGGAGACATCAAAACCGATAGTGTAGCCACTATTTCTTTTACCCCGAGTCCGATTGACCCTCAAGATGAAAACTACAACAACTGCTGGTTATTTGAAGGCTCTGACGGATTAACCTACCCCGCCGTAGCTACCGCTGACGGTTCCCTTTTAATAGAGCAATAAAATTATGGACAACAACATCTTACCAAGAGACCAAAATCACATACCCGCAGCAGGGTTTGAAAGTAGTACCACCCCTGGGTTAGTGTTGCCTGGTAGGATTAATGAGATTACTGGACGAATTCTAGTTAATGCTACAGGAGGAGGAGGTTTCCCAGACCCGTTAACCACAAATGGGGACATTATTGCTCGAATAAGTGGAGTCACAACCCGTCTTCCTCAGGGGGCTGACGGAACAGTTTTAGGAGTAGTAGCGGGACTGTTACAGTATTTTACTCCCTCTGGCTCAGGAGACATGGTACTAGCTAACGCTCAAACTAACACGGGTGCTAAAACTTTTAATGACACCACACTACTATTACGCAACGTAGCCAACACATTCAACGGTTCTTTTTTAAATACGAATACTGCAAACCGTGTTTACACACTCCAAAACCGAGCAGGAACACTGGCGGACGACACTGATTTAGCGTTAAAGGCTAACCTTGTTTCTCCTAGTTTTACCACCCCCACACTGGGAGTAGCCTTGGCGACAAGTATCAACGGACTCATAATTACTACTACTACAGGAACCTTAACTCTAGCATCATCTAAAGTATTTACTGTAAACAACACTATTACTCTGGCAGGGACAGACGCCACCGTAATGACGTTCCCAACTACGTCAGCAACAATCGCTCGGACTGACTCCGCGAACACCTTTACTGGAGTACAGACCTTTAGTACCCCGATTGCTACTACTAGTGTCGCCACTATGTCCGCTACCGTAGGCGGAGGCGTCCCAACTCCACCAAACAACACCACGACCTTCCTTCGAGGGGATGGTACGTTTGCTACCCCTGCGGTAGGGGGTGATATGGTGCTTGCGAGCGCCCAAACTAACACAGGCGCAAAGACGTTTAATGCCACCACTCTTTTACTGCGAAACGTAGCCAACTCTTTCAACGGTAGTTTCACTAATACCAATACAGCCGATAGAATCTACACTTTACCTGACGCCGCTGGAACAGTAGCCAGTATCAGTTTTGCTCAAACATTTACTGGAGTACAAACATTTGTTGCTCCAGTCTTAGGTACTCCAACCTCAGCCACCCTAACTAACGCCACGGGTCTACCAATATCAGGACTGGTGAACTCAACATCATTAGCTCTCGGTCTAGGAACAATTGAACTCGGTAACGCTTCCGATACTACTCTTTCAAGAAGTGCCGCTGGTGTCCTGGCTGTCGAGGGAGTGGTAGTGCCGACTATCTCTAGTACCAGTACGTTTACCAACAAGCGAGTCAACCCACGTACTAACTCAACCACTAACGCCGCTACCCTAGCACCAGACCTATCCGCAGCCAACGTCTACTTTAGGACAACTCAAACAGAAACTCTAACTATCAGTGCTCCAATCGGCACACCAGTAATCGGTGAGACCTTGTATCTTGAAGTCAGTAGTGTAGCTGCTCAGACGCTCACCATCAACGCCACCTACGTAGTCTTTGGTGCAGCTTTCCCCGCTTCTACCACGGCTGGTAAATCGTTTATGCTGACTTGTACGTTTAATGGTACAAACTGGCGAACAACGTGGGCTTCACAAGTATAGAAGTTTAATTAAAAATATATGAATATCATCTTAGAAAATGTAGTAGTAGGACTAACCACCACGGGGGTAGCTAAAGTTATGGACAATGACGTGAATCTACTTAATGCACCATTTGATGTGTCTACAATGGCTGAGCTAAGTGTGTTTGTCGACAAGCTCTTAAAGAACCAAGTAGAGTTCGCTGGACTGACTGACGGAGCGTTTACCGTTACGCCTGTGCCAGTAGTAGTTATCGACCCTATTAACAAAGCACTAAATGACGTTTATGAAGCTCAACGATTACTGGAACTTAAAGTGATTACCCAGCTAGAATACGACGCTGTTGTAGCTACTTACAAAGCCTTGCTAACCCCTAAGCCATAGAGTATGTCCCTGTTTACTTATACTCAAAATTTTGACGGTCTATCTACGGGTAACTTATCTGGTCAAGATAGCTGGGTTTATAACTCAGGTGCTCAACCACAAGTACAAACTAGCGTTTTTGAGAGTTCCCCTAATGGTATATCAGGGGCGTTAAACAGTAACATCAACACGCAACGGGACATTACTGCCGTCACTACTGACAACGCTATCTATTACTTCTCGCTGAGAGTAGACAATGTTGCCACGGTAGATAATATGGGACTACAATTTAATGCTGGGGCTACGGCAATTGCTGTAGTTTACATGAACGCCCCGAACGCTGGAGATATTGGTCTTCGTGACCCGATAGGGGGAGCCTACACAAACTTGCAAACTGGGGCTTCAGCAAATACGTGGTATCGCATCGGGGTAGAGTTTGATTTCACCAATGACAGAGTGCGGGCGAATATAAATAACGGGACTATGTCAGCGTGGCGAACCATGACGGCTTTTTCACAGGTAAACAGACTGGTAATTACAGGAAACAACGGTGACGGGGCTACTACAATCGGGTACTGGGATAACTTTAGTACAACTTATCCTATCGGTGGTGGCTTCGTCCCTACTCCCCTTATGCACCAGCGAATGATGGCGGGTGGTAATATATAACTTATGGAATACCTTAAATCGCTACCGATAGAATTACTGGTAGTAGTAATTGCCATTTGCGGTGGATTGGCTCGTTATTTAAACGGGTACACTAACGGAATCCCTTTTAAATTAGGGATTTTCTTAGCCAGTGGTGCGGTAGCAGGGTTCACCGGCTACATCTTTGCTATCTTTGGAGCTTCAATGGACTTGCCCCAGCACATGCTGTTTGTGATGGCTGGTATCGGAGGATTCTTTGGCGAGCAAACTATGAAGCTAATCTTGGAATCAGTTACTAAAAATAAACAGTGATATACTACATTTATGCAAAATATATTTGAATCAGCTTCAAAGATTGTATTTATAATGATGGCTCTAGGAGTCAATCTGGCTTTGTTTTCCGACAAAATAACTGGAGAACAGTTTATGATGTTATCAGGAATGGCGTTCACGTTTTACTTCGCTAATAAAGGGGATAAAAATTCTGATTATCTAGGTAAATAATATGTCCTGGAAAGATGAAGACAACCACATAGTAATAGGAGGCTGGGATAAAGGGATTGCTCCCTCCCCCTACTTAGGTCACGCCGACATGCGTAACGTAGACACCACCTCTATTTCTGGGGAAGTGAGCGTGGCTTTTAAGAGTGGCGCGGTGACTATTCCTCCTATTTTTAATGCCGTAGCTTTTACCGCCCAAGCTACCGGGGATACAATTACTGTGGCAAGTGTAACAGGGTTATATGTCGGGTGTGCCATTGTTTTAAATACCAATACAGCCACCGGACTAACCACCGCTATTGTTTACTACGTCCAAGCTATTGTAGGACTGACTTTTAAAGTCTCTTTATTCCCTAACTCTCCCGTAATTAACATTACGGTAGATGGCTCAGGAACGCTGACTACCTACCAATACGGCAACCAACGGGCACTAGTTGATAATGGTGCTCCTGTTTCCTACCACCACGCTCCTGAATTAGAAGGAGTGTTTCTGGTGGACTCTTCTAACTACGTTTGGTTTTGGCAACAAGGAACAAGTGGAGCGTCCCCAATAAACACAGTTCTTTTTTTAGGTAATATCTCAGGAATTGGGGCCACCTCCAACAACCAGACTGGCCTCGTATACTGGAATGGACAAGTGGTGCTAGTTCAGCAACCCAACACCTTTAATTTACTGGACTGGAGTCTGTTTTTAACAGCTAACGGAACAGATTGGGACTACACCTCAATTAGAGGTAGCGAGCCTCTGCCCTTACTAATGACCACAACTGTTGCTATTCCTTATAAATACCACTGGACAGAATGGCGAGGAAGCGACCAGTATGTTCTTCCAGAGATAATCCACCAAAACAGACTGTTTACTGCGGCCACCGCGACAACAATAACTTCGGCTACTTTTTCCGTTAAAACGGGGGATATTATCTATGCCGTCGTGGCAACTTGGAACAATATTGTCGTTAATTCAATTACCTTTAATGGGAACGCTACAACTACCGTAACATCTAATAATGGGACAAGTGGTTTTCCTTTTGGTATAAGGATTGAAACCTACACCGCCCCTTCAGACATGACAGGGGAGATAGTCGGGACTTTTGCCTCAACCTCTACAAATCGGTTGGTTTCTTATTACGTTATAAAAAACGCCACTGAGGGAAGTGGAGGCTCAGGCTCAGGAGTTAGTAGCAGCACTATAGGAGATATTCAAACAAAAACCGCTCCTAACAGGATAGGGACATTATTTTGGTGGACAAACAACGATAACGTCATCATTACCAATCCCTACAGCCTGACTAAGCTCGCGGGAGTTGAGACTTCTGGCGTAGGGCAAGATTGGATGTATGCCGCCCCTTTAGGAAACCACGCTTCGATAACTCTTAAAAAGAGTGTGCCTATAACGATTGGAGAAGATGACACTATTTATTACGGAGCTGGGCAAAATATTGTCGGTTCTTTATTAACTAATGCGGGCGGGGCTTTTAATTCTAAGGATGCAACAACGTACACCTTTAACTGGAACGCTTTAGACCTGCCTGCTGATGAAGTCGTCCAGTCCCTTTCCATGGCTTCCTCCACGCTGTTTGTGGGGGCCACCAGTAATAAGGTCTACCCTTGGGACACTATTTCCCCGTCCTTTGACTACCCAATTATCCTTCCGGAATCAGGGGTAGTTGACTTCGTAGCCTCAAACAACTTGCTGTACACCTTTACGGGGTCTCTTGGAAAGACGTACTTGACCAACAACTCCTCAGCCTCGCTTTATCAAGAACTTCCGGCTCAACTAGCGACCTCAGTTAAACCCTACTACTTTTACTGGGACGCCAACATGGATGGAGCTGAACTATTCTTTACGTTTCAAACATTTACCAATGGTAGTCCGACTCCTCAAGGGGTATCTGCTGGAGTGTGGGCCTTTAACTCAAGCACCAACGCCCTACGAATGGTGCAAAGCCCCATTCAAGGCTACGACAGTTGGGTACGGATGGTCTGCCCCGTCAGTGAGGGGAACTCGCTAACAATGATACAACCGCAAGGACAAGGACTCTTGGTAGGTTACTCTCGTAGTGGCAGTTATTTCCTAGACTACTCAATTAATACCCCCTACGATAACTGGGAAAGCTACATCGAGACAGACATTATCCCAGTGGCTACCTACTTTGATAAGCACACGTTTGAAAAGATTGAGTATAAGTTAGGAGCACCTATGGTCTCTGGTGAGGGGATTCGAGTCTACCAACGAAGTAACCTCTCAGAAGCCTATGCGCTGATTGCCGAGTTCACTACTCCTGGTCAAATCTCAGACGAGTCAAGTATCAACTGGGAAAATGTACAGTGGGTACAGTTTAGAATTGAACTCAGAAGCACCCCTACCACTCCATCCTATGTGCGCCTACGAGAATTAAGACTTAAATAATATGGTTCCATTAACTGAAAACGACATCAGACGAATTGCTAAAGAAACCTTAGATAAGGAGCTTAAAAACATTAAGTGGAGCAACTTCGACACCCCTCGTCACGTCCACAATGGTAAAGATGCTCCCCGGGTTAATGATACTGATGTAGTGGCCGGGAGAAGCACTCTAGGGAGTCTCACCATGAGTACAAGTAGGCGATATAAACTAGGGTTAACTTTTAACCCCAAGCAGATGCTTTTCTTAGGAGTAGCTACCGGACCAGCTGGGGAGAGAGTTCAAATAAATTCAATGGCTCGTTTTGGTCCAGGATATTATCTACAGCCCGCCTCTAGCGGGGAAGTAACTGAGGGGGGGTTAGAACTAAATGTCATCCAAGGAGGGAACTGGTTTATGGCAGACAATGGGACTACTAATTTTAGAGCCTCTGTTACCGAAGGACATTTAGCCAACGCCACAGGATATGGAGGAGCAGTTGACGTCCGTGCCACTATCCCTAATCTGTCCACCCAAGCGTCTTTGGCATACCCTGATGGACAAGCACCTGTCACTGACAACTATGGGGACCGGTCTACCCGGGGCTGGGGGAACGGATTTGTGTATGTGGATGTGACTTTAACTGCTGGCTGGGAGCTGGCCGCTACGTTTGTGGTCAGCTGAGTAATGCTATACTACTCGTATGATAACCTGGACAAACGCCTTAGAAATGTACACAAGTCTGACAAAAAACACGTCAGCCTCTAATCTTGTCTTTGGAGCACAGACTCTTAACGATTCCATTCGGACAGTGTGTTCTATTAATGGCGGTAAGTGGCCGTTCCTTGAAGTCGAAGAAACGGTACAGACAGTGGCTGACCAAGCCTTCGTCACCCTCCCGAACAACATCAGAAAAGTAATGAGTTTCAGGTATACTCAAGGACTCGACCCTAACAAAGATGCTACCTACACTCCTCGAATGTTGTTCGACTCAGAAGCCTGGGAGAGAATTTTGTCAGCTCGTTTAGGCACATCTAACTACCCTTTATTTGGCTACCAAAAAGACCGCCAGCTATGGTTCACCCCGATTCCTAGTACCAGTGGTAATCTCATCTCGCTTCGAGGGCGCCGACATATAACAGACCTATCTATCGCTGACTACACCGCCGGAACTATAACGAGTGTGCCTTTTGTCCGAGCGTTTACTGGCGTCGTAGCCAGTGGAGCCACTAGTGCCACTTTAACGGCTGCCTTCACTCTCCCGACGGGGGTTTATTCAGTTAGATTCAGCTCAGGGCAGAGTCGTTTAGTGCTTTTGACTAATGGAGCTACTACCGCCACCTGGTCAGCCCCAGTGACCGTGGCAGCTACGTCAGCGATTACTGTGGAGACTATCTTAGGTGGCTCTATTTTAACCGGCACCGGAACCACTTTCACTAGAGATATGATTGGTCGTTGGATACGAATTACCCAACTGTCAGACGCGAACACTGGCGATGGTGCTTGGTACAAAATCAGTGACTTCTACAACTCCACCACTATTGGAATTTCCACCCCCTACCAAGGGACAGAGATTTCCGTAGGGACAGCTGCCTACCGAATTGGTCAATGTTCAGTTATCCCTGAAGCCTACCAAATGGCACCCATCTATCGAGCCGCGGCTTTATACTGGAATATCAATAACCCTAACAAACTTAGTCTTTCTTTAGCTAATCAATACTGGAGACTGTATGACGGCGGAGTAGAAGTGGCTCTAACTTCAGAGTACGGCGGACTGATTGGACAAATGATGCAGGAATCAGGTGAGTCTATGGAGGGTCCATACATCTCACCTCTTCCCCGAAAAGGTGACGCGGACTTTGGTATTCCATTTTATTCACCCTGGAATAATGCTTCTGGCCTTTAACAAATAATCTATGAACCCTTCATTTAACACAGCGCACTCAACGCCATCAACGACTAGAAAAGCCCCTGCTCCTGGAAGACGCTATGGCGGATTTTCCACCATTTCTGATACGTTAGGAGTTCCTAGGAAACCATTAAAAGCCCCTGCTCCTCGTAAGGACGATTTTAATATGGGAGTTCCTTCGTCAGCAACTTCAACCGTCCCTACCCCAAAAGCTACGTTCACCGGAGGCGGAGCAGCTTCAGGAACAGGTCTGGGAGCAATTCAAATGGGGGTAGAGATGCCTCAGATGCCAGCTTCCCCAACTTCCCCAACTTCCCCAACTACAAGGAATGTGACTCCTCCAAAGGATTACTACGAAAAATCCCGCACCGCTATGGATGACTACATGAGGTCTTTGTCCCCGTCTGATGCTGAGAATGATGTCACCAGAAGGAGAGACAACTTGTATGAGTCAACCCGGTCCGGAGTAAACCGTCAAGAAGAGTCCGCTATCCCAATGAACTTTATTACTGGGCGACAACGAGTAATTGAAGACCGCGGCCGAGAAGCGGTGGCTCCCCTTGAAAGTGAATTAGCTCGCCTCACAACCCAACGAACGGCTCTTAGTGCTGGTAAAAAAGAAAGAGCGACATTTGAGAAGAATCTTGGTGACGAAATGAAGGCAGATGACCGCTACGCGCAAGGCACTCTACAAACTCTAGGTAACGATGTTGTTCGCCTTCGCCCTGACGGTTCACAAGAAGTGGTCTACAAGGGGACTCCTGAAGTAAAGACTCAGATTGTGCAGTCCGGAGGCAAGAACGTCCTAATTAACTCTGCTACTGGCGCAGTCATGGCTGACCTTGGTGCTACTGAAGGCTCTCTCTCCCGAGCTAACGACAACGCTAACCGAAAAAGTGGAGCAGGGGCTACTACTGCTGCTGCTGTAAAAAAGGGCAATACTAACTTGTACGATTTAATTGAAAAGCAATTTGATTTGTCTGGAAATTTAGACCCCACACTTAAAATTAAAGTCCTCACATACCTCGATGAAGCCACCGCTGACGGTAATGAAGTTCCTTTTGCAGACTTTTTTGAAGATTTCCCAGAACTAGCAGGACCGGCAGAAGAAAAGCCTAAACAAAACTTCTTCCAAAGGTTGTTTAATTAACACATGGCTTCTTTTTATGAACAAACGAAACAACGAAGACAAGCATCCTCGTCTGGAGCTTCTTCATCTACTCCAAGCGGGGTAGCCCCTCTTTCTCGGTATCAAGAAAGGAAACAAAAGAACGCGGGAACTTTCAAACCAGTAGTCACTCCTAAAGCACCAGAACCATACAAATCCACTTCAGGTGAGGCTTTTGTTCGTGAAGCTGCTTTTGGTATTCTACCTACTTTAGCAACTATTGGTGGAGGTATAGCTGCGGGTTCAGCAGCAGGAGCAATAGGCGGAACAGTTGTGCCAGGTATAGGAAACGTGGTAGGGGCTATCGGTGGAGGTCTTGTAGGAGGACTCGGAGCTGCTTACGGAGCAGCCAAAGCTCAAGACTTTGCTCTGCCAAAGATATTTGGAAAAGAGAACATGGATGTAGTGCAACAAAAACGAGCCTCTTCAGCTGAAACAAATCCAGTAGCTTCTTCTCTGGGGAGTCTGGCTCCAACTGCTTTAGCCCTTCGCCCTAGTCTTAAAAGTTTAAAAGACTTAGGGAAAGTAGGCTCTGTACTGAAAAACCCAACAGCAAGAAATACTATTGCAGGCAGAGGAGCTGTTGATAATGCGTTTAACGTGGGTATCGGTGCAGCCTCTCAAGGGGGAATGAACGCTTACGAACAAACCCAAGACGAGACTCCTTTTAATTGGACTGAGTTTTTTGCTAACGTAGGAGGAGGAGCGGTGTTAAATACTCCAACCAAGCTCGGTAATAAGATAGGATTGAAAACCCCTGACTATTCACCAGAGCCAGTTGTCCCCCCACCCGAGCCACTACCGCCGGAACCAACTAGACAATTAAAAGTACGGTCACTCACTCCTGAAGCCCTCCCGGTAGAAACCAGCACCCCAAATAAACGACAAGCTGCCTATGCTAAAAAGCAGGGCTATGAAGCGTTCACCCCTGACGATGAGTTGCCTAGCTTCCAGATGGGAGAAGCCCCTAAACCGTTAGGTGTTCAAGGGTCTAAGATAAGCTCACCAGAAGTCTTTTCTAAAGGTAAACCCGCACCTGACCGAATCATTCCGCCTGACGCTACACCGGCTATCTACCGAAAAGAATCACAGTTCTTCTCTGACACTAAAACTGAAACAGTTGACCAATACCTTAAACGTAAAGTTGAAGGGGTGGGTAATCAACGGGTCCTTAATGAAAGGTTGTTACGGAGTATGTACGAAGACATGGAGAAGAGGCAAGCTCCTAAGTACGTTCAGACTCAAGAAGATATTGATGAATGGGGTAAGATGCCAGAACCCCTAGACGGGTCTGCTCGGGGGAGTGCTTCACAACGATTGCCTGACAACCTTGAAGGACGTCGTATCGCTCTTGAGACTCAAAAAGAAGCTCTTAAAAACGCTCCTGAAGCTGGTCTGGATAGATACTCTCCAAGTCGGGGGACCAACGCTAGGAGTCTAAGTGAAGTAGGAACCAGCAAGCTGATTAACTCTAATCCTCTTAGTAGTAAAAATAAACGGGAAAGTTTTGCTCGTGATGGCGACAGTATTGCAGAACGCCTCGGCTTTGCGGACTCAGAAGATGCTCGTAGTGCGTATCGTAAGTTTAAGATTCAACGAGAGAATGTTAGTGCTCAAGACCAAGAACTCAAAGAAGACATCGCCAACTTCTATAAGATGAAGAAGGACAAGGCTACCGCTATTACCACCGCTAAAAATCAGCCAGAGCCTAAGTCAGTTAAGCCAGAAGAAGATTTCAAATACATCCCTGACACACCTAAACCAACCCCTAAACCCGCCCCATTAAAAGCTAAAACCGCTGATACTAAACCAACTAGAGTTCCTATGAAACTAGGGAGGGAAGTTCGTACTGTCAAAGTAGAAACAAAGGGGACTGATATCAAAGCTAAAGCTACTCCCGCCAAGTCCGTCACCGTTCCTAAAGAACAACTCCCATCAGGAACCGGAGATGAAAGAATCAGTCGATACGCTGCCCGAATGAAAGCTGGTACAGCTAAAATTCTGGCTGAAGACAAAGATGCGTTCATAGAAAAGTACGACCTCCCTACCTTTAACCGGATGAACCAGAAGACGGAGATGGAGAACGCGGTGAAGTATGTCCTCGAAGACGAAGAGGACGCTCTAGCTCGATTTATCTCAGGTCGAGATGCCCCTGATGGCACTCACTCTTTAGCTCTTGGTTTGGCGTTGCGAGAAAAGGCTACGGCTACCGGAGACCGTGATTTGGCTACCCGCTTGGCTTCTCTTAAAGCTACCCGAGCGGGACAAGATATCTCCCTCCTACGTCAATCAGACCCCGATGACCCATTTAAAGCTATGGAATTGATTGTAGACGCGCGTAGAGACCAAGTAGCTCGTAATCTACCAGCGAGGCACTCAAAGGGTAAGACTAACGACCAGGCTATTGCTAGTGCAGTCAAAGAAGAGACTGACGCGATTGTTAAAGAATTGGATTTAACTGAAATCAAGCTGGCTGATGTTAAACTATTACTAGATGAATTAGATTGTTAATATGTCACTTTGCCTTCCTAAAACAGAACGGACTGCCATGGATGACGCTCTTCGCTCAGGAGCGCTGTCTATTCGTAAACTCACCTCGATGACAACCGAGGCTAGGCGAGCTGAGATTGAAAAGCATGTGGGGACAGAAGTTGCTCAGAGAATCAACGCTAAACTAGAGCAGGCTATGGTTTCTACTCAGAAGAAAGCCTTTGTTAAATGGGTCAAATCAGTCACTGAAGAGGGTACTCCTATTAGACGAGACATGCTTACTCGAGTCGGCAGAGTAGAAAAATACATCACTCCTCATTTGAGGCATGGGTTCTTAAAAGACCTAGCTGAAGCCAAACTCAGAGTAGCCGTCACTTCTGAAGAGGCTGGAGTTATTCTCCAACTACATGAAAACGTCATCAAGGCTAAAGACAGTATCCCTGATGTTTACTTGAAAAGTAAAGAAGATGTGGATATCAAAAATCGTCCCATAGAAGCTCTCCAGTACGGACACGCGATGGTTAAGTTCCAAAACTTCACCCAACAATTGCGGGAGAATTCAGCCAATCTGAGTTTAGAAGAGCGTAAAAAGCTAATCAACACTTGGCAAAATACTAAAGATGGGATGGGAGCCACCAAGTCCCTTTTAGGGTCACTGGACATCAGTGCGATGGGTCGGCAGGGTATTCCTGTACTTCTTCGGGGGAACTTTAAAATCTGGGGTCGTAACTGGTTGCGGTCATTTAAGAACTTTAAAGATGGACTCAGTGCTACTGACACCAACACCGCCGCGGCTGATGCTATCAAGGCCGAAATCTTGTCTCGGGTTAACTCCCTTAATGGAACCTACGGCATGGCCCAAAATAAGTATGGGTTAGATATTCTCACTGAAGAGGCGTACCCGTCCTTGGCCCCTGAGAATCTGCCTTTAGTTGGAAAACTCTTTAGAGCATCGTCAGCCGCTTTCAACTTAACCACCATGCAGCTTCGAGCTGACTTGGCTGATTCTCTTATCGCCCACGCTAAAAAGAACGGCATTGACCCCAAAGACCCAAGAGAGGCTTCCGGGCTGGGTCTTCGAGTTGGAACTATGACAGGTCGAGGGGAACTAACTACCACCGCCCCGATTGGTGACACCATCAACCTAATGTTCTTTGCCCCACGATTCCTCCGTTCTCGATTTAATATCGTCACGGGAGGTCAGTTCTATGGCACAAAAAAGATGAGTAAGTACGCCCGCCAACAAGCAGCTTTAGACACCGTACGAATCGCTGCTGGTGTGGGAGTGACCCTCTTGGTTGCTAAAATGCTAGGACATGAAGTAGATACCGACCCTCGAAGCGGTAAATTCGCCCAGATATGTGTTGGAAATAAATGCTATGACCCTACTGGTGGAGTCAAAGGGTTAGCTACGTTGGCTTCCCGTATTGTTCCTACCCAACATAATGGCGAATGGGGGAAATGGACTAAATCTGGAGCCACGGGTAAGTGGACACGGATGAACCAGGGGGAGTTTGGAGAGTCCACCGCCTTGTCGTTGGTTGAGCAGTTCTTTAAAGGAAAACTCTCACCCCCAGCAGGAGCGGTTCGGGACATCTTACAAGGACAGACGTTTGGAGGAGATAAAGTTACTGTACAAGGGACGGCCCTTAATTTAGTCATTCCAATTGGATTCCAAAATATGTGGGATGGCTTCGCTGCCGGTAAGGATGACCAGGTTGTAAGTGCTTTAGCGGAAGCTCTAGGGTTCTCTGCTTCGGACCGGACGTTCTTCCCTTCAGGCAAGCGCTGGATTGAACTCAAAGCCACTAAGGGTGCAGAGGTACAACAGGCTATGCTTAAAGAAGCTACCGAAAAATACAACGCCCGGGTAGACCAACTCCAGTCCACTTCGGCGTGGGATAGAATGACTAACAAAGCCCAGAGTGACATGCTTAGTAAAATAAAAGACCAGGAGACTGACAGGGTACTCAAACGTCACGGTCTATGATAAAATAGAGCCAACAGTTTCATCATGTTCTGTTTAGAAAAGACTCCTTGCAGCTACAAGGGGTTTTTTTGATACCAAAAATACTTTTTTTGATACCAAAAATCCCCGTTCATTACGCGGGGACTTTTTGTCAATACACAAGATAGGGTATCTAGGTCTTTTTGCAAAGGAGATTTCTTTGAGGGTTGAGCAATCTATTATTATTTAGAGAACAGAATTTGGAAAGAACTCTACTAGCCGTACTAGTAGGTGACTTTATTATAGCATACGCAAAACCCCCAAGTATCAACACAAGGGGGGTAATGCTCTAACAACGTGCCGGAAGTCGCGTTTCCTGCTGGGTTATTGTATCACGGGTTTCCGGGAAGTAGTCAAGTTTACAATTCCCAGTGAGGATAGTAAACCGCCCTAATGAAAGGACGGCTTTGATTTCGTGTGGACTTTTGTAACCCAACGTCCACGGGTAGGGAGAAGGAATTACACTCCTTTCTTTGGGGGCAACGTACCCATTATACCATTAAAAGGAATTGAACCAGTCGGCTTTCCAGGTCGTTTCGTATGACCCGTCCGGCGCAATCTTGCGTATCATCGCGATTACGTCGTTCTGGTAGAAGCCCAGCCACTGCTGACTTGTGCCGTCCACGAAGTAGATGCAGAAGCCCTTCTCGCCCGACTCACCGTCGGTGCAATCCAGGGATGTCTGAATCACCAATCCTTCAGGGACCGGAGGTTCAGGGTGGTTCGCCATCGCCATCATCGGCAACAGCAGCAGGCTTGAGGCGAGCAGGACGCGCATGATGGTTCCTTTCGTAGGCGATTTGATGGATGAGGCCGCAGAACCGTTTACCACGGTGCTCTAGCATTTCGTGTTCTTGGCGGATGCTGTGGCAGTACCCGCACCGGTGAGTCTGATATTTGCTCATAGTCCGAGCCTAATCTGCTTCACGTAGCGTGCTTCCTGGCACGCCCGGGAGCAAACGAAGTCTTGGATGGTGGAGCACCCGTAGTGCGCCACCACCGGAATCTCGAACCCTTCCATCACCGATTGTTGGCAAACACAGCACTCAAGAATGTGTGGTGCTCGCTTTCCTTTCAGATGAAAGAAACTCTTAAAGGGGTTCTTCATGTCGCCCTCCTGTGGCGGTGGAATCCGGGGTGGATTCGTGAAGTCAAGTTCCCAGTCTTCGGTCATTTCGCTTTCCTCTCGTATTGGGGTTTACTCCAAAGTCCGTCATATTTCGTTTCCCGATTTCTCTGTCGGAAAAGTAGATTTGAAAGTTCGTCTCAGCGTCTCGGCACTTTTGCGAGCAAACGAGCACTCTGGTCTTGGGGTCGAAGCCAGTTGGCTCGGTGCATATTCGATGACACCACTGGCAGCAGTTACGCTTCTTCATGGCATCCTCATTGTTAAAGTACTGTCTGACTTAATCATAGCACCTTCATTTTGAGGGTTTTAAAGAAATCCATCAAAAGGCCGTCCACATAACATCGTAATGTTTTTTATACCAGCCGTGATTGGACACATCACCTTTGTACCTTCGTAAGCTACGATTCGCTACCTTTCTAATAGGCTTCAAAAGAGATTTACTATGGTAGTGAAACCACGTTTTATATTTCATCCCCAGAGTGTTTACCCTCCTGTCTTTACGGGGATAATACGTACGGTGTTGTACCTTTGCTTTTTCATAGACCATAGTGAACTACCACAAGTGTCTTATTTGTTTACTCCTGGTAGCTACATATTACTGATTATTATAACAAAACCACCCCACCGCTGTCTATTGACTGGCGAATGGGGCAGTTTTGCTTTAATTGTGGCAGATTTGCCTTAATTAAAATTGATGCTGTGCTTGCGAAATCAGGTCAAGTTGTATCCCGACCATTTAGCGTACAGACTCATGTACACGAGACTTTGTACCCTAAACTGCATTGCATGATTTCGACAACACACCATCTATACATTTACGAGGCAGGTGGGGATGAGAGACCATTGGAAGCAATCCTCAAGGGTCTCTCCATTTACATTTTCATGCCGTGGCTAAGCGAGTGCCAACACCCCCATCTACCTCCTAACCTTCGCAGGAAACGCAGGTACTGTCTTCTCCGGCGGTATGAATGCGGGGTTTTACAGGGCTAGAAACTACATCAGGGAGGTCAAAATCTACATAAATTTCAAACATCTCGGTTGAGATTAGCATGAAGATATTGTATCACCAGCTCTATTCCTTAACCACAAAATATTACAAAACCAACAATATAGACAACAATAAACAGCTTATGTCAGTAAGGTAAGGGCTTCTTCAATGGTGAGTCCGTCTGCTAGGTGACTGATAAATTGATGCCAATAGTGCTTCCAACCTTCTGTGTAGATTCGTTTTGGTATACAGTGACTCGGCCACCCCCTTGTCTTGCCCACGGCTTGCCAAAATGTTGGCATTAGGAGGTATTTTTCTTCATTCGAAGTGAGCTTAATTGTCCGGCAGTACCCCGCGCCATTAGGAGGGTTTTCTTGGTCAACGTAAAACATCTCCTTGTTGCAAATCACAAATACCATACCATCTTGTTTCATAAACCCTCCATTAATCGCGTCTCTAATTATTTGTTCTGTTGCTGTCATATCACGGTGTAGTTTACGTCACATCCCATTGAATAAATAATCCGTACCGGCCCCTCCTTTGCTTCTATCAGGTGCTTAAAGTAAGCCGGGTCGCGGGGGACTAGGTGGGAGGTGTTGAAGGTTTTAATCATGGTTATTAAATTATTCTACTTGCAATGGCCAACCTAATTGCTTTTGTGTTGCACTCCCCGTCTGCCATGTCGATGCCGTCAAGGACGTTAAGGATAAACTGCCTGTACTCTGTAGCTCCAGCCTCCCTATCCTTGGTGGCGAGTAATTTAGTTATAAAGGCAATCTCTCCGTTAATTATTTCATCAAAACTTATCACTGAACTATAGTCCTTGTGTCTTTTTAGTCGAAACCCATCCTCCCAATCCCCCACCACCGCTGCTTCGGCTTTGGCTAGGGCGATTTCCAACGCGCTCTCTGGGTACAGTTGCACACTACCTTTCTCAAACTCGCTCTCTACACACCAACCGAGAGGGGTTAGCTCTGTGCTGTATGAGCCGACAATAATGCCGTGCCAGTGTGAGCCTTTGATTTTCTGTACTCTGTCTCCTAGTTTCATATGTTTGTGGGGTTAATAAGTTTATCAATGTAGGCTTTAATGTCTTCCTCAACGTCATGTGCTGAATAAACTCCCTTGAGGTTAACGACATACTCCCTCAGCTCGGTCAGTAGGGCGGTGCGGTGAGGGCTTGGGTAAATATCTTTTCTGCGTCTTTATACAGAATGGTACTTGCATCTACAGTGTGGTCTTTATGGTCTGTTTGAAACACTAATGTACTTTCTTCCATTCGGAAAACACTAGACTTTATCTCAATTAGAGTAAAGCCAAGTTGTTTGTAAAAAGCCACTACTTCATTATTTACATTACCCATAAGAAATATGTTAGTTTAACCATTGTAGCAAAACCCAATCCAAAAGCTGCTCCAAATATCCAGTAACAAAATAAACACTTAAAGGCTTTTTTAGTTTCTCCAACCACTTCTTCTACCTTCTCCGCTACGCTTGGTATCTTAGTCATAATTATTTAGTAACAGATTTACAATTAAATACAGTTGCGACATAACAATAAATGTTGCAACAAACAAGAAAGGATATTCACCACGAATTAGATAAATATAATGGATTGTCATACTTGCTGTTATTAAGCAGATAAATATTTCTGTTAAACTTGGTATCTTAGTCATAGGTGTTACTTCTTTAGTTCAATAACCCAAGCCCAGATAGTCCCGATAATCATAGACAGTCCAAACAGCATAGTCATTCCCTCAGGAACCACCCAAGAGAACATTCCACCAAGGAATGAGATACCTAACGGGACTGCGATGAGTAGTAGTGGTGTTTTCATATAGTTTTTTTAAATTTAATAACCTCCAAAGTCTTTCTTGCATCTTGAGCTACAGAAACGGGGGTAGCCAGGGCCTTCGTCCTCGAAGTATTCCCCACACGCGCAACTGTCTCCGTTAATTATGTCGTCAGCTATTTCTCCCATAGATGTGTTTTAACTATTACAGTGGTCGTATATGTCTGCGTATAAATGTCTCTCATTCCAACTTTCTGGCTTCGGTGTGAACAAACGTTCTTTAGGATACACATTTTCCCTACCACACACAGGACAGGCTTGTGTATAGAACCGATACCAGTATTTCTCAGCCATAGAGGTTATTTAGTTACTTTAATAAGGTTTCCTTTATCGTCAAACCCAAAACCGTGAAGTCGCAGGACTTCGAGATGTTCTTGGAGGTATTTATTGATACCAAACTTGATTTGGACAGTCATTGGTACTCCAGCTTGAAAGGAGATTAGCTGCATAGCCTTTTTCTGGACAGCATCGACGTGGATTGAGGTGGCTACTTTGTTTTTTGAAATCATATAGTGGGTGGACCTGAGTATTCAGGGTACGGGTCAGATAGTTTTCCGCCGGTTTTGTACCCTTGGTTATTCTCTAGGTGTTTTAATTCATCGTTAGGAAAGGGGACGTGAACCCCAAACTTTTCCCCGATATGTCTATTAAGGTGGTCATATATTCGTTCTAGGTCTGAGGACTTGGAGAGGTCTTTGGTGCTGGTTTTACCCAGTACCGCTATTTGAGCGGGTCGCCAGAGAATTTCTTTAATCAACTGTTCGGTCCAATCAACATCCAGCTTTTGTTTTATCACTAACTGTACGGTATGTCCGCCGTCATTAAGTTCTGTCGCCAGGAGCTTGAAAAAGAGGTGTAAGGCTCTATTCTGGGCGCTGGTGCGGGTAGCCGGGACTCTTTCTATATGAGTAGATTCAACGAACTGCTGTAGCCGGGGGCGTACATGGAAAGGAGGTCCATCAAGGATATTCTTCAGAGCCTTCATTTCCTCTGTTGTCATATTTTTCTACTAATTTAGTGTATATAGCTATTTGCTCTATATACCAAGGGATGTCTAGCTTGACTGAGACCCACCGCTGGCTCTCTAAGTAGTCAACCGTGTCTTGTCCATACTTCTGAGCCAATCTGATAGCGTAGGTGGCTCCCTGCCCTCCGTAGAGCATGTTGCAGGCATAACACTGACAGTTGCAATTACGTTCATCCCACCTAACGGTTAGATACTGACGCGGGACAAAGTGTCCGTTTTGCATCTTTTTAGGATGTTGTTTGTTAGGGCAGGTGAAGCACTGTCCATCGTCCCTGTAACGAATAAACCTTGAGAATACCGCATCAAGTTCTTTCTTATATTTTGCTTGAGATTTGACCTTGCTCTTTTTTTTAGGAACACTCTTCTTAACTACAAACGAAGTTCTAGCTAAAGGAGTCTTTCTTTTAAGAGCCGTTCGTTTCATACTTACCTTAGTGTATACGGTTTCTTTCCATGTTCCAAGCGGGACTTTTGAATTTTTAAGAACCATTTAAAGAGCGACTTAATCTGGGCTTCAGTAAGACTCGACTTGGTTTCATTGCACCTTTTGCACAGGATTTGAATGTTTTTTGGAGTGTTCTTCCCGCCTAGAGATTTAGGAATTTTATGGTCGTAGGTAAGGTCAGTGGTGACTTTGCAATACTTGCACCGCTTCTTTTCTATTCTCCACTGACGAGGCTTATCGTGTCGGGGTTTTTTAGGGGGAGGCGTGATGCCCATTTTAACGTAGTGATTTCTTTTCCAGCCCCGGGTGAGGTCTTCGGCTGATGTCTCTTCAAATTCGTAAGGACTCGCCATACAGTCACTGGATTAGAACGGGATGTCTTCAGGGTCAATCTCATCGTCAGGCTCAGTCATTGGAGCTTTCCGATTATCTTCCCCGGCTGATTTAGTCTCGGGTTCCCCACCATCTCGTTTAATGACCACGTAACCACCAGCGTCAGTCTCGATACCAAATCCTTCTGGGACTAAGTAGAGAGAAATACCACGTTTACCAGCAATCAGTACCTTCTCAACCTCTACCGTGAGCATTTTGTCTACCCAGTTCTTCGAGTCGTCACCGTAAGCATCAATCAGACCGTTACGGGTAGCACTATTAAGAGCGAGGTTAACCGCGTCACCAGTAGCTCCTTTAACCCTACACTTAGCGACTAACTGAGGACCGTTTTGTCCTTCAATTTCACTAGCTTCAGATACCAACTTGATAATGTCACCGTTGCGTAGTTCTTCCTTCTTGAGCCAAGCTCCACCAGCGCCTCCTGAACGATTGATTTTCATATATCTTTAATTATATAGACTAATAGTTATTAAGCAACCTGTATATCCGTAGAGCTGAGGTAAATCCTTCGAGGTCACTTTGATGGTCATACGAGTAGTGGGGAGTTAATTCTCCTTCTACCGGGATGTGGAGGATGAGTGACCCGGAGAAATCCTTTTCTCCCATAGTCGTGAGCATTTCTCGGTAAGCGGCCATTTGCCAGAACGGAATCCGGTCATAGATGGCTTTTTGGGTCTTGAAGTCCCCGATGTACTTCTTGCCTGAGATTTTACACACAAAGTCTGCTGTCCCCCCGACAAACCACTCTGGGTGGTACATCACTTGCTCACTGACGGTAAATTGCACCTTGTGTTCAATCGCCCAGTCAATGAATTGACTAATTTGAGGCACCGGAGTAACGAGTGGTCTTTGGATGTACCCCTCAGAGAATTCTATGGCCTCGTTAATCATGTTTTCGAGCAAAGTGTGAGTATCGTGCCCTTCGGCTCCTCGCGCCTCTTTACGGCGAGTGTGGGCCTTCCTAGCGTGTTCTAGGGTCTCGATGTCTACGGTGTAGTAATTAAGTCGACCTTGTTTTGAAACAACGGAGTGGTCTTTCACGTAGTCAACCGCCATATTAGCTGCCCACGGGATTAACATTGGTTTGGCTATCACTCCTAACACCGTGGTTACACCAGTCATCTTTTTTCCATCTAGGGTGTAGGTGTGGGTGACGGGGTTGAAATTAAAGACGGGTTTCTTTTTCATATTTACGGGTTAAGCCATCTTGATAACCTCTATAGTATTCATTTTCTCCGGTTGTATACCAGAGGACTCCTAGAATAAATACTCCTACTAAACCAGCCAGACTGATAGGGAATAACAGAACCAGAGTTAAGGTAAACAGAGCCAGAAGTTCATTAAATCTGTTAAGTTTCATATCTTAATCTATTCTTAGACGTTTAAACTCTGTAGGTTCTTGATAAGGTTTTTAAGATGTGACTTAGTAGTAGCATCTTCTGCTAGAATCCCAGTTAGACCTTTTTCCCGGCTAAACTCGAGTACCTTTCGATTAAGAGCGTTTAGTTGATTTTCAAACTGTCGGTAAATACGTGCACCACGGGCGTTTGATTCAGCAAAGATTTTATCAACGGTTTTATCTTTTTTGATAATGCTGGCAATAGCGGACTTAGCTTCTTGAGTAATCGAGTCTCTAACCTTGGTTAATTGAGTAGGGTTAGTAATTTCACCAACGGCGATACGTCGAATAATTGACACTTGAAAGTCCTTTTGCTCAGCTTGAGTCAAGTCCTCTTCGTTTTGCTCCATTAACTGTCTCACCGCGTATTTGGTCAATACATTAATAGCGTTGGCGTACGAAATAGGGGTGTCAGACTTTTCCATTTCAGTCTGACTTAATAGTTCGACGAAAGCGATGTAGTCACGCATGGTAAAGGGGGGGATTCCTAGCATCGCTCCCATTTCTTTAATTGGCATCTTTAGGGTATTGGCAATATCTCGGATGGCGATAGCTTTTTCTTGGGGTCTCCAACCTTCGTGCTGTTCTTGAACGTGGAACTGTTGAACTAATCGTTCTGAAGTGGTCATGGTCTCTTCGATAATCGCTGGGATTACCGTTAGTTTTAAAATCTTACTCGCTCGGTAACGTCGTTCACCATCAATTAGCTTAAATGAGCCGTCAGCTTGTCTTTCCACAGAGACCGGCTCCTTGATACCAATTCGTTTAATTGAGTTGGCTAGAGTAGCTAATTTAGCTGCATCAAAGTATTGGCGAGGCTGGTGGGGGTCGGGAACTATTTTTGACATCGGCAACATCACAATTTGAGTAGTTTTCATGTTTTTAGGGTTTAGATGATACCTCGTTCGGCATCGGTATTAAATTCTTCATTAATGACTTGGTGCTTTTCATCTTCTAAGTTCTTCAGTTCATCAACCTCGTTGTTAGTGTCAACATCAGCCTGAGACTGGAATACTCCAGTGGCTACTTTGACCTCGTCTTGGGGTGAACTCATGTTTTAATTACTTAACCAATAAAAGTAAAAGATATTTTGCAGTCATCTCCTACTCCCGCTAGTATAGCATACTTTCTATATATATGCAACTCAATATGGGGATAACTATAGCTTGTTAATGATGCCTATTAGATACCCAATAGTGGTAATACCTCGTTTCTTAGCGATGTTGTGGGCTTCCCTTAGTTTATGTTCGGTGATACCGGGTTTACAAACCAGTATCCACACCCGCTTCCCATAAATAGGTTCCAGTTCGGTGCAAAGCTCTTGAAACTCATACGTGTGCTTGGTGGGCTTGTTCCCGACTGCGTTTTTTAGTAATTCTTTGTCCATACTGATTGTTTAGCTGTCTATAATTTTACTGAAAATATCCCTAATTACGTTGACAGTCACAGCATTTCCGAGGGTTTTGTATCGCTGCGTGTCGCTCACACCCTCTGTCCACCCGTCAGGGAAGCCTTGTAGTCGCTCGCACTCGGTGGGGGTTAGTCGTCTAATCTGTGAGTTATGTAGCGTGTGTTGTTGCATACCAGTGTCTAGTGTCTGTGCAATACCATGCCCTACTCGTCCTCTGCGTGTCTTACTGTTGGGTACAGATAGGTTGATACTGTCTCCTTCGGTAGCGACGGCATACCCTTGCTTGGTGGCTTCAGGAATTTCTACAAAGGGCTGTCTGTTCCCTCCCTGCATGGTGTTAAGGGTAGGGCTTAATCCGTCCGTTCCGTACACTCTGTCGTTTGAGTGGGTGGGTTGGTTGAGTTGTAAAATAGTCATACCACTATGATTACCGCCCGAATGACCACCTGCTGTTAATGTTCTAGCAACTGTGGCTTCTGTTGACTTGCCGAGCGTAGTATTTTTGTTACCTTGTCCTCCGATAGGAAATACTTCTGGTCTACTTGTTCCTCTAAGATGTCCGATAATGAACACTCGCTCCCTGTTCTGGGGGACTCCGTGATTTTTGCTGTTAAGCACTTGCCATTGACAGTCATACCCCAGCTCATCAAGCGTTTGGATGATGGTTGCAAAAGTTCTGCCGTTGTCGTGACTGAGAAGTCCTTTAACATTTTCAAAGACGAATAGTCGAGGTTGTTTTGCTCGCAGTATTCTCGCAAGTTCAAAGAACATTGTCCCTCTGGTGTCGTTAAAGCCACCTCGCTTTCCAGCGATGCTAAAAGATTGGCAAGGGAATCCGCCGACAAGGAGGTCGAAGTCGGGTAAGGTATCTGTGTCAATGAGGGTGATGTCTCCATAGTTGTGATGTGTTGGGAAGTGTTTTTGATAAGTTTGGATTGCGTACTGTGTTTTAATTTTGCCACAGGTATTACATTTTGATTGCGTTTTGTTGATAGCTGAATGGTATCCTTTACATTTTGCCTTGTCGCAAGCTGGGTCAAATTCGGAGTAACCAATACAAGTGAGTCCGACTGGACTGATGTTATTGCGTTGGCCACATTGTCCTTCCGTATCTCCAACTCCTTGAACCCCCTGTTCCTTGTTCTTAATGCACAACTTTTCATAAGCTAATTGTATTCCTAATTCAAAACCTCCGATGCCGCTAAATGTTGATAAATATTTCATAAAAATTCACCACCTGACTACAAAACCAAAACCTAACACGAACGCCGCGAAGCCAGTGCAGTTTCCACAGTTATGTATCGAAAGCGCGATCAACTCAAAATCCACTCCCTTCCTCCAGCTATTATATAGGCTTATTTCCATAAATTATTATTAGTAGGTAATACCCCTCTATTTCCCTCATACCATCTTACAGGTGTGAATCTAGCTATGGTATCCAGTGAGACTCTCTACATACCCTGTCCCTCGTCCTAAGAAAGTCTCTGTAGACTGACCGTAACTATTTTAGAGAGCGTGCAAGAGGGAGACTGACGACCAGATGAGGTACCTCGTTCACAGGGGTAAAGTGAGAGCGAGGATTTTATCTGGTAACCAGCCGTGAATGTCTATTGGCTATTTTTTAACGACAGTTTCCAAGAACTGCGTCACTGGATGTGAATGTACAAAAAACACCCGCAATTAAGCAGGTGTCTTTAATTGAATACTCTGTACCGCAACCCAAGGGTAGTTGAAATGCAGTCCCATGAGCTGGGTTGTGGTACGCAACATTCAATGAAATTATTGACGGCATTTCCCCAGTATCATACATTAAGAGAGAGTGAAGTCATAGTCCTGTCTGTGGATAACTCGTTACGGGGAGCATTTAGTATACACTGTCACTCCACGACTGGTAATATCAATCAACACATCCGAGGGTCCTTCACTGGCTGAAAAGTGTTTCAGATTAGTGTAATGACCATGCAAACACCACGGGGTTCCCTCTAGTTGAGGTGGGGGTAGAGTGTGTAAAAACAGGGCAGTAAAGTAACCAATATATACCGCTACGACAGTCAATACAACCATATAAAAGTTCATATTTTAAAGTCTTATCTTATACATCTTTAGTCACCACGTTGATAGATTGTGGCCCGAAAAACTTGCCGTCCATAGACAGAATCTCTCTCACCGGGCGGACATAATTAAACTGTTTGTAGTTTAACAACTGCCACTCAAGCAAAGCCTTTGCGGTGAGATTTCCGTAGTAGCCTGTCTGGTATTGACTTTCCAGCAATCCCTTTTGTATTAAGTATCCTTGTAGATTTAAGACATTACGGTTCTGTTCTTTGAACTCACAGGCCACCAAAGGAAGAGCCGTCACTGGGGGAGGAGGGGTTGGTCCTTGATTTTTTCCATAGACTTTAGCAGCAAAATATCCACGCTTCATAAAGAAATCCATATCCATATAGCGAAGGAAACGACCACCAAAAGCAGCACTGTCATGGACCGTCAACCACAAGGTAGCGTTCTCTTTGAAATCCCCTTGGGGAACCAAACACACCGCGTGACGAACGTAGGCATCATTAATGGATAGATTAGGAGTCTGAATCTTCACGTACTCTTGTGACCACTCAGCCTCGGTAGCGTAGATAAAAATGGTAATGGCTTTACCCCGGCTAACTTCACTGGGGACAGAGGCGTAATTATTTATGGTGAAATACTCAAAATCGGAAATCAAAGGTGAGCCTTTTAAATACGGTAACGAATTAGCCTCAGCTTCCCGGTGGTTCTTTTTTACGGGAGCGGAATTATTTTCAGATTGTCCTTCTCTAATCCGATTATAAGCATCAACCGCGGCCGTCCCCGGGTTAGGGAAGTTCGCCCGCTTACGGTAGGTTAAAAGCTGGGACATCCCTTTAGGCGCTGGCTTCACCAATTTCTCGTACTCCAACTGCGTGTAAAAGGCGTGAGGCACACATGACGAAGTAAATTCCTGAGAGTATACAGTAGCCGTTAATCTGGTTATCTTTTTATGTCCAAATGGAGTGGTGTGATGAACTCCAGCAATCTCTTTAGCATCATAATCTTTGTCACGGGCACTCGCTGGTCTGGTGTCAGGCAACGCTCCATCAGGAAAAATCGACATGGAAATTAAATTATTGTATAATCTTTATTATAACCATAAAAATGATGATGTGGAAACATAAATATGAAAATAAATCTTGATACTAAGTTAGTGAATTTAAAAGGTGAGCCATACCAAGAATTTGGTGAAGACCTCACGGTAGGAAAGGTAGTGGCCAACTGTTTGGATATGGGAGAAAAAGTGGGCGGGAGAATGAAGCTGTTTATCCTAGCAAAAAAATGCTACGAAGGTGGGGTGGCAGATTTTGATGAAGTAGACCTCGGTTTACTGCGGTCAGCGGTAGAAATGTCGAACATCGCCTCCAACGTAGTAATCGGTCAGACTCTAGCAATTTTGTCTAAGGAAGCGGTTAAAGAAAAATAGGCGGTCTGCTAATCCGATTTTTCTCGAAAAATTTTCCCGTAATTTTTTCTGAGTTTTTCGGATTTGACTTTTGAAACTTTTGTTGCAAAGTAAAGTAGACTTTTCACATTATCATTGTATAATGATGGTATCAATCGTACGGTCCGGCAAGGTAGCAAGGTAGAGAGTGGGGGTCCTAGTGGTGGGGTATATCGTACTAGCGATATATAACGGCTTAGAACGTACGTATGGCCCTAGAATTACGCGGGGATATAGCGGGCCTGGTTAAACAAGGCAAGCCAAACACATAAAAAACCACTAACTGTATAAGTTACTGGTTTTTTACGTTTCTAGCTTTTTGGCTTTTAAGTATCGCCTGTTTGCGTTTGTAGTTTTTTACCGCTTGTTTTTTATGTTACCCGCGTCTGATCGGTACGCTGTATATCGTCGGGTCCCCGGTTACTGGCACGTGTCGTACCCGGTACTCTCCGGCCTCCTTTTCTATGGTGGTGGTGGCTATCTCCTCGCGTTCCTTGTTGTCGTGC